>ERZ808240.519-NODE-519-length-50357-cov-19.319311_pt1 | contig 50357 bp, 52 predicted proteins | sample MGYA00521084_ERZ808240 | MGnify/ENA primary metagenome ERZ808240 (study PRJEB31516, sample SAMN03275571) | gut metagenome | biome: mammalia-associated habitat; material: feces | host: Papio cynocephalus | place: Kenya | collected 2012-08-06 ...
CGAGATATTCGAGTACATCGCACCCAACTATGGCATCACGTTGGAGGAATGGAATTAGTTCTGATAGCTAAACAATAATGGCCTCACGTAGCCATGAAGAGCCATACGTGAGGCCACTACTGAAACTGCGATCAAGCAGTTCTTTTACTTCTTATGCGGGTCTTTTGATCTATCGACGTAGAATGCTGTAGTCACACCGTTAGGTCGACAGATTCTGCCAGTCTCACCCTGAATCTCTTTAGCACGAGACTCCAGTTCTGAGTGGCGGCCGTGGATCATTTTCCTGATCTGTGGCTCTCCTAGGTAACCGCACGTCCGCTTGGTCACCACGCACTTCAGCGGGTCATCATTGCCGCAGATAGGGCACTTGTATCCATCTTCTGTCGGCGCAAAGTCGCCTTTGTACCCACACTCGTAGCACTCGTCGATCGGAGTGTTAGTTCCAAGGTAATCAATTCCTATCTTGTGCGCATAATCCCAGATAGCCTCAAGGCCCTTCAGGTTCTGCCGCATCGAAGGATACTCAACATATACGATGTGACCACCAGCGCTATACTTGAGGAACGGCTGCTCGAAATCGAGCTTGCTTGCAGCGCCACCATCGTCTGTCTTATGGAAGTTCGGACGAGACATCACTTCTTTCACAGAGTCATCAGGTTCCCCCTTGGGGTCTCCGGACAACCATACTGGCCGATGGAAGCTATTCGTGTAGAAGTCCTTGTCAGTGACTCCTTCTACACGACCGAACTTAGCGCGATCCATGCGATTGAAGCGATCAGTCAGAGACTCGGCGGGAGTACCATACACTGAGTAGTGGTATCCTTCTTCTGACTCCCATTCTTTGCATAGATCCGTCATTTTGGAGACTATAGACAACGCGAACTGGCGGGCATCTTCATCCCATCCCCAGTCATTCACCCAGTCTTTTCCGAAGAATCTTGCGGTCGTCTCGTACAGACCGATGTAACCAAGTGAGACTGTTGCCCTGTTGTTCTTCATCATAGCGTCTACGCTGTCATTCGGCTGAAGTCTGGCAAATGCGCCGTACTGCCACAATACTGGAGCGTTCAACGGTGAAGCCGTGCGCGTGCGCTGAATGCGGAATTGGAGCGCGTGGTGGGCTACCTCCATGCGCTGGTCAAAAAGCTTCCAGAACCGCTTCAGGCTGCCCTTGCTCTCCAAAGCAATGCGAGGCAGATTCACGGATACGACGCCAAGATTCATTCTACCGTCGTCTTCTAAATCACCGGTTGCTGGATTGCGCCACGCCTGCAGGAATGAACGACAGCCCATAGGCGCCTTGAAGTCTCCAGTGATCTTTTCGATGTTCTCGTAGAAGAGAATGTCAGGATACATTCTCTTGCTAGAGCATTCCAAAGCGAGCTGCTTCAAATCGTAGTTCGGGTCTTCCGGTTCGCTGTTCACACCGTGCTTGATAGTGTAGGTCAGTTTAGGGAATACTGCTGTGCGATGGTCCTTGCCAAGACCAGCGATGCGGATCAGGAAGATAGCCCTTGTGATTTCGCGAGCTGCCCACGACGTGCCGAGTCCAAACCCGCATGTGATGAAAGGAGTCTGACCCACGCTAGAGAAGCAAGTGTTGCACTGATACTCGAACGTCTGCATCGCGTCATAGATGTTCTTGCGGGTAAGAATCTTAGCGTACAGGCTACGCTGCTCCCCAAGCTTAGTAGTTTCTTCCTCGAAAGGCTCGTCGATTATCATTGGTTTGTCTTCGATGTGCAAGCGCTTGTTCTCAGTCTGCTTCAACTCATGCACGATCTTCTTAGCTTGTTCGACGTCCATGCCATCGGGCAGCACCATCGTAGCCATCTCGTAGTTCTTGTGGTAGTTCTTCATAGCGAAAGGAGCCAGCACTTCGTCTGCCCTGTTCACAGTCTGACCACCATACTGGTTACTCGAGATGTTCTGGATGATCTGCGTGATCTGGGTAGCCGCGATCTCGATGCTCTTAGCCGGTTCCATGGTCGCGTTGCCGAGCTTGAATCCATTTGTGAGCATGTCTTTGAAGTTAGGCAGAGAACAGTTCGTCATCTTAGACAGCGAGTAGTCCGCGTCGTGGAAGTGGATGTCGCCCTTAGTATGAGCGTTAGAGACATCCTTTGGCGCTACACGATAGAACGAAGCCTTACTGATAGCGCCCGCGAGAAGATCACGCTGGGCAGCGTAGACGTTAGAGTCTTTGTTAGCGTTCTCGTGCATGATAGAGTCATCTTTGCGCAAGAACCGCTTCACAGCCTCGTTAGCGTCTGTAGCCTTAGCGCGCTCTTTCATGCGTTCGATCTTGTAAGAATTGTACGAGTCGAACACGTCCTCCAGATGGAAGTCTTCCAGCAGCGTCTGCTCGACGATAGTCTGGATCTCCTCGATGCCGACCCTGCCAGCGTCCGCGTACTTGCCTTTCACCTTTGACTCGACTACCGTGCCGATCTCGTGGATCGTCCTCTTGTCTTCAGCTGTGACGACGCTGCCGTTCTTCTTTCTGGCGTCTTTGAACGCGCCCTCTACAGCGTTCTCCACAGCCAGCTCGTCCCAGTCGACGAGACGTCCGTCCCTCTTCTCTACGATGAGGGCTGGCTTCTCTGTCGTCACGGGCGTCGTCAATGGGGCTTCCAGCGTTGCTTCTGTCAGCATGACCTGCTCTCCTTCTCCTCAGCACTGCGCGTTTTGGGACGCAGTTACCCCTACCATGGTTCTAGTCCCTGGTATTCTAGTCAACGATGGGCAGTGGAGTCCACGCGAGCCCACTGCCCTTCAGCACTATAGCATCTAACGTGATAGTACCGTAGTGAGAGCAAGATATTGAGTAGCCTCGAGACTGTAGACGATGCTGTAGACACTAGATAGTCCGCAACTACGCGCCAACCGACACTAGATGTTGTGTTTAGACATCGATTGTGACTTAGATGACATCTCCTAAACGCGTGAAGCTGCACGCATATCTGCATCATTGGTAGATCGGGTGAGTGGAGGCAATGCTCAGCTGCGGAGACTATGGTCCCACTCACCCGGCGAGATCACGGCCCTGACGTTTTAGCAAGGGGACGGGCTACGTGCGAACTGGAGGAAGATGATCGTGGACATCAATGGAATCGGTAGGAGACTACTGGTAGAGTATCGTCTAGACGAAGCGGGCCGAGTGCTCTCATCGAACGTGCTCGACAAGACTCCAGACGTCAGCTATGAGGAACTGGCCCGCATCGTGGAGAACGAGAAGAAGAACTTTGACATGGACGCCGCTATCGCGAGCTTGGAGACTGTAGACAGCGTCATCAGACTACCGTGGCAGATGGCTTACCCAGTAGTAGGCGTAGCGGCAGACGGTTCGAAGCTCACGTGGAACTATGACGACGTGCCGATGGGCATGATCGTCAGTGGCGACGCGGAGGCTAGGAGGACAGCTGTAGACACTGTCAGCAAGACGCTGGCCGCTGACGTGAAGTTCCAGAGGGTAGCTCCGGGAGACGAGCATGGCATGCTGTCAGACGCGATGGACGTGATGATGAGTCGCTACGAGAAGATGGAGGCTGCTACCCGCAACAATTGGAAAGACATGCCAGGCTATGGTGGCCCGGGCGCAGAGACCATCATTCTCGCTATAGACTTCGACAGGCTGCCTTTCAGCCCGGAGGTAGATAGCATGCTGGGTAGCGTCGCTAGGCTCGGTAGGGCTGCAGATGTGCATCTATTGCTCTCCATGAGCACTGCTCAGGGCATGCCGGGGGAGATGAAGTCTAACGTGAACATGCGTCTCCTGCTCGGTAAGACGGACGAGGCTGAGAGCGCTCGGGTACTTGATGACAGCATGGGGGCGAGGCTGCCCGATGGAGAATCAGAATACGGCGTACTGGAAGTCTGGTCTGACGCGCAGCCTGTGAGACTGGCTAAGACCATGTGATCAGTGTTCATGTCTGAGGTCGCTGATCGGCTGAAGCGGGGATTGCGGCTACTCCGTCAGCATGACGCTAAGAGATAGACAATGGGAGGGGCAGACTCGTCGTGGAGTCTGCCCCTCCATTCACTCAAGCCTTCAGTTCATTGCCCTGCCCCCAAGCCTGTCTGCATGATGTCTAGCATAGCCCCGAGATCGATCTCCCCATCGGGCGTCTCACCATTAGAGATGGACGGGAGGCTTCGTCCATCTGGCGACGTAGCCGTATTGACGTCAGCATAGACGCGGCTGCCTCCATGCTCATTTTGACGGTCGCATTGGACTAGCATGACTCGGCCAGTTCCACGACACACGTTCACCAGTCCTTCTCCAGACGCAGCGGAGCCGACTAGGGTCCTGCCTGAGCGCTCTACGGTGAAGTTGAGCGTAGAGCTCTACCGTCTCCAGTTGATGAAGAGAGGCAATCTAGATCTGACGCTGAGATTTCCGATCAGACGAAGAGGGCCGAGCTCAAGGAGAAGATTCCAGACTCTCAGGTCGGCGTCTTAGACATGGACCGTAAACTCGGTAGGCTCGACGATGCGGGGAACATGCTGCTGGCAGCGCTCACTAAGATGGACTCGGCTGAAAGCAGGGTCACTGAGGCTAAGCTCAATGAACCGTCTCCTCGTGGTAGCTTCAGCGCTGGAATCGACACAGCAGACAGGTTGAGAGACTTGCACGTGGGTGCCGGCTATGACGAAAAGGCCGCTGATGAGGCTGTGGATGGTCTTCCGGTCGAGGGTTCTGCAGAAGCGCTCATGTCTTCGCTCAACGCCACGTCAACAGACAAACTGGAAGCTAGGATGCTGGAACTCAGGGGAATACTGGACAAGACGGGTGATCCCCGTGATTCTAAGGACGTTGAGTGACGACGTGCGTCTGCAAGCCGGTTAGATTCTTAGACAGTTGTGGAGACTTGCCTGGTCGTCGGGCATAAGACTTGTAGGAGGCAGCAGATGGCAGCTTATGTGATCATGGATGGCGTCAGGAAAGTATGCAGGGCTAAAGACCCAGCGCACTGCCGTTACCACAAGAACGCTGATGGGTCACCGTTGACTCATTACACTACCAGGGCAGAGGCGGACGCTGAGCTGGAGAGACAGCACGCTTCGGGGTCTGAGCCTACGAGCTTGTCTAAGGTCGTGAAGACTAAGACTGCCGTCAATAGTAGCGCTAACGTGGACTCATTAGCTGGCGTCGACGCGACTAGCTGGGAGGTAGCTGCTGTAGACGCTAAGATGACGGACAGCCAGATCCGTGAGGCTGACTCCGCGCTGTCAGATCTAGACGCCACTAGGATTAAAGCGGACGCTGAGATCCAGAAGCTCTCCATAGAGCGGGCGAAGCGTGATTCCGAGTGGAATGCAGCGCAGGCTGACATCAGGAAGGCTATCGCTGACGTAGACGCTGTGCTGGAGTCTCCAGACGTGAAGAATCGCAGGGAAGAGTTAGCCCGTGAGATAAGCGAGGCTGAAGCTGACGAGGCTAAGCTGTCTCCAGTAGAGAGGATGCAGGCCGCGATCGACGCTCAGGCTGCAGACGACGGCATCAGATGCGAGCCGATCGACCTCGTGTCTGACGAGAAGTACGCTCAGGCCATGTATGACAACGAGCTGTCTAGGATCGCGTACTCTCGCTACTATTCGTCTGGAGACCAGCCTGCGATAGCGAAAGAGTCTAAGATGACCAGGGTAGAGCAGTATGACTGGAAGGGCGAGCCTCGTCTAAAAGTCTACTTCAAGAACTATGGGAAGACTGGCAGGCTAGGGAAAGAACGCTGGTTCTCGTTCCCTGCTGACATGGCCTCATGGACTCACGCCAGAATGGCGGACGAACGCGAGCTGCTGGCAGCATTAGAGTCTGACCCGAAGATCGCAGCGTCTACGTCTGAAAGCACGCAAGAAGCGTATGACAGTGCTGTAGCCAGACTCAGTGACGCTAAGATCAGAAGCGACGCTGCGCAGCATGCTGGGTGGACCGCGTCCGTACGGCAGAACGACTTGCAGACAGCAGTCGACAACGCTGGCGCTGCTGAGACCGAGCTACGGAACGCTATGGAGATCAGTGAGGCTATCCCGAGCTCGCTGCCCATGGTGCCAGAGTCAGAACAGCGTGCTTTCGCTGCGAATCCCGGTGAGGAGACCCCAGACACTGCTGCTAACAGGCTGAATGACCAATACAAGTCTCTCGTAGGAGACGCAGACTGGCATGCTTATGACCCCGATAGCGGTTGGGCTAGGACTACGTCTCACTCTGACAGATGGTACGAGCACGCTGACTTCACATGGCCTCGGACTGGAGGCGCTCGGGACTACAAGACTGACGAGCTCGTGAACGTGAAGACTGGCGAGTCCCACAAGCTAGACAAGACTGACGCTGCTACGAAGATAGACGTGCTGAAGGGCAGGATCGTCAGACTGAAGCAGTTGATGGCAGTCTGACGCGAGTCTCGTCATTCTAGCATCACATAGACGCCACTCAGTCTCTTGTAGGCGGCAGTCGATCTGAGTCATACCTCTACGTTGATCTGAACGTGGTCGCGTCATCGGCGGAGTCAGAATGAACCCGACCGGGCTGGTTCTCATGGTGTATGATTGTGACTATGATCGAAGTCAGGAATTGGAAGCCAACAGACTGGAGACAGCGAGTAGACGAAGCAGGGGAGACTGGTTCGCCTACATGGCGTGTTCTACGCAGACTATCGAGCACACCCTATGGTGAGCAGCTAGCTGAGACGTGGAGAGACTCCATGTTCGATGACAGCGTAGGAGACGTCATCAGCACTATGGACTGCTTGTGGCGTGGTGTCACAGATCCAAACCATCTCACGCTGATAGCAGACCCCAACGTGATCATAGTGAATGACGGGGAGTTGACGGGTCTGGCTACTGGAGACTGCTTAGACTCATCAGGCTTAGATCTGGGGCAGACAGTCTTGAAGTCGATAGCCGACGCAACAGAAGAGTTAGACAGGTCTATGACCGTCCTCGACGTGCCAGTGGAGACGGCTGAGAGCATCGATGATCTACGTGTCACGCTCAAACTCCGCATGGGTCTTAGTCTTGAGTTCATGGGAGTAGGCGTAGATTCTGGCAAGGCTTACGTCGATGTAGTCAAGACTGGCGCTGATTCTATCTACCTGGTCAACGAGAAGGTGGATTTGGAGCCTTCGCCGTTAGGGGACGAGTTCGCAGTCAGTCTCATTGATTCTACATACCAGGTCGATGAGATCCGAGATCTAGTGCTGCATTCTGTAGCCACTGGAGACGAGGTGATCATCGACGCCCGCTCGCATGACGCTGATGATGAGACTGTAGTCAAGTACTATAAGGCGTCTGACTGCACTTGGGCGTTAGATGACGACGAACTGGCTATCGCGTTAGACGTGCGGATGGTGCGTAGGGCTATGGATGTGATCATCAAACTAGACAGTAGCGTAGCAGGGGGAACAGACAGCGTCGGATGCAGCCTATCACGTGGGCTGTTCAATAGCATGCTCGCTATGGGAGACACGTGGCCGATGGTCAGTCAGACTGTGACTGGCTGTGGCCTAGAGCCAGAATACCGGCTCATTGGGCTAGGCGACTTCTTGACTATTGACGACGTGGAGGCCGCGCAGGCCGAATTGGAAGATGACGCTGGCTTAGATGACGTCTATGACGGCATAGACGGAGACGCGGACGATGGCTATGACGACGTCGAAGTGACGGCTGTCATGCCGGTAGACGGCGATGAGCTGACTGTCTTGAACAGGTCGAACAATGATGCGCTGGTAGCGGTAGAGGAGTTCTGCTATCAGACGTACTCAGTGGTCGCTACCTCTGACGAGGCAGCAGAATGGCGTGTAGACCCAACAGCAGTCAAGCCAGAGTCAGTGCATGGCGTCCCCGTGTCTATGCGAGTCAAGGCATTAGAGGAGAGGCTGAGTACTACTCTAGACTGCACTTGCACCGTCGGTTATCTTGGCCGCAGGGTAGATGATGGTCGTCTCGTGTACGCGAGGGCTGACAGGGAAGGCAACCTGCTTGGATACTGGGGAGAAGACTGACTGTCAGCAGACGAGACTGTAGTCTGCCTGCTTAGCCTCCGTCTCGACAGGAGACAGTGATGGCATTGGGTCTTCTGGCCAGTCTCCACCGCGCCGCCAGTTTCCGGGCTCGTCTCCATCCCCGCTAGCTGCGTTCAAGACAGCCAGTCGCACGTCTAACAGTATGATGACTGCCAGCATCACGCTTACCACAGCTAACGCTAACGTGGCATAGACTGGGTTTGCTGCTATGACTGTGATGATCCCCATCTCTACCGCCTCCTCGCGATAAGCAGCCAATACATGCTATAGGCTACGTGACGACCAGTAGTTGCGCTGACTGCCTCGAGACATATCTTATCATCATGGCAGACGATATGGTTAGATGTGATGATAGGCACCTGTGGACAGTCTTAGACACCTCAGACATGGCAGTCAAAGTAAAGACTGCAGCCCAGTTAGTAGCAGATGGCGTGGACAGGTATCGTGTGCCCACGCTGGCTGATGGCAAGCGAGGCTGGGCTAAGATAACTGAAGCGTCGGAGATCCCCGTTGAAGACCTGGGGTCTGTGAGCATCTACAATGGTTGCACTGCTAAAGGCAGCGTGCATGACGCGGGCGCTATGACTGCCATGCCGTCAGTGCGCTGCATAGAAGTCGATGACCCCACTCACCTATACCAGTTAGCCTCGCCTGATGGGGTCTTGTCTCACAACACTGGCGGTGGAAAGAGCGTGGCGCAGCGCAGCGTCGTGTTCCATTGCATAGCTCATAGCTCTGCGATCAAGTTCCTGGGCATTGACTTGAAGAGGGTGGAGCTGAGTGCCTACAAGCCGTTCTCTAATGCGGTCATAGGGATCGCTACTACGCTTGAGGACGCGTTAGAAGTCCTGCATTTTGCGCAGGAGACGATGATGGACCGCTATGGTGAGATGGAGCGTGCTCAGAAGAACAACTTCCTAGACATGCGTAACGCTGGCAGCGCTCTACTGGTCATGGTCGACGAGGCTGGAGAGCTCTTAGACACGTCTTCTCCAGCTAAGGCCTTAGCAGGCAGCACGTTCGTGCCCACGTTGGAAGGCAGGCCAGATTTAGCCCACGTCCGCAAGGGAGACTTCGTGATAGGTGAAGACGGCGAATGGCATGAGGTGCTCGACAAGTACGAGCCTGCCGCTCAAGACCATTACTCTGTGACCGTGGAGCGAGACTCTGATGGCGCAGTGGAGACTATAGAAGCCGGCGCGGAGCACCTGTGGAGGGTGTATCTGCCTCAAGACTTGTCGCTAGCGCTTCCAATGGGAGTCGACGTAGACAGAGAGCCTGATGGTCTGGTGTCAGCAGTAGTGACGACAGAGGCGCTGAAGCAGCTCCGGGACTCTATCCCCGTTGAGCGTCGTAGTGAGATAAAGTTCAAGCGGTCTGCCATCGATCCTGCTGTAGTCAATCAGGTGAAGTCTATCTATGGTGAAGACTCGTTGAGGTGAACTTGGTTTTCTGGTAAGAGACAGATCTTCCAGGATCTGCTTAGCGCCTAATCAACGCCCTCGTCAGTTGGCAGATTCAGATCGCGCGCTGCTGGCAGCTTCGTTCACTGGGAGCCACGAGGATCTACTGTTGATGACGGGACTCAGGCCATCGATGATGATAGAGTACTCGTCTAGCATCCTGCGCATCCTACCATACGCCATGTTCGTCCTGTCAGCAGCCGTCAGCCTGTCGACGCTAGACGCGAAGGCCCACTTGTCAGCAATGCGGCGCAAGTCTCTGCGCGCGTTCAACGGTAGGACTTCGTCTAAGCCTACCAGTTGCTCATAAGCGTCACAGATCGCCTCAGCAGCCTCAGTGTCTGGATCATCAGTGTACGCCTCGACGTAGCTCTTAGTAGACGCGAAAGTCTGGGCTAGATTGTAGTTGTCGTCTAACAGCATGTCTTTAGCGCGCTCTGGCAGGTCGGCCATGTGATAGGGGTAGTCTGCGTCTTCCTCGTCAGTGTAACCGTCAGTCTTCAGTTTGCCTGCGAACGTAGACAAGTCGACGTAGTCTAGCTTCGGGCTCCTAGTGCCAGAGGACTCTGCTGCGTCTAGCATGGACTGTCGTTCTTCGTTTGAGAACAACCCATCTTGGGTTTCTAACGGGGTAGCTGTAGCGTCGCCGTTCTTTGATAGTGAGTTGTGGTCTCCGCCATGGCTAGAACTGGCGGCCTCTTGCGTCTTCACGAGCTTACCAACAGGCAGTGATGGTGCGCCGTCTTGCAGACGCGCCATCTGAGTCAACAAGTTCAGCGCAGCTTCTCGTCGGCGCTCGGAACGGGGGATCGTAGCGTAGGTGATCGACAGTGCGTTCCACTGGTCAGCAGACTGCAGCGAGTCGAACATGTAATGCTTAGCATGCTGGCCATCAGGACCAGTAGCCTTGCATGACTCTGGCGTCTTCGCCTCGCATGGTCTCATGAGGCCATCGTTTGACCTATGCATCCTAACACTCATATAGCACCCCACTGGCTACTAGTCTCATCGATCTCGAACGACTGAGATCTAACGTAGATGACTGTCGCCTCCGAGCATTTTTTCTACTATGCAGCGAATCTTACCAGATGTCTCATCAGAACGCAAACACTATCGCCTTTCATTCCGTATTCTACTCGCCTGACGATCTTCCTAACGTTTAGAGAACCATATCAACGTCTCATGGCATGGGTTATGAGGAAGAAGAAGATAGCTGACGTGAAGCCTGGAGACAGGCTGATAGACGAGAACGGCCAAGTCACCGTCGTGCAGTCTAAGACTGATGCTAAGACGCCAGTCGAACTGTATGAGGTAGAGCTATCGTCCGGCGATGGCGATAGGCTCAGAGTGAGGGCTGATGGTGAGCACGTGTGGCCTTTAGACCCCAGTAAGCCTGGAAGGGTGCCTGCCGACTGGGCTGGGGAGACTGAGGCTACGACCAGCCAACTCAGCAATTGGACTGCTACTGGCTGGCAGCCTGCACTGGCTCCCATGGCAGCGTCTGATGGTTCTACCAGATCGTGGACTGTACGCACTTGCGCACTATTGCCGGCCGAGACAGCGGAGAAGACCCTGGTGCAGTGCGTTAGTGTTGATTCGCCTACTCACACGTTCCTAGTCGCTGGAGAAGACGACGGTGACGTCGATTCTGATTCAACTACTCGTGGCGCTACTGACTACGATGACGGCGCGGTGACTATAGCGGGGGAGCCTATAGACGTCAGTGATGATTCTGGCGTCATGCTAGTAGACAGGGAGACGTTCGACAGCATACTCGGCCAGGCAGCGCCCACTCACAACTGCGGTGGGCCATTGACGCTAGACACTCCCCTGAAGCTGGCTGATGGTGGTGTCGTGCTGATGGGAGACGTCAAGGCTGGTATGCGGTTACTGTCTGCAGACGGAGAGCCTACGACAGTAGTAGCCACGTCGCCTATCATGCCGCCGCGCAGGTTGTTCTCGTTCAGGTTCGAAACGGACTCAGACGAGGACTTGCCAGAATGGACGCCTGAGACGCTGGCAGAGGCTGAGGACAGCTCTGGCTATCCTGACACTAACTGGCGTGATGGGCTCAAATACCGCTGATGAGTCCGACATCCATCTGAGAGGAGGAGACTGGCTGATGACCCGCACTGCAACTGCGTTAGAAGACCATGTAGACGCCGAGTCTGAGAAGATAGACTCGTCCGGCAAGAGCATAGCTGTACTCATACCTTGCCTAGACGAGGAGAAGACTATCAGTGCAGTAGTCGGAGATTTCAGAAGCCATATGCCTGACGGCACTCCCATCTACGTGTACGACAATGGGAGCAGTGACCGAACTGCTGAGCTCGCCTCTACGGCTGGGGCCATCGTGCGCAGCGTAGCAGACAAGAGAGGCAAGGGCCATGTCGTCCGCAGGATGCTACGGGAAGTAGACGCGGACGTGTATGTGTTGGTCGATGGCGATAGCACATACTCTGCTGCCGACGCTCAGAAGATGATCGTGGAGCTATTGGAGAACGACCTCGACATGGTCGTCGGAGACAGACTGTCTTCGACGTATGACTCTGAGAACAAGAGGCCATTCCATAGTCTAGGCAACAGGATGGTAAGGTGGGCTGTCAACAAGACATTCGACTCTCATGTGAATGACGTGATGACGGGGTACAGGGTGTTCACTAAGCGCATGGCTAAGTCTTTCGCCCCGTTAGCCGATGGCTTCCAAGTGGAGACAGAATGGACGATCCATGCCCTGGAGGCTGACTTGCCTATCAAGGAGACTCCAGTGACTTACAGGGACAGGCCAGCTGGGTCTCACAGCAAACTGCACACGTTGAAAGACGGCGTTAGAGTACTATGGACGATCTTCCGGCTCATGTACGAGCACAAGCCATTGTCTTTCTTCTGTTCACTGTCTGCTATCATAGGAGTACTCGGTTTGTGGTTGACTGCCAGCGTGTGGGTAGACTACTGGCAGACCGGAGTAGTAGCCAGGTTCCCCACGCTGATAGCGAGCGTTATGATGATCGTGTTCGCGTTCATCTGCTTGGCTACCGGCCTCATACTAGACGTTATGGACAGGCGTAGCAGGGAGTTCTCCCTGAGAATGGTGAGCCAGGGAGAATGAGTAGACGCAGACTCACTGTCGTCGTCTTCGGCGTCAGCATCGCAATCGGGCTGCTCGCGGCTATACTGCTTCCGGGTGGTGGCACGGGGCAGAACGACCAGTGGTTCATACTTGAGAATGGTCGCTGGATATTGGAGAACGGGTTCCCTAGAGAAGACCCATTCCACGTGTGGGGTGGCTCGATAGTAGTGGAGAACTGGCTATGGTCAGTCCTCATGTATTCTACGTGGAGCCTCACAGACTCACCGATCATCCCGTCTATCATAGTATGGGGGCTGGTGGGAGTCTTAGGCGCGTTAGCCTGGCTGATCAGCAAGACTGTCAGCAAGTCTGACTACGCTGCCGCTGTCTCCGCTATCGTGACTGTCTGCATGGTCGAGAGCTTGAACGCCGTCGTGCTGCGGCCTTCGATAGCCACGCTCACGCTCACTATGCTAGCTGTGCTCATGGTGCTAAAACATAGGGAGACTGGGCAGGCGAGATGGCTTGCTATGATCCCCGCTATCATGCTGATAGCGTTCAACATGCACATGGCCCTTGCTTGGCTGGTGATACTCGTGCCTGGCGTGCTGATGCTTGCCGCAGTCTCATTGAGATCGATAGCGAGACGCTGGAGGCAGGCTTTGAAGCTCGTAGGGCAGTACGCTGTCACTGTGGTCGCGTCAGGCGCCGTGACTTTAGCTAACCCCTATGGGCTAGATGGCGTCTTATTCCTGTTCAAGACTATGGGAGTAGCGTCATACGAGGATTCTATCATCGAGCTGCAGCCCCTCTCTTTCGACATGGCAGGCAAGACCGAGTACTACGTCGAGACGGGCACGTTCTCATGGTGGTCTATAGCCGTTCTCATCGTGCTCGGGCTCATAGCAGCCGTGAACGCTCACTATGAACGAGGATGCTCTACCGGTGATGAGATGTCTTCGTTCGCCTGCTTGTCTGGTTTCATGCTGCTGGCAGCAGCTATAGCGTCTAGTTGTCTCGTCGCGTTGAGGATGACGATGCTCCTCATCTACCCTGCGCCGTTCTTCGTCCCAGGAGTGGCAGCAGTGGCGTCTATCGCCGTCTCCAGGATAAAAACACAGCGACTCAAAGAAGCACTTCGGTTGTCTGCCGCAGTCATTGTGGTCATGTCTGCGTTAGCCATGCCTGCTCTATCTACTCCAGGCGTCGAGTCACTATGGTCTTGGGAGGAGTCAGTGAACAGCCAGAAGCCTGTGAAAGCATGGGAGATTCTGGTGAGGGCTGGCGCTGAGCCTGGAGACAAAGTGTGGACAGACGGAGACTTCGGGTCGTTCCTAGTCTGGAAAGGCTTCAAAGTCGCTCACGACATGAGGCCAGAACTCATCGAACCTAGCGTGGACGGTCTCCCAGAGCACCACTATTACGATTACGTGGATGGTCAGCTTGACGGGGACTACCAAGCTGTAGACAGATTGATGGCGGACGCTACTGCTGCTGGATGCAAATGGTGGGTCGTGTACGAGCACTCGCGCGTAGATGATCGGTTGAAAACAGACAGAGCTAAATACAGGTTAGTAAGTAGCATTGACGACTCTGCAGCCCAGTCAGTCAATGTCTATGGAGAGAGACTATCGGTGACAGGAGACAAGTAGATGACTGACTCTACAGATGACAGATCTGGCAAGAAGACGCTTGACGTCGTGCTGGCAGCTGCTCTTGTACTTGGGTTATCACTGGCTTGTTTGTTCGCAGGCGCGGGTGCTTACAACAACGACCAGTGGTTCATACTTGAGAATGGTCGCTGGATATTGGAGAACGGGTTCCCTAGAGAAGACCCATTCCACGTGTGGGGTGGCTCGATAGTAGTGGAGAACTGGCTATGGTCAGTCGTCATGTACGTAGCTTGGAACGTCACAGGCTCTCCTGTGATTCCCGCCATGATAGTGTGGTCATTTGGCGGGTTGATCGTCTTCACTGCATGGAGGATCTCTAAAGAATTCAGTGATTCTGTGATGTCAGCTTCACTGTCCGCGTTGTTTGCTATAATCATGATAGCAGGCAGCCTGAACATGGTCATGCGGCCAAGTGTAGCGAGTCTAGCGCTGACTATGTCAGCGCTGCTGATGGTCGTGAAGTATGCTAAGACCGGTAGTCGACGATATTTGGCTATTATCCCGCTCATCATGCTCTTAGCGTTCAACTTGCACATGAGCATGTCCTGGCTTGTGATACTGGTTCCAGGTGTGTTCATGCTGTCTCATGCCATCACGGAAGCCATTCTGACTAAGAGCAGTCGTAGGGTCTCCCTTGTAGTAGTTGATTACGCTGTGACCGTGATGGCCTCTGTGATCATGACGACATTGAATCCTTATGGCCTTGATGGATCAATGTTCTTATTGAAGAGTGCAGGAATAGCCGATTACAGAAACCAGATCTTCGAACTCATGCCATTAGTACCATTGTTCGATTCAGGCAACACTTATTATAGCATCACGGCTATGATTTCTTATCTGGGGATAATGGTTTTATGTCTGTTGACCTTGGCTGGCCTCTTCAAGCCATGGCGCATGGTCGTTGCAGATGAAACTGGAGAAGCCACTGTCAGTGACATGATACTGGAAACATGGATAGCCGGAGTTGGTCTACTTGCCTCTGGAATCATAGCGACAAGTCTGATAGCTATAAGGTTGAACGTCATCTTCGTTTTTTCAGCTCCCTTGTTGTTCTCAGTAGCCAGTATTCCCATGCGAAGATGGTCAGCAAAAAAGACAGATAGTCGGCATAAGTGTCTTGAGGCAATTCTAGTAGTCACTGTGACGATAGCAGTCGCCATGACACCATGGGCAGTGACACCAATCAAAATTCCCCTGTATGACTGGTGGTACGGCTACGTTAGTAGTCTTGACACTACTCTCGTCGAAGGGGAATTAGACAAGTCTGGAGGGAAACCGGGAGACAAAGTGTGGTCTGATGGCATCTATGGCGCTTACCTCGTATGGAAAGGCTACAAGGTGACCCACGACATGAGGCCAGAACTCATCGAGCCAGCGCTGAATGGAAAGCCTGGCCACCATTACTATGATTACACAGACGCCCAGTACTTTGACGATGAGTCCGCGTTGGAGAGGACTATCCGCGATGGGCAGGCGGCTGGATGCAAATGGTGGGTAGTAGACGACAGCAAGCCAGTAGGGAAGAAGCTCGCCGGAGATTCGAACTACAAGAAAGTCGGCTCTGTTCCCGATTTTGACGTGAGCATCTATGAGTACATCGGTGACGGCCGGCAGTGACGGTTGTCTGGGTGATCAACTTACCGCTTAGACCGCGGTCGAGTCAAGACAATACCCTAGGACCGCAGTAAACCGCCCTTAGACCGGCGAACCCACCAGCCGGGATTAGTTTATCGTGGATGAGTCTGCCTCGCTTAGAGGGCGTATAGCTGCGGTCCTAGAGCCACGTCATGACGGCGTGGTCATTTTGCTGAGTCCATCGCCCATGCAGACTCACTCATCGATGACTGCGTCGTCTACGGTGAACTCCCTGAATCGACCGGCTAAGTCAGGGAAGTCTCTAGCCAGCCCCCCAGCCCATTGCGGGTCGTAAGCATGCACTCTGCTGCCGTCTGCAGTCAGACGGTTCCACATCTCCAAATAGCCGGCCACGTTCTCGCAACGAGACTTGAACACTGCAGACCACCATGGATCGGGGATGTTCAGACTCACGTAGTGAGAGTCCCGCCAAGCCCAGCGAGGCTTGCCAGTCTCATGGTCACAGAAGACCCCGATGAGGTCATCAGCGAGCGCTTCTCCAGCAGTCTTGCGTGCAGTCTGAGTCTTAGCGGCCTCGTAGACCTTCTCCTCGTCAAAGGGATAGACGCCATTCTCTGCCATGAGACGGAAGACGCGGTCTCTGATGATCTTCTCGGCTTCATCTAGAGTCATCTCGTCAGCGCCGGGGTAACCGACAGCCTGCAATACTCCTATGAGCCCGCCGGCCTTGTCGTAAGCGTATTCAGAGATAGGAGAATCGCCAGCTGCGAACTCCCCGTCTACAGCGTCCCCGTAATCTCTCGCTATGCAGGCTAAGCCAGCAGGGGTGCATAGATAGCCAGAACTCCAGCTGATGCAAGAAGCAGCGTCAGTGAGCTGGTCTAGATCGGTGACGTCTGCACAACCGAGGAAATCGTCAGAGTCACCGCACTGCTCGCAATACAGATCATCGAACGAGATCTTCTCGTCGCTCGTGAACACGCCGCCCATGTGGCTGCAATACAGGTACTTCTCCACTGCCATCAACGTCTCCCTGCTCATTTTCCCTAATCGTCTACAATCGAGTCTATCATGAGATGACACTCAATAGCAAAAACACGGGAACGGTTAGACTGTCGACTTATTAGCTAATGCCGGTGATCTCATGCTATGATGGCTGCTGTCACTGGGCTGCGCCTTCCTGGCTGCTGTTAGTCGTAGCTCCCCCCTGCGTAGCCTGCTTGTCCTCATTGCCCGTCTTCAATGAGTCTACCTCTGCCTGCAGTTCGTCTACCTGCTGCTTCAGAGAATCTACTTCAGACTGGCTGACTTCTGAAGCGCTCGCAGCCTCGGTAGCGTCGTCAGTGCTCTGACTGTCTTTCGACTCTTCTATGGTGTCTAATCGTTTAGACAGACTGCTGACAGTGTCGGTCAGAGAAGACAGTTTCCTACTGAGGTCATCCGCCTTGTCTTGAGCAGCAGCCACGGCAGCTCGCTGGATAGCCTGCTTCTCAGACTCTGGCAGCTCCTGCACTTCTTCGCGGGTTATCTGCTGGGTGACGTTAGTGACGCTAGGCTGCTCCATAGCCTTCACCATCACCCAGTTCACTCCAGTAGACAGTAAGGTCACGCCTAAGACCACGATCATCGCCTTTGTCACCCAGCTGAAAGAACTGACTACAGCTGCTGTCCACGCTATGAATCCCCTGACTGCGCCCTTCTCAGCCTGTAGTTCCCGCAGACTCGGAGACTCCTCCCCATTGTCAGAATCGCCTTCATCTATCGTATCCGAGTAGACTGATCGACTGTCGTCTACTGAAGGGCCAGCAGCCTTGATGGCGTCTATTCTGGTTTCTGCGACCACCGTCTGCTCATTGGAGACCGCAGCGATCGTAGTCGTGTCAGCCATAGCCTGCTCTAGAGACTTGTCTAGGCTCGCGGCGACGGGGGCAGACAGCACTTTCTCGTAAGGCAGCTTGTAGACAGCCTTAGCTGAGAGTTTCTTCACTTTCTTCAGTGTGCGGTTGTACACCTCACTGAGGATGGCTATGAGGATAGACGAACAGCCTACGATGAGGAACGAGTTCAAGTAGCCCGCGAGCTTAGTGGTCACGATGCTGGCAGTGATAGCGGCTGCTGCAGACGCTATGATCTTAGTCGTAGACAGTGAGCTGGCCTTCTTGTCATCGTTCTTAGTCTTAGCCGGATCGCCATCGACTTGAGACGTGCTCGCGCTCGCTGCCTTGCCGTCGACTGGGTCTCCGCCTGTTGAGCTCTGAGGCGTTCCAGTGTGCTCTTGCTGATCTGGACTCGCAGCAGTAGATCTGTCAGAGTCTACAAGAACGGGCTTATTCTGGATGTCTTCGATGCAAGCGAGATCTATGCTCGCTATGCTGTCATGGGTGACCAACGCAGGTTTTCGCGTAGAGGCCATTAGAGGCTGGTTGGGCGTATGCGCGTTCTCGCGTTCATTCAGCGACCCATAGTCTCTAGAAACGATTCTCCTTGCCATCTCACTTCCTCCTACCTGTCACCTTGGAGTTCTATCGACGCTTGCCTGACCAGTGCAGACCATGCAGACAAGCCTGCTTCCACTGACATGCAGATATGCTTCTAAGCGCGACTACAGGCATATCTGGGCTTCATGAGCATAGGAAACAGCAGACTCAAGCATGCTGAATGGCAGCCTGGCTGGAAGCGTCGGGCTGGCGTAGTGACTCCAGTGCTGCTGGCAGTCTGCCTCGCAGTGACCCCGGCAGCCTGCGTAGGCTTCGCGTCTACTATGTGGTGGAAGAATCACCCCGTAGTCGTGGAGAAGGTGAAGACTGTAGTCAGGGAGGTAGCGCCTAAGACGGCAGCTGACGACGAGGACATCATGGTCGTCGCCCATAGTCTTGTTGATGCTGGGTACACTGACTTGCAAGCCAGTGCTGTCTGCGGTAACCTGTGGGCTGAGTCTCATGGGCAGGCTGACGCCCTTGAGAGGGGAGTGTCTGATGAGGCTCCTACTGACAAGACTAATAGCGCTGTACGGCAGTGGGCTACAGACCACGCTGGCGGGATAGGGCTCATGCAGTGGACTGGCGCTAGGGCTACGCAGCTGTTAGACTGGATGGACGCTAACGGTAGAGACTGGCGGGACGCATCAGCGCAAGCGGAGTTCTTGAAGCAGGAGCTCAACGACTCTTCGCAGTGGACTGCCGACAAGGAGGCCTGGTTAGACGCTGTTGACGTGAAGACTGCTGCGAGCGTTATAGAGGACGACTTCGTGAGACCAGCAGACCCGGATTCTACCAGGGGAGAACGCACGAAGGCAGCACTAGCGGTGTATTCAGCGCTCCAGTCAGACAAGACTAACGTCAAGACTATAGACTCTCTTCATCTACCTGACTAATGGCGAGAACGTAGCGACGTACGGCATTCTATGCCATAGCGCGCGCTTAGACGAGATAGCCTCTGGTCATCTCGTCCCGTTGCACGACGCTGCTGGCAGAGTAGCAGACCTCTACATGAATGACCATAGGCACGCTTGCGGGAACACGGCTGTGGACTCTCCATTAGCCTACCTGTTCTCTGCTATCCCATGGTCGTTGACTAAGAGCGGTTTAGCTGCTTGCATAGCTAATAGCGTCGGGGCGACGGGATTGTGCGTAATAGGCATGTGGCTGTCAGGCAAATGGAAGTGGGTTCTCATGGATGTATGCAGCATGCCAGTCACGCTCACTTCTATTGGTTGGATGGGCGCTGACGCTATGGTCATAGGAACGGCGATGATCATGCTCGGTTGCGGGCTCGGTTCGTTAGACAGTAGATCATGGGTCAGCGTCCATCATAACGCTGTGACTGCGATCATGATCGTAGACGCGATGACGCTAGGTCGATTGAAGTCTAACCTGTGCCTGATAGCGTTACTGCCATTAGCCCTGCCCTTGCTATTAGGGAGGAGCAGATAGCCATGACGGAGATCGGTGATCGTGCTCATAGCCCAATTCGCGTCAACAATGATCTGGACGCTCATAGTCAGTGGAGTGACTCCATTGTACTGTGAATCAGACTATACTTGCGCATTCTATGATCAATGGGTATGCTGACAGATGGCAGCGATTCTATTCTGACCCATTTAGTGCAGTGCATAGCGTCATCATGACAGCATTCGGGTGGATCAATGGTGAGTATGGCGTCACGAGACCAAGCTTAGAATGGTCCGTGGCGACTGGCGTAGCGGCTGCTGACGGTAGCGTGTCTATGACTCCGGTCATGGGCCTGATTTGCCTCGCACCGTTAGCGACAGCGATCGTACTGCATGTGACTCGATAGCTATAACGCCAGATCTCCAAGATGGCCAGCAGACGACTCTCTCTACGAAGACAAAGGCCGCCTGCGTAGCGTGGTGCATAGCTTTCTGCTCGCTGACGATGCTCATGCTGTTGATGACTTGCCCTGGTTCAGTCTACGGTGGTGAGATAGTCGGCTCGCAGGGCAGGTATTTCATCTACATGCTACCAGTAGCTGTGCTTGCGCTTCCTCAGCCAGAATGGATGCATACAAGTGGGGGAGTGCTCTACCCAGCAAGAAGGCGTTGGACGCGGGGTCTAAGACGATGCTCATCTCACGCTTGGTGGCATGTCTGACGATAGCCGTCTCAGGACTCGTCGCGTGAGCGGCTGCGGGGCCGCGCGGGCAGACCGGTCAGCGCGGCCGGAGGCCTGCCACCCCACTCGCAGCTGCAGTCTGCTGTAGCAATAACAGTACAGCTTCCGCACTTACGGGTATAAGATGACAAGCTACTCCTTTCAAGACGCTCTGGTTCTGGCGATTTAGAATATCCTGGATCTGTAGACATGATGATCGCGAGACTACCAGCCAGTTCTACAGAACGGAGACGTCAATGACAGTCGCAAACAGTGGAGCTGCTGACCAGGGAATTGAGAATAGCGATGACAGGTCTATAGATGCTGTGGACTGACTATAGGCCAACTGCGAGAACTGAGTTCTGAAGATCTGAGAGAACTGGCTGTTGACAATGGCGTAGACTTGTCTCCATTGACTATGCCTACTGTCGAGGGCTCTAGACTCAGATCTAGCGTCTCGTGGTTGTGCGATAAGTCGAGAGAGTCAATAGACAAAGCTGACTGCCTTATTAGTTGGGCATGGTTCACTTGCGCTATAGGAGCATTTGCTGGTCTGTCTGGGTTCTCATGGTTCGTGATGGACTCATTGTTCGCGACGACAGGGCCACTTCCTATACTAGCGCTATTGCTCGCGATAAGCCCTGTCTTCATTGCTGCGCCGATTCAGATACTCATACTCGAATTCTTCAGCAAAAGAAAACACGTTTACAGTAGTCTGTTAGCGAAATCTCGATCAGCTCGGCTCCTCAGAAGAAAGCGTCGTGCTGACAGCAAGGCAGTAGATCTAGATCGCCTTGAAAGCCTTTACGGGTCCACACGATAAGAGAACCGGTAGACATCGTCTTCTCGCTGGCAAACGTCGTGTCTTCGACAGATAACGAGTCTCCGCAATCCACAGATCTCCTCCTAAGTAGTCTCAATGAGTAATGCAGAGACCGGTCGGCAGTCTTAGAGTCTAGATGGTTCTCACGCGTCACCAGATTCCTAGGAAATCATGCGAGACACAGGACATGGTCTGCTGCTGATCGTACGGCTATGTCCAGACTCCTGCGATTCATGGATGCCCTACCATCTGACGTCGAGTATAGTGGCAGATCAGAGAAGGCAGGAAGCCGATTCGTAGACTCAGTCATCCTCTGCATGCTTGCCGGCGACGCTGAGGCTATCTCGAGCACTAGGGCTAAGAATGCGCCAGCTATAAGTAGACTGTTCTCTACTGACGATGAACGACGCAGCATAGCCTCGCCAGACATCATAGCGAGCAAGGCGAGACTCGAAGAATCAGCGGCTGGCCATTCTGAAGCGAGTCGAGTAGACCATGAGTCGAAGACAGTGATCGAGGGAAGTGACTCAACTGGTGCATAATAGACTATCTGATGTTGACCGTGCGCTATCAGACTGTTCTCCTTTGTCTACACAGGAGACCGGGATTGAAGATGATCGCGAGGCGATTGAGAACGCTGTGGCAGCGGCTATGGACGAAGACTCCCCCAGACGACTCTACTATGCGGTCAGCAGACGCCAGGTCTGGTCTGGAAGAAGTAGCCGGCTTGCATTCAGTCGCGTTGCATGGAACGGTTTTCTTTGACAATGGAGATCCATTCTGACCTAATGTCGTTCTGTCTTCGATCGGGAAGCGCGCCGTGCAGACTGAACACGCAGTGCGATCATCTGCTTGAGCGCAGTCTCCTCGTATAGAATTCTGTCTACCCCATAGAACGTTGACCTCGTCAGACCGTCGGATCTGTTCCTGCTATGAGCCTGCTTAGCCTCTAATCGCGCGGTTCGAGTCTTCCCGATGTCTTTCATCATAGTCGACACTATGCCCAATCGGGGTGTACATGAGATCCACATTCCCGCCGCGCTATGCGGACACGCCAGCCTTACTTGCCCTGACTGTTGAAGACTATGCTTTCTATGAGATACTATTGTGAGCAGGCGCATAATGTTCATTGAAAGAGGAGAACAGTGAACGCTGAGAGAATGGCTCTAGACAGGGACGTAGACCTGGTTCATAGAATCGTCGCAGATGGTCTCAAGAAGTGGAATCGAGAGAACATCGGAGCGTACTCTGCAGGCGTCGTGCTTGGTGCTGTACGCAGAGTGCTTGGACTGGCAGCCGTGATAGTCCCAGCGACGCTATTCGGCATGAACATCGGCTCTGCTGTCTTATTGGGACTGCGGATAGGCTTGATGATCGAATTGGTCGCTATGATGATAGTCTTCTGCGTACGCGACCTGAAAAAAATCATCAATCAACGGAAGCATAGCATATTAGACGCGACTCTGATGGGGGCATTGACGGCTGTGGCGCTCGCGAAGATAGATGATGGGATCCGAGACAATTCCTTCAACGGGATGGCTAAAGCGCTTAACGACGCGGCCGTGAAGACTGGCTATGGGAAGCTGATAGCCAAGGCAGTGTCAGCTATCGCTGCTGACAGCGTGAGATCTGCTGCTGGCGACTGTTTCCGTAGGCAGTCTGTCCGTGACGTAGTCTCATCGATGCTGGGACTGATCGGCAAGTACACGACCCGGAGACTCGATGACACTGAGAAGAGCAGTAGCAAGTGGAACGGGGCCAAGACCCGCCCCTTGAAGATAATCGATGACCTCAGTAGATTGCTCCCGGATTGGGCTCGTTCTAAAGCCCGCAGTTTTGACGTGCTCGTGCATGGGAGGCCAAGCGAGTACGACACTGTTCTAGACGAATGGCTCAAAGCGTCTTGGCCGTACGCTGAGACTCTGGCTATTGTTGGGGACGATGATCTGTCTATAGAGGGCAGAGACATCATAGCGAACGGTCTCGCAGACTCAGTAGCTCCAGTCTTCAAGACCTTAGAGTCGATAAGCGATAGAATCAAAGAAGACGAGAAGAACCATGAAGAGGCTGAGAGGAAGGCAGCTGCCGACAAGATGACTGAGCGCGCCGCGGCTATGGCCAAGCGCACGAAAGATGCCCTCGAGCTGCTTGAGGCTAAGAAGGCTGAGCAGTCTAAGGCCGCTATCGGAGATTCTGACGGACGTCTGCTTGACGATCGTCTGAAGCTTGAGGCTATCGCTAGGCGATCTGAAAGCGGTTCCGCAGTAGCCGCTCGGGCATTAGAAACTGATTAGGAGGCGCATCTGGTGATCAGCGTCATAAGGAATCGCTTCGAAGCCGATCTGGCTACGCTCAGGCAGACTGCGTGCAGTGCTATCAGACTCATGAGACGATAGACGAGACTCATTGACTTTGCAGTCATCGTGCCCACAGTGATAGCGCGCTTGTCGATAGTACTCCCATCGCCGACTCTAATACTGGGGCCGATGCCAATAATGTTGAGGTCGCTACTGTCCAGTGCATTCGAGACACTGTTGACTTGCATCGAGTCTCTTTCACTGGTCATTCTGCATCATAGCATGAAAAGCGCGCAAGCATTGCTAGACGACGTGATAGTCGCTATCCCCAGATCTGTGGTGCATGCTTTGCTGTTCGGTTCTCATCCATTGAGTCACGTCTGCGCGAGCATACTGGGGAACAAGGCAAGGCAGCGAATTATTGCAGAGACTCGCTCTACCGTAGATGCGCTACGCACGGGCACAGGCAAGCGGGTGGGCGATGAGGTCGTTGAGCGTTTAGTCTACTCGATGGCTACTGGCCGATCGCCCAAGAAAACCCAGATTGGTCTACTGGAGACTATAGATGGCTTATGAAGCGTCGGCGACTGATAGGGAAGATAGTTCTCTGCCTGTAGATGTGATTAGAAGACTGCATGGTCTGCTGCCAAGTGCATTAGGAAGGGAAGACGGCAGTCTCATGGACTACTGGTTGCCGACCAGCACTGACCGAAGACTATCCAGAACGTCTGCCGAGCACGCGGCTGTCTATGACAAGGTCTTAGACAAATGGCTTGAAGTGACCGATCCATACATGGGGCTACTTTATAGTGCGTCTGCAGATGAATTAGATGGCGTGGGCAGGAAGCAGCTGCGTAGGAGGCTCAAGCACGAACTCGAGTCTGTGAGTGAAGAATGCTTAGAAGCACGTAGAGAAGTGCAGTACGCTATCGTTGACCTTAGTAGGCAGTAACGTCGAGAGGCCTAATGGCCTCGTCTGGCGCATAGAGCTTAGTAGGAACTCTACGGGAGACTGTTGGACGGGCTGTGAGGTGATAGATGGTCTCACGCAAGGCAATGACGACCTGTTCAACAGATTCGGCGGAGACGACTTGTTCGTATTCGATTTCGGGAGAAGACGTCACTGAACGACAAGTAGCTTACATGCTCACGGGAATCCGCCCGGGAAAAACCAGATCATGATGACTACGTCGGAGAAGACGGAGGCGAAAGCAGATACCATGAATCGTATTCAGAATGGGATTCTTTCCCTTTGAGTCAAGATTTCGGTCTACAGCGCATAGAGGACGTAGTCTACAGGGACTGAACGCAGAACATGTCCTGAGACGGCAGTAAACCGACCTTAGACAAGACTATGGCCCGGCTATGACAGATTAATCATGGCCGGGCCTGATCACCTTAGAGGGGCATTTACTGCGGTTCTAGAACCATGTCTCAGAAGCAGCCGCCATAGCCTGCAGCTGCCCGCACCAGCGTGTTAGCCTCGGTGTAGCCTGGGTATGCTTCTGCTCGCAAGTCTGAACGCCATTCGTTCATAGTCTTAGTCGCGTAAGCTTCTGCCGTGGTAGCGTCTCCTCCTGTAAACAAGGCGCGTCTGTCTCCACTAGCTGCCACGCCTTCCAGGTCTATCGTCCCGTCTTCCCTCCCTACGGGTTCTAGCGCAACGAGGTCAGACTCGCCTACAGGCTCAGACCTCCTCACAGCCATGACTCCCTCGACGGCAGACTTGCTCATTCTGGGGCAACGCGGGTCAGACTCGAACTCGTCTAGCAGCCTGCGTGCAGACTTGAGCTTAGTGGCTTCGACGATAGGCACCGTGGCTAACGCTACTGCACCGATGACTGCAGCTGCTATCAACCCAACGCCCTTACCGAATCTGCTGGTCATAGACGACCATCCTCCTGATGCTGCTTCTGCTCTCTACCTACTCGATCTCGTGATCAACGGCAAACAGCAGATATTCAGAGAACAGACTGGTTCTCGCGAGTGGAACCATGAGAGTCTAGGAGGTCCATAGTCTTGCGGACGAACGCGTCGTCTGAGTCTGTGACCAGGGGAAGCCCATCTAGACCGACTTCGTTCTTGCCGGTCTCAAGGAACTCGTCTATCTTCTCAGCGCCACGGACCATCTGCAGTCGCTCCATTCTTCGAAAGTCATCACGGTTTCCAGCTAATGCTGACTATCAGCCGCTCTCTATACATGTGCGAGATTAATGTCACAACAGCTCGCACTTAGACACGCTGAAAGGAGATCAGAGTTCTACGACCTTGTCAGCGATGTTCTTGATGATCTCGTTATGCGCTACGATGATGATCTGCCCCCCACTGACGCCCTGCATCGCCTCGAGGATAGCAGACGCTCGGTCGGAGTCCATAGCCGTGAGAACCTCGTCTAAGATGAGCATAGTAGGAGTCCCATCGCTCAGCATGACACTGATAGCGAGACGCAAGCAGATAGCGACGAGGTCTTCCTCACCCCCACTCAACTGCGATGTAGACTCGACTGTTCCCTCGCTCGTCTCCACGCTCACGTCGAACTTCTTGTCTATAGTTATGCTGGAGAACTTACCGTCGCTGATTTTATTGATGAGGTCCGAAGCGTAGTCAGTCACCTGTGGGATAGCAGACAAGATGAGATGCTCTCTGAACTTGCCTAAGATGCTCACAGTGCTCGTAGACACCTCTAGCTTAGACAGCATAGACTTGCGTTTTTCAATCTGAGACTCTAACTGGTCTGCTTCTGCTGCCGCGCCCCTAGCGCGCTCTGCTGCGAGATCTGCCTCTCCCCGCTTACCGATGATAGAAGCGTTCAAGTCTGCTCGCCTAGACCGCTTCTCATCCAGGTCTTCCCGGAGCTTAGCAAGCCTGTCTTCGTTCACTGCGCCGATGCCAGACAATCTAGCACTGGCCTCACGGCTGGTCTTCATAGCAGCTTCCAGTTTGTCTACGACTTCGTTCAACTCTGACATCACACGGTCATATTCGCTGTACTTAGCCCTGTACTCGTTGAACTTACTGACAGTAGACCGCAAGCTCTTCACGGTAGCCTCACACGTCTCCACTGTTGACATGGCTACTGCGATCTTCCCCTCAGCGTCAATAGCCGAACTGGTTTTTGCCTCTAGCGACTCTACAGCGTTCCTAGCGTCTTCCAGAATCTCCGCGGTGTGTGACGCTGCGTCTATGACAGCGTTGCTATCGGCGATCTTACCCCTTTCAGTGTTAGCGGTAGCCCGAGTCTCCTCAAGTTTAGCGTTCAGTTCCGCCAGCAGGTGAGATGGGTCGGCTAGTGGCTGCTGGCACGTCGGGCATCTGGCTTGACTGCCAGAGTCCCCTAAGCCGTCCAGCTCACTGATAGACTTCTTAGCAGCAGTTCCCTCAGCCCGGGCTACGGCTATGACGGAGTTCGAAGCTTCGATCTGCTTGCGTGCAGATTCGACGTCATAGCCAGCCAGGGCAGCCTCAGCGTCACTGACGGCTCTACGGGCAGCCCCCATGTCCTCGTCTGTCGGCTTCGCTTTTACGACAGTTTGCAGTCTACTGACCTCAGTCTTAGCGTCAACCAGTCTAGTCTCAGCGTCATCTAGTTCCGCTTGCACCCTCGCAGTCTCGTCTGAGTCGAGTCTCTCAGCCGGCAAGCATGATTTGAGGCTGTCTCTAGTCTTAGACAACGCAGCCATCCGGTCTGTCATAGCGACCATAGTAGAGTCAGCAGCTGTCTTCTCCGTCTGCAGCCGGCGGACTTCTGAGATCTTGCTGTCCATCTCGTCTACACGAGCCCGGAGCGCTCGGCCTTCTTCGTCTAGCGAATAGAGCTTCTCCTCCATCTTAGACACTTGCGAGAGCATCTTCTCCCTCGTGGCTTCATTGTCAGCAGCAGTCTTCCTGAGTTCCGGCAGCTTGTCTTCGTCTATGCCGAACGCTTCTATCGCCTTCGAATACGTGCGTTCTTCTATCTTAGCCTGCTCTAGAGCGTTAGTGATAGCAGTGATGCCAGTCAACTTCTCGAGCGTCTTCCTGCGCTCAGTGCGGCTCGCTGCTACCAGCTGGTTCACGTGCTTCTGCTGGACGAGGACGGTCGCTAAGAAACCGCTCTCGTCTATGCCCAGCTTCTTCGTGATCCAAGACTCAGCGTGGCTCACAGCCGGGCCAGCCTCTAAGACGCCGTCCAGCCAGCATTCGCATTTAGTGGCGCCAGTCTTAGCGTTAGTTATAGACCTCTTCACCCTGAGCTCGCTGCCGTCGAGATCAAACGTAGCGTCGACGTAAGACTCATCGTCTTCAGGCGCACCGATCCTCCGCCACGACGAGTTCTTGATTCCACTGTTAGGCTTCGTCCCATAGAGAGCCCATGCTATACCATCGATGATAGTAGACTTACCATGGCCGTTCTTGCCGACGACCGCAGTCACGCCCTCTTCCATCGGCTCGAACACGTAGTCTTCATGCACACGGAAGTTCCGGAGCCGTACTTTAGTCAGATGGAGCTTCAAGCCTGTCCTCCATTCCCGTTTCTACGGACACAGCTAGCGTCGCCACTGAACGTCTTCGCAGCCCTGAGCACCATCCTTAAGCCTACGCAATCGTCGTCTAGCGCTTCTCTGATCGGGCAATCTACCCAGTCGAACTCATAGCCGGTCACTTTCTTGACTGGCTTACCGTCTATGTCTAGTTCGGCTACTTTCTTGATCGGCTTGCCATTGTCGTCTAGCTTGTTCTTCTTGCCTCGCTTGCGTATGAGCGTCATGTCTACAGCTGTGAGCCTCGCTAGTTCTAGGAAATCAGCTGCTGTCAGACTACGACAGCGCTTGTCTATGTCTTTGACGTCCTTAGCCAGATAATGAACACTGCCTTTCGTGACTGTCGACTTCGCTGCGTCATCTGCGCTCACACCGAGCTCGCGCATCATGGCGAGGGAGATAGCCCTCTCTGTGATCGTACGGCCTAGCCAGCCGACGAACATGATCGGTAGTGAACCACCTTCTATCATGCGCTGGTAGTAACCGACAGCGCCATCCACGTCACCGTTCTTCAGGTAGCTACTGAGGCCAGGCTGACCTCCCTGCCCCCATGGGGTGACTGTCCCCTTGCCTATAGCGAGTCTCATGCACATGTCAGTCCACGTGAGACTGCGCTGCTCGGCTTTGCTCAGTTTAGACAGTGACCTCACTACTGGCAGCAGTAGATCATACTGCTCTCCCACGTAGTCAGCCAGTTCTGACCTCACTCGTGGACTCAAGTCAACGGACCCAAGGAGCTCAGAGATTATAGGACCGGAGTCCTTGCCGGGCTCTTCGAACCAGAAGCCATTGTCTTTGAACAGTTTGATCAAGTCTCTCACTTCTTTGAGAGCACCGTTCGCCATGAGGATGATGAACATGCCGTCTCCAGCGAGTCTAGAGGCAGCAGACCGGATCGTCTCCTTAGTAGGCTTCTTAGCGCCATCAGGAGTCTTGTCCAAACGATTCAAGATAGAAGCAGCTTGTTCTGCAGTAGTCACCGTGATGATAGTGCCGTTCTTACCTCCAAGCAGACCGCCTCTGCGAGCCCTGTCGGCTATGTCTGTTACTGTCTTGCGAGAAGTGATGGGTATCCCCTGTTCTTCCATCCATTCTCCCGCTCGCTGCTCACCATACGGCAGCTTCGCGTATTTGCCCATAGCGATGGGGACTGCTTCTTTCACCATGAGACTATCATACCGTAGCCAGCCTCGTAGCGAGTCGACAGATCGCCTAGCTAAGGCTGAATCGTCGCAGGCTGTAGCCGAGCAGACGGCAAGCAAGTACGCTGAAGCCGTGAAAGCTTATGACGAGGCTACCAAGCACTTCGACGAAGTGAAGGCTGATCATGACCAACTGACTGACGCTAACGAGAAGCTGGCAGAGGCACAGGCTAAGGTCGACTCCACGAAGGTCGCTCTAGACGAGGCGGACAAGAAGCTGGATGAGGCTAACGCTGCCCACTCAAAGGCTCTGGCGGATCTCGCTTTCGCTATCGCTAACCAGGAGAATGGCGGGCAGGGCAATGGATCTGACATGGGGAACAACGGCATTGAAGACCCGAGCAATGGATCTAATGGGAACAATGGGTTCGCTGCAGGATCTACAATCAATGGTGCTCATGAGTCTACAGTCAACGGTAAGCCTGCTGTCACTGTAGCCCCCGAACCAGTCGTTGCTCCGGTCAAGAATGAGTCTAAGACTGTAGCTGGAAGCACTGCAGACAGCAATGCAGATGGTGGCCTCGCCTCTACTGGTGTCGATGTGCCCCTGCTCGCTGTCACGGCTGCTGCTGCCATGCTTGCAGGCCTTGGTTTGACTGCTACGTCGAAGAAGCGAGGAGAAGCAGTCGACGTCCCAGTGGCTTTCAGCGATGACCGTTGATCTGCGCTAACGCTAAGATCTGCGTCTTAGTGGACTTGTAGACAAGGCGTGCGGATGGGCATCTTGGTCCTTTCCGCACGCTTTTTCTATTCCTGCTCACAGGAGAGAGCGAATCAGCGATCAATCTGCTCGTCGATCGTTCTCCATCGTTGGTCGCGTTTCAGATCTCAACCTGAATACGAGAAGGGGAACGCCAGACGATGCTGACGCTCCCCAGTAGCTACCTCTCTGTATCCACTCCAACGAGCAAAGCCCCAACGGGACCGTTGCAGCACGCTGTTCAAGCGGCGCGACCCCAGTAGACGGTTATCGCCTCGTGGCTATGTTCATTCACGTTGTGTGAATAAGTCTATCATATCAAGCGGAGCTATTAGCGCCCATCCCCAGCGTGTCGTAGTAGCCTGGCTATAGGCTAAGAACACAAGACTGCCCTCACCTGGACTCGTCGTCTGGTGAGGGCAGTCTCATTCTGGATGCGGCAGTCAGTCTGCGAACGGATCAGAAGTCTTCGTCATCATCTCGGGCCGCCGGCGCTGGAGCTTCTTCGACTGGTTCCGGTTCGTCTCCATAAGGAGGCACGCCGAGAGACTTCGCGTAGGCTTCGATCGCCCAACGCCAGATAGCGAGCGACTTCACGCTCACGTCATCAAGGAACTTACTGAGAGACTTCTGGTCTTTGAATGAGCTGGCGTCTAGATCTGGGTCGTCTTCAATCGTCTTCTTGATTATCCGACGAACCCTAGTGTACGAGCCGATGTTGCGGTCAGGCGTGTCTAGCCGGCCATTGTAGACTTCGACTTGCAGCCGGCCAGCGATGCCAGCGAGCGCGTTAGCGAGAATGCGAGCGCGCTGCTCATTGATGCCCAGTCCACGCTTCGCAGACAATTCGAGCGCCCAGAAGTAGAAGTCTATCTCAGTCTCGACGCCATAGCTGCCGGGGTTGATCTCCCCGCTGGGATTCTGGCCGAACCATTGCTGGACTTCTACGAAACTGCCAGCGTGAGCCTGGTGAGTTCCGGCAGGGAACGCTCCATTGCCTGCAGATGGACGGACAGCCGCAGCAGGCATGTCTCTAGCGCTGGTGGGCCTGTTACCGCCATAGTTCGGGTCTTCAGCCGGGTTAGTCAGATCTTGAGAATAGAACATCTCCTGGCCAGGCTTGCCGACCGCTACGAGCAGTTTGCGGGTGTTCGCGTTAGTCGTAGCCATGTTCTTGCCTTTGCCGTCAGAGTCACCGCCCATGAGCTCGTAGATGGGCGTCTCCGGGTCGATCGGCTCGTTCGTCTTCTTGTTCTTAGCGCGACGCTGAGTCTCGATGCGGAACGCGACAGGCTTCTGCCCGGCTTCAAGCGCCTTCTTAGCCAGCCGGAAAGCGTCAGTGTCAGTGTTGATCCAACCGCTGACGGGGTGGTCTCTCTCGGGGACAGTCAGCTCGACCTGAGCCGTGTTTCCCTTGTCTTTGATGTTAGTGACCTGCGCGACTCCCTTAGTCACGAGGACCTCAGCGCGGAAACCGTGCCCATTAGGGCCGGCATGGGACACGAATGGACGGGCGAAATAGAGATTTGACATGAGACCTCTTCCTTGTGCATTATCGTTAGCTTATGATTGTCTGCTCGTCTGGGAAGCGGCTCGAGGCTACCCCCACAACACATCTATAATACCAACCGCCACACGCGTCGACAATTCTCTGAGAACGTAAGAATCGCGAGAACTCAATGATGATCAGTTTCTCATTTGTAGTAGTCTCTGTTAGCTGGCTGAGTTCACCACTAAGCGCTTGGCGTGACCTCTATGACCTTAGCATACTCGTACACCCAGGACGGTATCTTAGACATGTAATAGTGGTCCGTCATCAAGATGATCACCTTCATGTTCTTCGGCCATACCCTAGCGCACTTGTCCCAATCAAAACCTCCATCTGTAGACAAGATGAAGATGTCTGGACGACGTCGTCTTGGGAGAGTCCTCACGAAGTTGAACGCTACGCTCATGTCTGTTCCGCCGCCGCCCGTGAAGTTGATCTCGTCGACCCGGTTCACGAGCTTAGTCTTCTTGATGTCCGTGTCCACGCTGAACACACTGAACGAGTTCTTAGACAGCTTAGCCACAGACTTCAAGATAGCCTCAGCGTTCACCATGTCCATCTCGAACTGACCACCACTAGTCCTAGAGCCAGAAGTGTCGATCCCCATCATCACGATGGGAGCATAGCCTACCATGCTTGGAAACACTGTGTCTTTCATGTACGAGGATGCACGGCGGTTGATGCGCTTGAACGAGTACTCCGTCTTAGCGTACGCCATCTTGCTCACATACTCGCTCATAGCCGTCTGGAGTAGTCGGCGCCACGGTATGGGGGGAGGAGTGATGAGACTATCGAACTTCACTAAGAACTCACGGTCCATGGTAGACACGCCAGCCTTACCATTCATCTTCATTCGCTTGCTAGACTCTTCAGCCATGTCACTCATAGCCTCAGCGCGCATGTCGTCAGCTATAGGCCTGACGCCAGCCTTGTCGGCCTCGTTGCGGATCTTGTCGACGTCACTGTTCCCGCATAGGTCGCGGCCGCTTTCAGCTGCAGTCTTAGGCCTATGTCTTCCATTCCCGTCTGCAGTCTCGTCTCCGCTAGTAGCCTCAGACTGACCATCGTCATCACTGCTTGAGGTTCGGTCTTGCTTGCTGGCAGACTGTTGACTATTCCTTCCACGGGAATCATTCTCGTCTTCAGCGTCTGTGTTCTGATTGTCAGACTGCCCTATCACAGACGGGATGCCCGCGTTCCCATCACTCTGAGCGTCGGACGAGCCAACACTAACAGAATCGTCCCCGGCAGACGTGGGAGAATCAGTTGCATCGTGTTCTCCTGTCTTGTCTGACTGTCCATTGGCAGTGCTCTGATCATTGTCTTCCCTGTCGTCAACGGTCGCCTGTGGCGTCATAGCGTTCAGCAAGTCGTCGATGTCTTGCTCCATGCTAGACGGTGGCTGTCCTAACTGCCCCATGCCGTCAGATCGACTACCGTCGCCAGCGTCATTCTCCTGCTTCTTCGGGCACTCCGCCTTACCACTGGCGAACATCTTGTAGTATTCTTCCATAGACTTGCCCTCTGGCACGTCTACGATGCCGAAGCGTTTGTCTATGCCCTTCCCCTTAGGCATGAGAGCGCCATCTGGGAGTCGGACTCGCTGCAAGTCTGCTACCATCTGGTTGACTTCGAGGTCTTCTGCTACGTTGAGCATGTGCTGGTCAGTGAATCCAGCGTTCTTAGCCCGTTGGAACTGGTTGCAGGTAGCATGCAGGCACTCGTGCGTGACGATAGCCTCGCGTTCGCGTTGTGGATACTCGAAGAACTTAGGACCAAGCGCGACACGCCATTTGTCATCGATAGCGGCTACGTCTACGAGCTTAGACTTGTAAGGCTGCAGCATCATGAGTGGTCGCAGTAAGATGGGCGCGGCCATGCCAGCCCCAGCCATCGCAGCAGACCAGATCTTCTTCTGCTGGTCGTCTAGACGATAGTCTGGGTCTTTGACGCCATCATAGTCAGCACGTGCTCCAGCGCTCGCTGGTCTATGCAACGCCATCAGTTGTATCCTCCCAGCAGCTGACCAACAGCGCTATACTTCATGCGGACTTCGCGAGACAACTGAGCGCCATTGTCGGCGTGATGGATGATGTTCAGCGCCTTGTCCATCACAGCGCTGCCGTAAGCTTCCTTGCCGGCTGCAGCACCACTAAGCATGAACGCTGCCAGAGCATTAGCTGCAGCCTTGTCGTGCTTAGCGTCAGCCCATTGCACAGCTTGCGTGAACAAGGTCATCACGTCGTTAGCGTCGAGCACGCCCCAGTTGATCTTCGACGGGTCGGCCATAGCCTCTTCGATAGGCGGCCGCTTATTGCCTATTCCACGTACGAACGACATGAACTTCGAGCACGCCTCGTAGCCTACGATCCCGTTTCCGGCTAGCTTCATCAGGGTAGCGTTGTTTCCACAGTACCCCAGTTCTTCAGCGAAGTTCGTCCAAGAACGGTTAGACGGATAGGCCATCTTGAAGATGTCAGCCTGAGCCGGACTCCCTTCGAAGCCGAACAATGAAGCAGGGTCTTTCTTACTGCTGCCCTTAGCGTCAGTGATAGTGTCAGCATACATGTCTTTAGTAGGCAGTTTGTAGAGGAGGTCTGGGTTCCTCTGCAAGAACGACACTACTACCTTGCGCCAGTACATGACTTCAGGCTTGACCGCGTCTGGATCACCCCAATTAGAGAGCAGACCATTAGACCAAGTCTCGAAACTGGGCTCCCACGGCAAGAACTTCAGACGGTTAGTGACAGGCAAGCCAAGCTCATAACCGTCGGCAGCCGTCTCCACGGGGTTCATAGCGCCAATGATCACAGTGTCCTCAGGCAGTTTAGATCCATCTGGGAACTCCCGCTCATTCAAGATAGTCAGCATAGACGCCTGCACTGCCGGCGTCGAGTTGCTGAACTCGTCGAGGAACAAGACTATCTTCTTCTTGCGCAGGATCTTGAACTGCCATAGCTGCATAGCGTACTCGGTGACCGGCACCTTCTCGCCCTCAGGCAGCGGGTACTCTACCTGGCGGGGAAAGCCTGTGACGTCTTGCGGCTCTTTCTGCGAGCCGATTATGGTTATCATCTCGTAATGCAGCACATGCTTAGCCAGCATGCCCACTACTGCTGACTTGCCAAGGCCGGGGTTGCCGACCAGCATCTGGCTGTTATGGGCTTTGATGCCTGCTAGCATAGACGTGATCATCGTCCTAGTGTACGGGTCTGTCTTCTTCAAATCGAATGCCATGCGATCTAGATATGGCTGGCTGATTGATTCAGACCGCGACGAGCAAGCCAGACTTGCTCTCACTCTCCATCAAGAGACACAAGCCATCTCTCAGAGCCGTCGGCACTGACTACAGCTTTAGTCCACAAGCTCATAGAACTCGCAGAAGAACGGTCCCTCAACTGCACTTCTACGTCTACCCGCTTCCACCCGGGTTCTGTAGACCCGACGCTCGCCTCGGCAGGCACGCCCGCTGAGACTACGTCTCCGAGGACGCCCTCCACTTCCTCTTCGTCGCCGTCGACAGTCTTGCAGGCAGCGCGCCAATCACCCTCAGCAGCGTACCCCAGCGCTGACTCTACTGCCTTCACGGGAGTGCTAGCGCCCTGAGCGCACATAGCGTCTGTCCTAGCATCTCGTCGAGACTGCATGTAGTCGCCCGCGAGAACTACGCCTGCTACCATGATCGCGGCCAGTAAGACTACAGTTATGCAGCGCACGTAGTGCCTGCGGTCCCTGCCTGGTTCTAGATGCTTCGCTGACATCAGGTCGACTCCAATCTACAGTCAGTAGATATTCAGGCTACAGGCTATCAGCTATATCTGGCCTGCATGGCTATGCAGACGAAGAGACGCAGTGAAGAAGATGAACTCAAGGTAGAAGAGTCAGTCAAGACCAGTATAGAATCATCGACTGATGACTATCGTCTTGACGATCTACTAGCCAGGGTAGAAGCTAAGCATGAAGATGACGAGACGCCGGCAGTAGAGGCAGATTCTGGCGCTCACGTCATCGGATCTGGAGACGATGACGCTACCGTCGACGAGGTTTTAGACAAGATAAGCGCAGACGCTGCCAGCAAGCTCGAAGACACTGTCGACGCTGACACAGCCAGGTTGGCTGCCAGTTCTCATAAGCTGGTCGCCAGTAAAGTCAGGAAGAGCAGCAAGCAGTATAACGGGTACGTTGGTTTCTGCGGCGGCGCTATAGTACTGGGCGCAGTCTGGCTGGCAGTTGGACTGTTGACGAAGAGCGCTTGGCCTATCCCGTTCTTCGGGATCTGGAACGAAGTCTGCGGCGGATTCTTAGTCATGTGGGGCGGGCTGATGCTGTTAGACGCGAGGTGACGACTATACTGCAGTCATCTGAATGCGATCTGGCGCATAGGGCTAATGCGTGTTAGTCTGATGGTCTGGGGAATATCTGACTGGCGAGGCTCTCGAGTCTACAGAATCACTACGATAGGAGAACGCATGGTGAAGAACATACCGTCCATGGGAGCATTAGCGGAACTGGGCAAAGCAGCTACTGGAGACCCCGCTATGCAGGCTGCGTTGAGGCAGAAGTTCATAGAGATGAATGGCGGTGACCCGAACGTCGACTCTAAGAGGCTGGCGACTAAGATCATCATGGAAGCCAGGGCTAAGGGAGTCCGCAAGTTCATGCCACGGCCAGTAGTCCAGAAATTGATCGAGTCAGTCATGGCTAGGGATGACGATGAGACTGCGTGATGAGAATCCACACGATTTCCAGATTGGTCCAATCCGGATGTATGAGACTACTAATACAGGTATGCACCCCAGGAAGGGGAAAGATTCGGGGACACCAGAGAAGTCTTCACAAGGACGACTCTAGAAGACAGATCTGATTTCTTCAGTATCTTGAGCATCGTGTTAGAAGTCGCTGGAACCGGCCTGGCTATGGCGTCTACTCGTAGTCTCGTGAGACGGCATAGCGGCTTATTGCGTTGACGCTACTTGTCGATTTTCGACTATCGTGAGCATCTGTCTGCAGTCACTGCGCAGCGTGTCTCAAGCCTCTTTGTGATAGAATCAATCCCAGAAGCAGCATTAGGCTATTTCGTGAGGTGACTTATGGTAGATCTGATTCTGATGCAGGCAGCTTATGTCCACTCGTTCGGGACGCCTACTGAGAAGTCAGTAATCGGTCTGGTCGTGCTTGCTGTCGTCTGGGCGGGGATGGCAGCTTGGTCTAAAGTCAGGAAGACTAAGACTGAGCGTGAAAGCGGCCTGACTCAGGAGCCTATAGAGAACGTGGACATGAACAAGGATGATGACGCGGGCAGTCTGCATTGACGCGGAATATGAATGGTGCTGTAGCTGATTAGGCTCATCACCATTCTATCGTTTAGGATGCAGCGGGAGACCCTTATTGAAAAGGACGAGATATCTGATAGTCGTTCAGTGAAAAACAGTGCACAGACCGTTAAGAACACGAACAGCAAGAAGAAAACGTCATGGGATAGCACTAAGGCTAAGACTAGCGCAGCCCTCATAGCACTCGGGGCAGTGTATGGAGATTCGGGAACTAGTCCAGTCTACGCGCCTAAAGCGCTAATGATCGGCCAAGACGGTACCATGGACCGTCAGCAAGTGATAGGCTCGCTGTCTCCAGTGTTCTGGCCGGTCATGCTCGTAGTCACCGTCAAATACGTGCTCACCGCGATGCTGGCTGACGGCAATGGTGAAGGCGGCGTGTTCGCCGCTGTCCGCAAGCACTGGAAGCACTCGGCGATCTTCGCGATGATAGGCGGTGCCGCGTTCATGGCTTCACCCCTGCTGTGAGCATCACGTCTGCTGTGGAAGGCCTCGAGTCTATACCGTTCGTGAGGAACAGTGGTTGGACGCAAGAGCTCGCTGTCATGGTGTCTATCGTGATCATCCTCTTGCTGTTCGCCGTGCAGTCTGGTGGCACTGGCGAACTAGGCAGACTATTCGGACCCGTGATGACAGTATGGTTCTTGTTCATGGGGATCATAGGCGTCTTGAACTTGTCTGGAGACTGGTCTGCGCTGGCAGCGTTGAACCCGTTCGCTGGCATCTCGTTCTTGTTCTCAGACGCTAACAAGGCTGGCGTGGCTATCATGGGCAGCGTGTTCCTGTCTATCACCGGCGCAGAAGCGCTGTATTCTGACATGGGACACGTGGGACGCAGGTCTATCTACGTCACTTGGCCATCCGTATGCGTCTGCCTTATGCTGAGCTACTTTGGCCAGGGGGCTTGGATGCTGGGTGGACGCTCTCAGACCTTAGAGGGAGCAGCGCCCTTCTTCCAGATCATCCCCGAGTCATCGAGGCCTGTTGGCGCGATACCAGCCTTGCTTGCTGGGGTGACCGCAAGCCAAGCGCTCATCAGTGGCGCGTTCAAGAACCCGGCCAGACAAGGGAAACACAAGCAGCTTGAGAGAGAATTGGAGCAAGCTTTGAACGATCGCGGCAGCTTCGGTCTATCTGCACGCGAGTACAGTGACGAAGACTGGCGAGTCTTTTCTCATGTGCGCGACATCATCAGGTCTCACGACGTGGATGAGACAAGGGAGATCGCTAAGAGGGTCAGCGATCCTGATAGACTCACGGACGCGTCCTTCATAGCTATAGCCCAATTGCATGAGGGCCGGCTCGCGCTAGCCTCTAGGAGAGACTTAGATGACTGCCGTGCTGAGACGCTGGAAGCCTATGGAGAAGAAGGCGTTAGAGTAGCGTCCATCGTGGTCTAAAATCCGTCAGAAGATGATGAGCGCATGATCGCTCTCTCCTGGCCGCCAGGACATGCAGCCAGCGTCACGCTGGCTAAGGCTAAGAATCGAATGCCTCGAGATCGATAGTATGCTCACTCGATCTCGAGGCGTTCTTGATGACCTATCGTCAGTATAGCCGACTTCGGTACAGCACATCATCCATAAGCTAAGCCGGCCTTAGAATCGGCTATAGCCCGATCCCACCATCGTCGTCAGGGACCAGGCTATAGAGCTATAGCCAATACTGCCTGACGTCTGCTAACGCAATGATCAACCTCTGGCGTTCGCTTCAGTCGCAGTCTGCGAACTGGCTCTCATACAGTCCGGCGTAGAAGCCATGCTGCGCTAAGAGCTGTTCATGAGTGCCCTGCTCGACCACGTCTCCGTCTCTGAGCACGAGTATGAGGTCAGCGTTCTGGATAGTGCTGAGCCTATGCGCGATCACGAAGCTAGTCCTGCCAGCAGCAGCCTTGTCCATAGCGGACTGTATGAGTTTCTCAGTCCGGACGTCCACGTTAGACGTAGCCTCGTCAAGTATTACCATAGGTGAGTCTTTCACCATGCATCTGGCGATAGTGAGCAATTGGCGTTGACCTTGAGACAGCGAGTCTTCGTCTCTTATCACAGTGTCGTAACCGTCTGGCAGCTCTCTGATGAACTTGTCTGCTCCGATCGCCTCGCAGACATGCTTCACCTGCTCGTCAGTAGCGTCAGTGACGTAACGGACGTTGTCTATGATCGTCCCCTCGAACGTCCAGGGGTCTTGCAAGACCATGCTGAACTCAGAATGCACGCTCGACCGTTGCACTCTAGCCTCGTCCACACCATCGACTCGGATAGAACCCGACTGCGGCTCATAGAATCTCTGGACGAGAGACACGATAGTAGACTTGCCTGCACCCGTTGGTCCTACTATAGCCACTTTCATTCCGGGCTCCACATGCACGTTCAGATCATGTATGATCGTCTTGCCAGGCTCATAGCCGAACGACAGGTGATCAATGTCTACAGTCTTGCCTACGCTGCTATCTCGAGCAGCACTGCCACTGCTTTGAGTCTCCGACTCTGCCTCTTCAAGGGTAGGCAGGTCCGAGTCGTCAGGCATCTCCTCTGCTTCCAGCATGCTGAACACCCGTTCTCCGCCAGCGGCAGCCCTCTGCAGGTTCTGGAACGCTTGCGCGATCTGGCTCAGGGGCTGCGTGAACAAGCGCACGTACATCATAAAGGCGACGATGACTCCGAACGTCGCCTTGCCTTCCATCGCCAGCCAAGCGCCTACGACGCAGACAGCCACGTAGCCCAAATTGCCTACGAAGTTCATGACCGGCATCATGAGCCCGGCGAAGAACTGGCTCTTCCACGCTGAATCATACAAGTCCCCGTTCAGTCTATCGAACTCGTCTGACACTTTGCCTTCAGCGGCATAGGCTTTCACGGCGAGCTGGCACGAGTACACTTCTTCGACATGCCCGTTAGTCTCACCTAACCCGATCTGCTGCCGCGCGAAATACTTCTGAGAACAACGCATGATGATAGCCATGATGACTAACCCGACTAAGCTAGCGCCAATAGCAGCAAGCGCCATCACCCAACTGTTCTTGAACATCATGATAGCGCTGCCAACCAGCATAGTGACAGAAGACACGATCTGCCCTAGAGACTGACTGAGGGTCTGCCCGACTGCGTCCACGTCATTCGTGAGACGAGACATCACGTCGCCCGTCGTAGTCTTGCTGAACCACGACAATGGTAGTCTATTGATCTTGCGGCTCACATCAGAACGCATCTTCTGGGCTATGCGCTGGGTCGCGTTAGCCAGCAACATAGACTGCAGCCACGACAGTATAGAGCCCACAGCATACAAGAACACGAGAGTCCAGGCTATGCTGGCTACTGCGCTCATGTCTACACTCCCCAGCTTAGGCAGACCGTCTCCGTCTTTGCCTACAGTCAGTGCTTCCTGTATCTCGTCGGTCATGTCGGCGAGCTTGTCTGGACCAACGATCTGGAGCGCAGCGCCTATCGCACCGAGCACTAAGGCTATGCCCATCGCGGGCAGCCATCTGTGAGCATACCCTGCAAGCTTCTTGACGAATCCCACGAATGACTCTGGTCTAGACGCAGCACCGCCAGCGCTGCCTGACCTCATGTTCACTAAAGCAGTATTGTCCTTGTTCTCCGTCTTAGTCATCTCTCACGCCTCCTCGCCTAACTGGGTCTCAGCGACTTCGCGGTATTCTGGGCAAGACCCCATAAGCTGCTCATGCGTTCCCTGCCCGATCACGTCCCCATCATCTAGCACAATGATCTCGTCAGCGTTCTTGATTGTGGACACTCTCTGCGCTATCATGATCACAGTAGTGCCCTCTAGTTCTGTAGACAGGGCTCTCCTCAACGCTGCATCCGTAGCCATGTCCAGAGCGCTGGTAGAGTCATCTAAGATGATGATCTCCGGCTTCAGGCGAACTGCCCTGGCTATGTTCAGACGCTGCTTCTGCCCCCCTGACAGGTTAGACCCGCCCTGGGTGACCACTGCGTCTAGACCGCCGTCTAGCTGACTGACGAACTCCGTAGCCTGTGCTACGTCTAGAGCCTTCCAGTCTGCATCATCATCAGCAGGATAGCCTGCTGGCAGGCCTAAGTCTATGTTAGAGCGCACCGTGCCCTTCATCATGACCGCCTTCTGCGTGACGTAGCCTATCTTACGGCGAAGCGAATCAGTAGACCATGTCTTCACCGGCACTCCATCGACCAGTATCTCGCCGTCAACAGCGTCTCGCAGTCTGGGTATCATGCTGGCTATCGTAGACTTGCCAGATCCAGTCGTCCCCATGATCGCCAGCGTCTGCCCACGCCTCACATGGAACGAAACGTTCTTCACGCTGGGGACAGTCTTGCCGGGATACACGTAAGACACGTTTTTGAACTCCACGTCTCCCGTCAGACCGCCTGCTACGTCGACACGGCTTCCGGTCTTCACCGATGGATCTGTGTCTAGTATCTCCCTGATCCTCTGCATAGACGCCTGAGCGCGCGGCCATAGGACGAGCAGCATCGAGCACAGCAAGAAGGCCATTATGACCTGCATCGCGTAAGAGCTGAACACTACCATGTTCGAGAAGACGTCGACGCGGTTCTCCATAGCCGTCTTCATTCCGTTCTTCAAGCAGTCAGAGTAAGCCTTAGCCTGCTCTGGGTCGATCAACTCAGACGGGTCAACAGTCTCGGGGTTGATCCCCCGCGCCGCCAGCGAGGCTACAGCGTCTTTAGAGACACCAGGCTTCTCGCAGCTACTGGCTGACCACTGCATGCTACCCAGCCTTGTGAGCAACCAGGCGCCTATCCAGTAGATCGCCATAGTGAGACTGTTCATCACTAAGGTCATGAAAGGCATGATGCCGGCAGTCACGCGGGCAGTGAACAGCTGCGTGCTCGTCAAGTCGTCGTTGACGGCTTCGAACCTGTTTTGCTGGTAGTCTTCCGCGCCATAGGCCCTGATAGTCTTGAGACCGGTGAGGCCTTCCCTCGCTACACGGTTCACGCCATCAGTGAGCTTCTGCATAGCCTTGAACTTAGGCAAGCAGGTGACCAGTAGCACAGCGATCATGAGCAATAGCAGACCAAGGGCTACGCCAGTAGCCTCAGTCCACTCTAAGCCTTTGCCGGCGATCTTGCAGATAGACCACACTGCCATCACTGGAGCGCGGACTACGAGCACTAAGCCCATAGTGAAGAACATCTGTATCTGAGTCACGTCATTAGTTGCCCTCGTGACGAGACTAGGCGTACTGAACTTGTCTATCTCCTCGGGCCCGAACTCTTGGACCTTCTTGAACTGCTGGCCACGCAGAGACTTAGCTATCCAGCTAGACACTATAGCAGCCATGAGGCTAGACACTATAGCGCACGCCATGCTCGCAGCAGACACGCCAAGCATCTTGCCTCCGGCGATCCACACGTCTCGCATAGCAGACCCCTCTGTCTCCACGAGCTTAGTGATGTCAGCCATGTAGTCAGGCAGTTTCAAGTCTAACCACACTTGGAGGACGATGAACACAGCGCACACTGCCATCATGCACCATTCTCGTCCCCTGAGCGTCTTAAGTGTCTTCAGCATGTCTTCTCGGACTCCCTCCTAGTCTCCCCAGTCAACACTAACGGCAATGACACTGGGCCGTTCTCAGCGACGTCAGCGTCTATAGCCTCAGCTATCGCGGCGCTCGTCTCCACGTACTTCTTCACGTCATCTGCAGGCAAGTCTGCGAGCGCTGCCGTCATGCGAGTCTGCAGACCGATCATGAACTCACTAAGCGCAGAGCTGCCCGCATCAGTGAGGCTCACAGTCTTCCTGCGCTCATCGATTTGGTCTGGTTCTCGTCTCACCCAGCCTGCGGACTCTAAGTCTTTCGTTATCGCAGTCAGCCTCGTTTTGCTCACATGCATACAACCCGCCAGCTCGGTCATCCCCGTCTCGCCGTTCTTCCATAGGCTCATTAGCAGCGCTACGCCAGCATGCTGCATGCTGTCAGTCGTAGTCATAGATTTGCGGATCGCCCATGAGATCTCCCTGTGCGCTTCAAGCACTCCAGGCAGCAAGCTGCTATCGTCTCCAGTCATCTTCTTGTTCCCATCTGAGTCAAACAGAACAGTCGAGTCCACAGTAGACGTGAAAAAGCCAGACGCGTCGTATGACCGGGTCGTCTGGCTTCGATGCCCGTGAAAGTGAACTAAGTGAACTGTTCACGACATGAACTACCATATACGCAGACTGCGAGTGAGGCCACTGCCGGTTAGATCCGCTCGTAGAACACGTAGAGTCAATGCTGAGCAAGGGGAACAGACTATGGCAGGCTACAAGATGTATGGCGTGAGCAAGACTGACGGCACTGTGACGCCATGCAGGGCTAAGGATCCCGCTAACTGTCCATACCACACTGAGGGGTCTCACAAGGAGATGACTGAGAATCAGGCTAACGAGTGGAACGAGCATGTAGCGGCCGAGAACGCTGCTGGAGAACGCGCCTTATCAAAGGCTAAGAAGCCAGTGGTGAACATAGTCGCAGAAGTGATGGATAGTAGAGATAGGGCGGCAGAGGTCAACAGGGTCAGGAACGCTATGGAGGCTAATCGACGCGAGAATTACACTGCTGCCAGCCGATGGCTTTCAGAGCATTCTGCAGGCATCGCAGAAGACGCTATGGTAGACTACAATGACTGCGTGGAGAACGGCGGCGCGCCAGAGTCTGTGAGGAGAACCGTCAGCCGGATAGAGCTCAGCGCTGATGGCAAGAACGATCCACGCCACCTGACTGCGCGCTGGCTGATGGACGGGCCTGCTGACGGGGAGACTGTAGACCATGCTGCTGAGGCCGGCTTCTTAGTGGGGAATATGGAAGACGTCATCGATGGCAAGCGCAGGGACTTTGACGAGGCTAACGTAGGCGTTGAACTATCAGTCGGCAGTCGCGCTGCGTATGCAGAAGCTGGCGACATGTATGAGCAGCCTATAGTCCTCCATCCATCTCCATCAGGAGAGGCGGCTCAAGCGTTCACTGAAGCCTACAACGGGGTAGAGGGCAGGGGAGACTCTAAGAAGTACGCTAAGTACTACCGGAGCGGAGACGACGTGTCCGTCACCCTGGAGAACTGGTCTGATGATGGGTACATGGCTGAGACTACGATAGACTACCGTGATGGAGAGCCACGTAGCGCTGTAGTCGCACTGAAAGAGCAAGGGGGTTCTTCTTACCATCAGAACCCGACGACGGTAGTCAGACTTGGTGAGCCCAGTGGAGACATGGCGTTCGACGCCTGTGAGACAGCTAAGCGCGTAGACGAGGCGACTCGCAAGCTCGCTGTAGACTACGGTTATTGATCTGCCTACTGGCTGCGCTCATCTCAGCAAGCCGACCACGCGGAAGGGGGGGCAAGAACATCGTAGTTCTTGCTCCCCTTCCGTTTCTATTCCATGGTACGCCGAATCAGACTGCGATCGTTCTCGCAGCCTCGCTTCCAGAGCAAGCTCATTTTAAGCCCTCGTCAGCCTTCGCGGATCTACGGCAAGCGGGACCTATGATAGACGCCAGCTCGACCACGTTGTGAGCCGTGTCTCCGTCCATGCCCTCAGCGAGATCATGGATAGGTCTACTGAACAGCCTCCATGAGAGCGAGTCTAAGTCTGACGTAGACCACTCGGTCTCGTCTCCATGCTCAACGACGAGTAGATGGTACTTGTCGTCTGACCAGACCCAGACCCCGTCTCTGACAGTGTCTGCAGGCTCGTTGAAGTACGCCCCCAACGGCCTAGCCTCCGGCACTTCGACCATGAGGTCGCTCCACTCGTTGCACAAGAGCTCTTCCAGCTCACTGTCGTTCAGTATCGTTCTCATGGCGTGCAGATATCAGCCGCTATCAGCAGTAGCGCGCTAACACGTCATAGCGCCACTCGCTGAGACTGTTGAGCCAGAACAGTCTCCATTGCTGCGAACAAGAGACTAAATGGAATATTATGTGAGTGAGCGTCAAATGAGACGTATGAGGGTGCTCGGAGTCAAGGGAGAGCCATGTACACTACTATCGGAATGGCAGTCGAGTCAGGCCGCAAGGCTATCAGGGAACAGCTTGGTAGCGAGGCGTCTGGCCTGCCTAGGAGAAGCGTGAGAGCAGACAAGCAGACTATAAGCGCGCGCATCGAGTATGGCTGCAAGCACGCTATCAAGCGCGGGGGACTTGATGGGATGACTGTCAGTCAGCGCAAGGGATACGAGCAGAACTATAAGAGGGGCTACATGGCTGCATGGTCTGCTGGCGCGGCTGGCAAGAACGTCTTAGGCAGATCTCGCAAGTCTGGGCCAACGATCGCGAGCATCGGATGGCGTGATGGGGCTGTGCAGGGGGCAGTTGACGTGGCTGCGATGTCTGACTACTGACAGTCAACAGAGTACTTGCAGATGTGACGATAGATAATTCATGCAGTAGGCTGGCTAGCCGACTGGGAACGAGATGAGGATAGTGAACAAGATAGAGTCGACTGAGAGTCTCATAGACTCACTGTCTCCCGGGGATCCATTAGACGTCCATGGCTTCAAGCACGTCGTCAGGGTAGTGTCTACGGATGGCCCGGCGGGCTACAGGGTGAAAGTCGAGACAGACGAGTACCATGAGCTGTATGTAGCAGACTCTGACGTCTTGCATGTGATAGACCCAGATAAGATGGACTTGCAGTACGGCATGCTGTACGTCGTTGACCCATCTGCCAGCACAGTGTCTAACATAGACGTCGATCCCGAGTCAGCTGGAGTATACGTGTGGACTGGCAGCGTCGCCGTCAGGGTAGCACGCATAGACGATGACGGCAGACTGCGCTCGTGGGCTAAGCGCGGCTACATCTTAGACAAGACAACGTTCATGCGGTTAGACCCGACGCCAGTGGACGCGCTCCGCGTGCGCGCTGGCAGACCTGGCTCTGGCTGGCATGACTACGATTGGAAACTACTGAAATGAGAGGGGAGTCACAATCATGATAGTAGAAGCACATGGTAGCGGTAAGCCGATACTACTCGGCGTAGACGGGAGCGACGCAAGCTACAAGGCTGCTTGGTGGGCAGCTAACTACGCTGCTCACTCGAAGCTGAGACTATCGATCGTTGTAGCGTATAGTCTGCCTAGCTACGCGGCAGTCTCGTTCGACGCTACTTACACGGCGATGGGCGATGACAACGCTGCTTGGGCCGACTGTCAGTCGATCCTGCAGAAGGCTAAGGGCATCGCCTTAGAACAAGGCCTCAGGGAAGAAGACATACAGACGCTCGTAGTGTCTGGAGACCCCTCGTCCACGCTGGTCGAGCTGTCCCGAGACTACGATCTCATCGTGATAGGAAACAGGGGCAAGGGAGGTCTCGCTGAACGACTACTCGGCACTACGTCTAGCTACCTGCCAGCGTATGCTTACTGCCCTGTCGTCGTCGTGCCTTACGCTGATGACGACGGGAACCCCGTCCACTTAGATTCTAGCATCCACAACGTGGTAGTTGGATCTGACGAGTCTAGGTGGGGAGCTAGGGCTATCGACGTCGCCGGCGACCTGGCTGCAGGCTGGTCGGCTAAGCTCACGGTCGTGACAGCAGCTCCAGTGCAGAACCGGCGTGGAAGCAAGGCTGAGGAGGAGATCAAGGCGGCGCTCGAGTCCACAGCTGAAGACCAGAATGGCCGCATCCGGCGTTTGCGTGGCGCTTACCCAGACTTAGAGATCGAATCTAAGACTGTACCGGAGACTGCCAGCAAAGCGTTACTGTCGATGGCTGGCGCAGCTGACGTGATCGTCGTTGGCTCTAGGGGCAGGGCAGGCTTGACAGGCTTGCTGTTCGGGTCTAAGAGCCAGGACCTCATCCAGCATTCTCCTAAGCCAGTCTACGTGGTCCCCAAGAAGTTCGTTGACGCTACTGAGTGGAAGTCTGACGACGCAGCAGACGTGTCGACTAAGACTACCGGCGTTGGCAAGGCGATCGTGAGTCGTGAGTCTGAAGAGGTGCTGGCAGTGAAGACTGAAGTGCCAGCGGCGAGCAGTGAGGCTGTCGAGGAGATCGAAGGGAAGATCGACCCCGAGCACCAGTGACACGTCATCTGGCCGCATAGAACACTGATAGTGAGCAACTGGCGGCCTGAGGAGAGGCTTCATTCGACCTTTCCTCAGGCTGCCGTTCTATGTGGAATGGAATGGTCAGGAGATCCAGATCTGAGTCGTGTCTGCATTGAGACCTCATGTTCTACAGCGGGAATAGCGTGTGTTCGGGCCATCTTGATTTGCTTTAGTCATGGCTTTGTAGTATGATAGTCTTGATTGTTGTATGGATAGCAAGAAAGAAGATTGACATGGCTGACAAGCTCACTATCACTACCGCTAAGGGCAATCGCGCTGACGTGCCCGTCAACCTGTATGGACATGATGGCCGGATCGATTTCTCGGCTATCTCCGAGATCATCGACTCTGCAGCTGCTTACGCTACTGACGGTGCTCAGGCTGCTCCTGCCGTCTCGCAGCTCCCGATGGTCTCCATCAAAGAGCAGACCATCGACCCGGTTTCCCGTGCTGCTGGCCTCCGTGCGCTGCCGAACGTGAACATGACGGAAGACGTTGACAGAGACGAATACGGAGAAGAGCACGAGGGCGGGGCTATCGACGTAGAAGCGTTCCGTGAACTGGTCCGTGACTATGTTGGCGAGTACAACGAGTACAAGAACGAGAAAGCTGAACGCAACAGTTACTCTTATCTGAACGTGGCCCGAGGCGATGAGCCGAAAGCCCCCGAAGCGCCAGTCCTCGAGTTCGACTACCGTGACGCGAACGGTGACGAGAAGCATAAACGCGTCATCCTTGACCTTGAGGCTACTGACCCCTGCAACGATTGGTTCACTACGAACACTGATGGCGAGTACCGGAACTTCCGTTACGAGCGCATCCTCGGCGACGTGACTGTCGTCGAGTGACATGCTTACTGGCTGTAGACGCACGTGAACGAGTAGAGCCCATGGGACCGGTAGTCTCCATGGGCTCTACTCGTATGATGGAGAATCCATAGTCGCCAAACGACCGCGATCTACAATGCCAGCGATAGCTTTAGACGCCTGCTGACTGCAAACCACAGTCAGCAGGCGTCACTCTATTCACAATGATGGCGTCAGCACGCGGACCGACTCTGCTACGACTTGCTCTACCGTCTTACCGTCCACGCTGACCCTCGCGTCGAAACCACGGTAGTCGTCCGCTGCCGTCTCAGACACATGAGACAGCCTAGACTCGTCATAGGCACCATCCCTAGCGAGCAGGCGCTGCTTCTGAGTGTCCCTGTCTACGTCTAGCCGCAGTATGAGGCCATTCAGAGAATGGATGAGGTCTAACTCGTTAGGGAAACGCGCGTCAGTGACTACTACCGTCTCGCCTGCGCTGAGCAGACTATCAAGAGTCCTGCGCATCTTCCACACCCAGTAGTTGTCCTCATAAGCCCTGCGCACGTCTGTTCCCCAGTACTGGAGCGCTCGTCTCATCTCAGTGGTGTGATCGACTGCTGTCAGTCCACTGTCTACATGCGCAGCCTTCCAGAGGATCCCATGGATCATCATAGCCTGCTTGTAGTCGCAGTCCATCTGCTGCACGATCATAGCCTGCTGGGCTCCATCACTCATGGGCAGCCTCAGTATCTCTATGATCTTGTTGACCTCCGTCCGCAGAGCGTCTGCGAAGGCTGCTTTTCTGATCGTAGTGCTAGGCCACAGATTGGCTGCTACCGGTTCTGAGATCGTGTCCTTGCCCGCGGCCATCTTGCCGGACACTGCTAACAGTCTACTTGTCATGAGACTCATTATACTTCGTGCATCGGACTCTATGCGGGCTATCAGCGGAAGTCTCCGTGTTCGACCGACGTCCAACGGAAATGACGGCGCGCGAGAATATTGATGAACCGTCGATAAAGACCATCATAGGAAAGACGGCTAATGGAGAAGGCGCATAGACTAGCGTCTAGAATCTTAGCCCACCCAATCTTGTTGTGGTGGAGGGGCAGCGGTAGCGATATTCGTCTACCCCACTGATGGCGTCATGGTCACCTATGACGCGCTTTGCCATAGTATGCGTCTTGACCAGATACTCTCTGGAGCGATTCTTCCCACTAAAGACGAAAGTACTGTCTACATCGATAGTCAACGGTATTCGTGCGGTAACACTGCAGTCAATTCCCCAGTCGGTTATTGGCAAGAATCGCTACCATACGCATTGTCTGAAAACCGAATCGTCACTATCATAGCAGTGAACGGTGTAGTGCGCACTGGTCTGTGCGCTCTGGGCATGTGGCTGTCTGGCAAATGGAAGCGGCTGCTCATGGCGGTGCGCAGTATGCCAGTCACGCTGCTGAGTATCGCGTGGACAAGCCCAGACGCTATGTCTATCAGCATGACTGCGATAATGCCAGGCTGTATGCTCGGTCTGTTAGACTCCGGTTCATGGGCGCGCAAGCACATCAACGCTATGACTGCAGTCATGGTCACCACCGCTCTCGTCTTAGGACAGTTGAAGTCCAGCCTGTGCGCAATAGCCGTGCTCCCATTGCTGCTTCCACTGCTACTTAGACGCAAGACGTTCGGATGGTGGCGCGCAGTAGCTGTCTTCATTACGCAGGCAGTTTCTACTATCACGTGGATGATCTTGTCTCGCGGGGTGACTCCAGTATACTGTGGTTTACGCGAGTCATGCGCATTCTTCGATAGCGGTCGCTGAGAGATGGCAACAGTCCAGCGACGGTCCACTGGGAGCAGTCCATAGTGTTTTGCTGTCATTGTTTAGCTGGGCGAATGGTGGAGACCCCTTCGTCCGCGTGAGCGCAGAGTGGGCGTTCCCCACTGGCTTTGGCGGATTCCGAGAAGATGAGATCTTAGCGCTGCCGCCGCTGATGGGCTTGACCGGAATCGTTCCACTGATGTCAGCCGGCTTCTTACACGTCGTTCGCTGGTCTGACGATAGTGGAGACGCGCAGAAGCTTCCAAGTTGGTCTAAGATAGTTCTGGCGACATGGCGCGTCGGGTTCATTGCACTTACGATGTTCATGGTGCTGATGATCTATAACAGGTCGGTGTATGGTGGACCGATCATAGGAGTGCAGGGGAGATACTTCGTCTACATGGTTCCTATCGCAGTCTTAGCGCTACCTCAGCCGAAGTGGTTGACTGTAGACAGATCGAAAGCAGGAGACCTTGGCACTGGGATGATGCTGCCAGCATGTCTGCTAGCCTGCATGGTCATCGTGACACCGGGGCTCGTCTATTGACAGATTTCTGAGGGAGTATGCCTGAGGCTGCAGCTATACGCCCTACCTGCGAGGCCGACGCTACCGTGATGGATTTATCCCGGCTGCCGGGTTCGCCGGTCTATGGGCGGCTTACTGTGATTCTAAGGCATAGTCCACGTAGAACTTTGACTATGGGATAGAGACGTCTTAAAAACGGGAACTTCAGCAAGACTGGCGACGAACGCAAGTCGTGACGAGTCACCGACGATCAACAGGCAGACAGAAGACTTGAGTGCTTG
>ERZ808240.520-NODE-520-length-50225-cov-24.239266_pt1 | contig 50225 bp, 74 predicted proteins | sample MGYA00521084_ERZ808240 | MGnify/ENA primary metagenome ERZ808240 (study PRJEB31516, sample SAMN03275571) | gut metagenome | biome: mammalia-associated habitat; material: feces | host: Papio cynocephalus | place: Kenya | collected 2012-08-06 ...
GAAGACAATGAGGATGACGAAGAGGAAGCTCCTCCCAAGAAGTCCAGCAAGAAGCCTGCAAAGAAAGCTCCTGCACCTGCTAAGGGCAAAAAGACCAAGCAGCCGGAGCCTGAGGAAGACGACGATGATGACGATGATGACGATGACTGGGAAGAGGATGATGACTGAATAAGCACCCCAGACTTTCCTGCTGACATTAATCCATTTTGAGGGGTCATTTTGACCCCTCTGTATAAGAGGTGAGTTTGTTGATTGACTATGGAATTCCAGGGGATTCTCCCAAACTCCGGAAAAGAATTTTCACAGAGCTGATGACTCCAGATGAAAAGACTGGGTACATGGACGGTGAAGATTATCAGCTCATGAGGCCCTATGCAAAATCTCGCAACCTGGATCTGGAATCCTGCTTATGGTTGGCTGTATTGTATGGGTTATCCTATTCCTGTACTACAACCATGAGATTTCTGGAGGAATTTCCTACCATATCGGATGTAAGACCCAAAGCTATCCGATCATTTTGGGCTACAAAAAAGGATTCCTTGTGGTTTAATCCTGATAAAAAGTATCTCAAAAACAATGACCAGGTTATACCTGCTATCAAATCCATTTGCAAAGTTTCTCACAGCAATCTAACTGAGTACCTTGAACCCCTGCTTGCTGATGGGTTTGATGCAACCTACAAGGAAATCATCAAAAACTGGAGATTTTTTGGACCACATGGAGCATACCTATTCTTTGATGCTCTGTATGGTATGCAGCCAGCATACTATTCTGACCCTGAGCATCTGGATTGGAAAAACTGTGGTCAAACTGTTGTAGAGGGTATGGCTCATCTTTTGTGTGATGATGAAGCCATTCAGACTAGACAGTATGATCTGAACAGGTACAACAAGACGCTAGATAAGCTGGCAGTCAGATTTGGTAAACCTAAGATTGTTTTGGAATCCAATCTGTGTTTCTTCAGAAAGTTGTTCAAAGGGTCTCGCTATCTTGGGTACTATGCAGACCGGAATCTCATGGAGTGTTACGCAACCGAAGATATACTGCAGAAAGATTGTGGCATAGATGTGTGGGATTTACGGAAGAAAACTACCCAGGATGACTTGCGAGGAGAAGTACATGGGTGGGATGCCATCCGCAAAGACCGATTGAAGTTATTCCTTCAGACAGGAGCTCTTGTATGAGAGTGCTTGTCAATATCAGAGGATGCAATGGAGCTGGTAAATCCACAATCCCGATGTCTATGATGAACGACCCTTATATGTGGGTCCATACAATTGTGGATGATGCTGGAAAAAAGCTCAGTGCAATAACAGTGTTTCCTTCATATGGCTGGGTTGCTCTTGGTACATATTTCAATAAGACTGGAGGAATGGACACTCTCAAGAACAATGAAATCACCAGACGGACTTTGTTTATTGCTCTAAAAGAGTTTCAGGACTACAACATCTTAATGGAAGGAATTATGGCAAGCACAATCCGATCCACATATATAAATCTATTTCATGAGGTGGAGCAAGATTGGCCTATTCGGGTTATTATTCTGAATCTCCTTCCTCCGGTCGAGATTGCGATTTCCCGGGTCTATTCTCGGAATGGGGGTAAACCCATCAATGAGGAAGCCGTGAGAGGAAAGTGGGAAACTGTTGCAAAGAATGCCAAAGTTTTTTCTGATGAAGGCTTTATCTCCATTCGGGTAGATTCCAGTAAAGTCAAGAAGAAAAACATGCTTAAAGCATTTTTGGCAACTGTTAAGAAGTACGAGAATGTTCTCAACTAAGGAGGAATGCATGTATGAAGTATTTTATTTCGCAAACTATGAACGGGAGGACCGATGAAGCCATTAAGGCGGAACGGAACAAGGTAATCGCAGCCATGAAGAAGGAAAATCCGGAAGCGGAGGTCATTGATTCGTTCTTTGATGGAGCACCCCATGACGCAAAGCCACTGTGGTTCCTGGGTAAGTCCTTAGAGCTGCTGTCCACGGCGGATCTATGCGTCTTTGTAGACTATGCAGAAACAAAAACTAGAGGCTGTCGGCTGGAGCACGAGGCATGCATTGCTTATGGGATTGATTCCTGCAGTTTTGATGTAAAGACTGGGGAATTTACAGCTACCTCAAGCTGTGTTTAAGCTATCCCATGAAACCAATTTTGTGTATACCCTCATATTCCAGGCCTGATGGAGTTGCAATAGAACGCTGTAAAGATCTTCCCTTGAAAAAGTTCATCTTCATCAGAAAAGAACAGGAAGAGCTGTATTCTAAATGGAGAGACCATTACACCTTAGTGACCCAAATCACAGGAACTGACATTGGAAAAGTTCGAAGGAATATAATGGCTTGGTCTAGCAAGCATAGACATGAGTGGGTTTTTATGCTGGATGATGACATTTCCAAGGTAGAGATACTTGGTAAAAAGCCCAATGGAGTTATTACAAGTCAACGTATTGTTGAGGGAATACCAGGACCTAGAATGGAAATTGGGGCTTTCAAGGAATGGTTCCAGCAAACCTTGTTAAATGGCTTGGTTCTCAGTTCACCCAACCATAGAGCTTTCGACAGGTTTCATCATGGTCAACTTCTTGTAAACAAGTCTGCTTGTATTCAATGCGTTTTGGTACATGTTCCCACAGTTATGGCTGTTGGAAATTATAGGTCTCTTCATGTAACTGGGAATGAGGATTACTATATCCAATATCTCCTTATGAGAGCTGGATATAAAGTTGGAAAAATAGGGACTATTGAGTATGATTGTCCAGCAGTAGGATCTGGTGAAGGTGGGAATAATGCTGGAGAATATACAAACCTTGCAGAAAAATATAACACCTATGTAAATACGTTTTTGTCTGAGGTTTGTTCAGATCCAAAATTTATAACCACCAAAATTACCAAAACTGGTCAAAAATCCATACAGTTTGTTTGGAAAAACTGGGATGGATATTCTATTCCAATGATTTTGAAAGGAGAACGATGAATGGATTTTTCTTCTTGTCCTACTGAGTTATCGGCTACACTAGAAGCAATAAAGTTGATAACCAGCGGCAACTCCACCAAATGTGAGATCAATAATCGAGTCAAGGTGTACAAGGTGCCTTCCAACAATCCAAGTAAGTACACAATCAGAATTGACATCAAAGTACAGGAGGATTCATAAATGTACATGCGGAAAGGATATAAATACAACAAGAAGCAGGATCGGTATACCCTGAGAGCAACTAATGCCATAGATCCTGCAACTTCCAACAGAGCCTGGTTTAACAACACTGTTCCCTGTAAGGGAGGCAAAACCTTGAATGCTGCAATCATTCATAAGGAGGATCAAGATGGCTCTGATTGTTCTTGAGGGTGTTGATGGTGTTGGCAAGACTACCCTAGCAAATGTGCTTGCCAAACTCTACAATGCAGATATCGTTCACGCAACTAGAGAAACTCCAAATACCTGGGAGTGGTTTAAGGGGCTGTTTGAGTCTTCTCAGGTAACAAAAAAGAGCTTGATTCTTGACAGAGCTTTCTGGGGTCAGTTTGTATACCAGAAACCTGATGAGCGAAATTTGTCCTTTGAAGAGCTTCATCATTTGGAAGCCTATTTGGAATCTCTACATGGAAAATTGATCTATGTAACAGCAAATAAAGAAGACATTGAAGCTAGGTTGGCAGCAAGATCTGAACAATTGTCTCTCCCCTTGGAAGAGCTGTTGGATCACTACAAATTTTTAATTGACTCTGCTGCTTGTCCTGTAATCATCTATAATACCAGCACTGGGGAGGTAACATAATGGGAGTAACTGTTTTTGAGGGCAAAACCGTAAATGATGTGTGGGAACAGGCTTATGCGGCTTTGGTAAAGCAGGCAGAAAATGGCTGGTCCTCCGATTCTCGAGATGGAGAAGTTGTTGGAGAAATCTGTGATGCAGTATTTTGTGTAGAGGATCCTACTCGGAATATTGTAAGCAGTGTTGTTCGTAAGATGCCTATGAGATACGCTGTAGGTGAGTTGGCTTGGTATTTATCTGGCTCCAACAAAGTATCCGATATCAGTCGGTTTGCTAAGAAATGGGTTGATATCTCTGATGATGGGGTAACAAACAACTCCGCATACGGATATCGCATCAAGGAGAAGTTTGGGTTTGATCAGTGGGAATACATCAAATCCATGTTGACAAAAGACCCCAATTCTCGTCAGGCTATTGTCCATATCAAGGATGCAGATAATGCCAAGACCAAAGACACTCCTTGTACTGTATATCTTCAGTTTTTGCTGAGAGATGGCAAGCTGAATTTGAGTGTTCATATGCGCTCCAATGATATCTGGATGGGTGTACCATATGATATGTTCAGCTTTTGCTTCTTGCAGATGCTGATGGCAATGGAACTTGGGGTAGAGATTGGAAGCTATACCCATTATGCTGGGTCTCTGCACATGTATGGAAGGGATTACAAAGCTGCCATTGAAAACCCCATAGACATGTGTTGCTGCGAAAAGAGATGACCTATGGATCAGCCTCTTATCAAGTTTTTGGTAAAGGTGCTTGATGAGAATACTGATAAGCTCTCCTGGGAACATTTGTGTTATGCTCCCAGGGAGCTGTACCTAAAATTTGTCAAGCATTTTGATTTGGAAAGATTTCAAATGGCTGATTTTGTAGCCAGATGGGCAAAAGAGGATTTCAATATTGATCTTCCTATGTCTACTATGAAAGATATTGCTATCTTAAGGGAACTGGTCACAGATAAGTACAGTAGTGTATATCCGCATATTGTACGCAAGTACCATACAGACCGACAAGGATGGATGCGGGTGTGGGTGACAAATCATATGGAAAGGGATTTGAAAAGATTATGACTGAATATGATGAAAAAGCTCTGTTTCCACAGATTGCAGCCGTTGACTTCGATGGCTTACTGGTGGAAAACAAGTTTCCTAACATTGGCGAGATCCGACAGCCTATGTTTGATGCAGTCTTGCGTCTTCAAGCTCAAGGCTGGAAGATTATCCTATGGACCTGTAGAACAGATAAGATGCTGCAAGATGCCTACAGTTTTTGTGTAAACCATGGATTTCTTCCTGATGCCATTAATGAGAATATTCCAGAAGTAAAGGAATACTTTGGTAAAGACACCCGAAAGGTATTTGCCAATATCTATCTGGATGATAGAAATGCGCAATATGTACCTCCGGCAGGTTTTCAAACTGTACCCCCTGAAGTATTCTATTGTCCAATTCCCGATTGATGGAGAGCACATTTCAAAGTTGGGCCCTTGCGTATTTGAATTCCATCCCTGACTGTAGAGCCGAAAATGTATCAGGAAGTGCTCAACAGTCAGGGAGACCTGATATCAATGGGTGTTATATGGGTAGAGCATTCAAATTGGAACTGAAAGTTCCTGATCACAAAAATAAAGCCACCTTAAAACAGCAGCTCAATTTGAGAAAATGGGCAGCAGCAGGTTGTGCTGTAGGTGTACTGTATTCTAAGCACTCAGTAGAGGAGTTTATGTGTATACTAGCACAACTTGATTACACTAAGAGATGGGAAGAAACCATACCGGAGGAGAATGGTTGTGAGTCTTGGTTCAAAATACCCCGAATTCGTTTTTAAGACTAAACCTTGGGAGCATCAGCTCAAAGCCCTGGAGTATCTATACCCCAAGGACAGAGGGGCTTTGTATACTGTTCCAGGATCAGGGAAAACCAAGGTGATGATTGATCTTATCATCAACAGGAAATTCAAAAGGGTTCTCATAGTAGCTCCAAAAGTTCCCTGCAAAGACGTTTGGGTTGATGAAATTCAACTACATTCTGATCTAACAAAAGACAATATATATTTGTTGTCTGAAGTTTCAGGAGAAGAAAAGTTGGAGCTTTTAAGTCAAGCTTGTACAGAGCCGAAGGACAAGGTGCTGATCTTTATCTGCAACTATGAATCTGTTTGGAGGGAACCTCACAGAAGAGCTTGGTTTTGGAAAAAGCTTGGGCTTGATTGTGTGATTTGTGACGAGAGTCACAAGATTAAATCCCCAGGCGGAAAAGCCTCTGGATTCTTGTCTCAGCTGGGTAAAGCAGTCCCGCACTGCTATGCTATGACTGGCACACCTTTGGCTGAAAGACCTGAAGATGTGTATGCTCAGTATCGATTTTTGGATCGGAGCATATTTGGTACAAACTACAGCAATTTTGTTGCTAGGTATGTTAACATAGATGTAGCAGCCTCTGCTGGCAAAAAGTATATAGTGAAAGATCGGAACCAGCCCTATAAAAACTTGGATGAACTCAAGGAAAAAATGTTCAGTTGCGCATTCAGCATGCCTCCTACATTTGAGTTGCCAAAAACCAATAGTATGGATTTCAGGGTGGAGCTTCCTGAAAAACCTGCTGCTATATACAAACAGATAAGGAAAGAAGGAGCTACTGAGTTCGCTGATGGGTATATGACTGTAGACAATATACTTACACAGGCAATACGATTACAACAAATAACAAGCGGATATTTGGCTCTTGAGAATGATTCTGGTGAAAAGTGGCTAGAGAGAATCAGTACCTACAGAAGAACAGCACTGCTAAGATACATTCAAGGTATACCAGAATCAGAACCAATTGTTGTATTTGCTAAGTTCAAAAAGGATTTGCTTGCTATTCGTAAAGTCTGTGAAAGACTTGGTTGTGGGTATTCTGAGGTCTCTGGAAGAGAAAACACTCTATCTGAGTGGAAGCAAGGAAACACCCGAGTCATTGGGGTTCAGTATGGGTCTGGGTCTGAAGGGATCAATTTGACCCGGTCGCACATTTGTGTATTCTACAGTCTAGAACAGTCTCTAGCAAAATATGAGCAAGCCCTTAAGAGGATACATAGACCAGGACAAAAGAAGCCTTGCTTATATGTCAGTTTTGTAGCCACTTCAACAGGAGTTGATACAATTGACCAAAAAATTTGTATGTCTTTGCAGCAAAAGAAAAATTTGGTGGATTTAATCATGGAAGGAAAGGAAAATTTGTAAAATTTTCTAGATTTCTTGATTTTTTCTCAAAATATGGTATTCTCCAAACCTTTATTATCGGGTTTGGAGAATTTTTGTACCATAACCTGTATATTTGAAACTTTTATTGTATAAACTACAACTTTACTTTTACAAGATTATATAGTATAATACTGTTGTAAGGTTGAGGGGGTGATGAAGTGAGTAAACCTTATAATAAAGGAAGTTCCTGGTACATCAGGCTTGAGGATGGCTGGGAGATAGAATTTCCGAGTTATGAAGAAGCTTGGGAATTCTACGAAGAAAACCGATAACTGAAAAGCCCCTCCGAAAGGAGGGGTGACAGTTCAAACATATAGGAGGAATACCAATGAGAGAGTATACTGTTAAAAATCAAGACTTTACCGAGTTTGATCAAAACAAGGATTTGATCCTGACCAAGGTGGACCGCAACAATACTCATTATTATACTGCATGCAGATGCCCCAAATGTGGTGGTACAGGATACATTGATTACTACAATCATGTTGAGGGTGGTGTATGTTTCCTTTGTGGGGGTACTGGAAAACACCCTACACAGATGGTTGTTCGGACAGTAGAATACCAGGAGAAGCTGAATGCTCAAAGGCTTGAAAAAGCCCGCAAGACCGCAGGGGTACGGAATGCCAAATATCTCCACACAATGGGTTTCTCTGAGGACGGAAGAGCTTGGCTGGTCATGGGTAACACCTATGAGATCAAGGATCAATTGAAAGCTGCTCATTGTCGTTGGGATCCTTATTTTGGTTGGCATTTTGATTACCCTGTTAGTGAATTCCCTTGTGTTGAAATTTCTATCAATGATAAGATCCCCTATGTGGATGAAAACGGAAACGACTCCGAAAGCACCTTGGGTATGTATGCTAATGATGGAACTCTGTATATGGCTCCTCAGGGTGACATTGGTAGATGGGTTGACTCTATCCGGGATGAGTGGAAAGCAAGCCAAGCTCCAGCTACAGAGTATTTTGGTAACATTGGTGATAAAATTCAAATCTCTGTTAAAGTGATTCGCATTGCTGGGTATGAGACCCAATGGGGTTACACTAATGTGTTTACCTTTGAGGATTCTGAAGGTCATCAGTTTGTTTGGAAGACTGGAAGCTTTGTTGAGCTTGATAAGGGGGATGTGGCCAACCTCAAAGGAACTATCAAAGACCATTCTGAGTATAGATTTGTAAAGCAAACTGAGTTGACTCGGTGCAAGGTATCTCGGGCATAAGTGAAGGAGGGGCTGGTGCCCCTCCTCGGTTTTGCAATGGGATTTAATCAAGTGATTTCCGGCGAATAGAAGTGTGGGTGTTAATTTATATGCCCTATATTTTCTAGGCTTCTAGGCTCACTCTCGGCCTCAGAGGTCCTATTGATAGATACCGGAATGATTTGATTTGTTTCATCATCCCATTGGTATTTTGGAGGAATCTTGAATGGAGGGTATACAGGTATGTACTTGTCTTTACCAACCTGTTCAAAATATTGTGGTTGTTTCAACAAATACTCACTCCAATATCTTTGCATTTTTCTTTGTACTTCTCATGATACTTGTCTTGCATAACGCCGATATACTCAGCTGAATAGTCAACTGATTTTAACTCAATACAGAGTCTTTCCAGGTATTTTAGCTCCATATCTACGTCATGGATGAGGTCACAAACTTTCTGAAGGTCAGCAAAGTTACCCCACATAGATAGATAAGAAGCACACTTCTCATACAGCTCCTTGGTTTCGCATTCCCAATCACAGTACTGCTCCATCGCTTTTTGAACAGCCTGTTTGCGTACCGATGGGGTGACATCCATTCTTGTGTACTTATACCAATCAGAGGGGATCACTTCTATTCCATCTATGTCATCCTGAGGTATCAATTCCCCATGGTGGTTGAGAAAATACCTTTTGATTGCTCGATGCTCAGCAGATTCAGAAAAATACTGATACTCATGCATCCTCTTGAATCCTCTAAGACCCAAGAAATCAAATAGGTCTGCCATCTCGTCATGGAACATCAAAGCAGTGATCTGCCGGGAATTGATTGCAGCGAATACTTCTTTGCAGTCCTTAGGAGCGTACTCTCGTATTGACATTTTTGTATTGATTGCCATCATTTCACCCCCAGTGTAGCAAGTATTTTGTCTATTTTCTCATCTTGAACTTTGAGGTGCTCATGAATGTCACTAACAGCACTGCTAACTGTTTCATTCAGAGCACTCTGATCAACATTTTCCTCATAGTTAGCAAGACCGACAATAAATGATGTTATGGCTATGGCATCTAGTACAGACAACCATTTATTAGTCTCTGTCATGCAAGTTTCACCATCCCTACACAGGTATGGTTGACAGTACCTGCTACACCACTGATGTCCAGGGTGATGATGGGACGGTTTACACAACAAGTAACAAGACAGAGGTCAGTCTCAATGTGACTGGTGTATACTGTTCCGGCAGTTACGGTTTGCTGGGCAATAGCACAGGGAAGCGCAACCCCATCCTTGTACAGCTGAATGATGGCCACACCTGCAGCAGTAGGCGTATAGGTAACATCAGCAGACAAATGATACAGTCCAGATTTGTTAACCCGGATACTAGCTGTATTCAGTGTCAAAGAACATCCACTCTTTACAACAGGGGTTCCTTCTAGATTCAGAGGGGTGAGTGCAGCCGTAAAGACCTGATCAGAGTTGTTGTATACTCTTACACAAGATTTTGCATACTGATTATTCATATTGATCTCCTTTCAAATAAAACGGGAGGGCTGATGCCCTCCCTAGGAATGAGTTGGGGGCATAATTATACGCCAATAGTGCAGTTAGCAACCACAGCCGGAACCACAAGTCCCATAGATGCCATAACCATTTGCAGCAGTATAGGGGCTGCAAGTGATATAGCTGGGAATCGGGAACGGACGAACCGCATTGATGATAGTCTGAGTCTGAGACAGATTACCAAGCTGGAGCTGAGCAGCCTGCAGATTATCTCTCAGTTCCTGGATGGTGTTCTGAGTCATCAGAGCACGAGTGGCATCACCATCAGCCTTGATGGCGTTCACGATGTCACAGGTGTTACGAGCATTCTCGTACCGGACAGCATCGATGTTCCGATTGGTTTCGCAGCAGCACTGCTGAGCATCAAAACGAGCCTGGTTGATGTTCTGATTCACCCCATTGAAGCCCTGGCACAGCTGGTTCTGAATACCATTCATGCCCTGCAGCATAGTGGTATTCTGAGCATAAAAGCCATCACACAGGCCACTCTGGATGTTACGGATGCCATTCTCAAGACCCTGGTTGTTCAGTCCTTCATACAGTTCTGCTCTAGTCAGGGCACCCTGAGTTGCGGCATTGTTGCCAAAACCGAAACCATTGCCACCCCAGGCAAGCAGGAAGAACAGGAAGAACACCCAAACCCAGGTGCCATTGCCTCCAAACATGCCATCGTTGCCTCTGTCCTGCAGAGCAAGAGCATCAGCAACAGACAGGCCACTACCGGATTCCATACCCATACAGATTTCCTCCTTCACAAAATTTTATTTCATCCCCTGAAATTGGGATTGAAACTGAGACCAAGCTTGCTCAAAATCAATGCCTTTGCTCCTACAAATATTCATGCAGGTTTGCTTGAGCTGCTCTGGAGATTTACCCTGAGCCATCTGTTGAGCTTGCTGAAACATAGGATTGCCTTGAAATTTACCCATCATAGATTGTAACATAGGCTGCATCATAAATTGCATAGGGTTCATGCTTTACCCTCCTTTGGAGCTGTTAGCTGATCAAGCTGTTGTGTAACATAGGTCTTCATGTCTTCTATGGACTTTGATAGTTCAGACTTTGTAACATAGTCTTCAGAGGGTGCCACAGGGGTTACTTCTTTTGATGGAGCTGCAACATTATCCAGGGAATACTTGAGGAATATGATGTTTCCATCAAGCCCAAGCTGTTTGGTATAGATTTTTCCATGAGCTTTGTCAGGAAACACAAACAAAGACCCATCAAAATCTATCATGGCTGCATTTGCTTCTTCTTCGTTGGATACAGGTCTACCTTTAAGGATTTGCTGCATAGGCTGCTGATTGTAGTTCATCCCAGGATTTTGTGCAAACTGAGGATATTGTGATTCTAGCATCTGGAGCCTTTGCTGTGTATTTTGTATCCCGATGTTTGGATAGTACATTGATGGATTATACATGATTAGCACCCTCCTGTCCTATATCAATAATATTATACTGCTGGTGTAGAGACGATAAGGGTACCATAAGAATCCTATAAAAGTATAAAAAGAATACCCTGTGTGTAAAACACAGGGTATTTATTACAAGAGTTTATTCAACTTGGAAAGGGCTTTAACATGATGTTTCTTGATTGTTGTTTCAGCATATCCTAAGAACTCTGCTATGTACTTGAAATCTTTATGCTTCAAGTAGTGAAGCCTCAGTATTGTCTTATCCAAATCAGATAATGTAGATTGATTGAGGAGTTCATCAAAGGTGGATATACTCGGGATGTCTTGAATCTTCTTTCTTGTTTCTGTATGGGTACTCAATTACCATCACCAACCTAGGTGTATCTTCCACAGGTTGGACAACGATTGGGATTCCCTTTACTTCCAGATCCAACAGAGGTCTTTCCAGCTGGGCTGGATTTTGTTACAGTTCCTTTGTTATTTGACTTCTGATACCTGGTTCTGGTTGTCCGTGTAATTGTTACTCTCTGTTTCGCCATCTGCTAAACCTCCTTGTACATATTGAGCATTTTCGCCGGATTGGTATACGTTGTTACCAGGGCCTTCTGTATCTTGTTCAACAGTTGTTGTGGTCGTAGTAGTCGTAAACTGACTCTCATACCAAACAAATACAGTACAGATGAGGATATTGCTCAGAATACTGACGATGAGAAGAATACACAGCCAACGCTGGGTTTTCTTGAGGGAGTCAATTAGAGCAAACAGGATACGATTTAGTCCAAGACTTTGCTCCAAGGCGTCAGGGTTTTTCTTAAGATCCCTGAGTTGATCATTTATGTCATCCTTGGGTTTCATGATGTTCGCCTCCAAAGTGGGAGTTCAAAACAGTAACTATACTGACGAGTGCTTGGTCTATGTGTTCCGTATTGCTTACCATCCTGAACAAAGTCTTAATCTGGTCCTCATGGGATTGAATCTTCAAATCAGACTTGTGTTGGTTGTCCTTTACTTCCTTCATGTCTTTTTTGAGGTCATCAATCCCGTCTATAGCTTGATCCAACTTTTGTACCATAACCCCATCACTCTTAGAGCGGGATTGCATACCTACAACAAAGGTAGCAACCCCTATGATACATAGGATCACACTACAGGCAAATGTGATTCCTTCCATGAAAATTTACTGGGGCTTGGTGTACTGTTGAGCCCTATCGCTGTCCTGAACGCCCTTGGTTGTGGGGTCAACAACAACGCCCAGCAGAACAAGCAGCTCAATGATCATGTATGCAATATTGGTGATAACGTCTTCACCAATAGCAGGAACTACATTGCACATACCAAGAATAGCATATACAATAGCAATTACCTGCAACACCAGAGCAGTGAGAGTAACTTTGTTCTGAAATCTCAGGGACCAATTGATGTTTTTCATAGGTATACCTCCTTATATGATTTCAATACTTATTATACTCCTATTTCCCGAAAAGTAAACCCCTAGAGTATAAAATAATTACACTTTGCTAAGGTACTTCTTGTGGACATTACCAGTAATGGCTCCAGACTTGTAGATGCTTACAGTAATACGGTCACCAACAATGGCTCTGACATACAGTTTTTTACTGTATACCCAAGCTGCGAACTCTTTATTGGTACCATATACAGGAGCTCCACCCTGCATAGTAACAAGATCCCCAACAGACAGTGTATCTTCCACAGGGGTGTTTTCGGTGGGCTTGATTTCGATATCTCGAATTTCCGCCAGCACGGCCAGAATCCGGTCCCCGTAGCCCTTGGCCGTGGCCCAGCCCTTGCCCTGCGGATTTTCTTGCTGACCCAACCACTCAACATAGGGTGCGGAGCCTCTAGTGACGTACTTGAATCTGGGGTCTACACAAGTGCCAACAAGTGCTTCAGTATTTGCATATGCTTTGAGGTGCTGAATCTGTGCCCGAATTCCCAACTGGGGTGTGTCAAAGCTCTCACCCTTGGCATCCGCAGCTACAACGCCCATCATGGCAAAGTTGTTCTGTGCCAATGTGACCTTGCAGGTTTCCTGTGGGAATGCAAAATTGCCAGTTTCAATGCAGCTCTGGGCAAAGGCGATATCCCCGGCAATGCCCTCGGTCTTGCCCTCGCTGAGATACAGGGGGATCATGTCAATAACCGACTGTTCCACCCCGGGCCGCTTGGCCTTGATGTAAGCGACCATCTGCGCCGCCGTCGCCACGGCCTCGCCCGCAATGCTGTGGTATCCCTCCGGCCCGGCAGGCTCCACCGGCGTTACCGGCTGCTCCTGCTTGACCTCTCTGGCCGTCAACACGGCGCTGTAGCCCACGGATTCCAGCTCTGCCCGGATACCCTCGGCCAATTCCTGGGGCAGCCCCGCCGCGCTCAGGTCGTACACGGTTGTCACCTTGGGTGCATTCGCCGCGTCCAGCCGCTTGTTGACTGCCGTCATAATATCCGGGAACTTAGCCGCCAGATAGGGACCGGGGCACTGGGTATTGGTAAACCACTTATGCATGTACATGTTGCCGGTGGTGTCGCCGGTGTACCGCAGCCGCCCAATGCCGGGGTTCCGCTGGCAGATATCCACAAGCAGGCTAATCAGGGCTTCCATGGCCTTTTCGCCAACGGGCCACTGACCGCCCTTCTCGCTGTTGGATACCTCGATGGTGATGCAGTGGCTGTCATACTTGTAGCTGGAGCTTGTCCACGGGGTATCCTGCTCCCTGACGCACTGCACAATGCTGCCGTCATTGCCGATGCAGTAATTTGCCGACGCCTTTCGGCTCTCCAACGCAAAGCCCTTTGCCGTGACCCGTGCGGTGGTCACTGTAGCCGTATGGTGGATAACAACGCCGTCAGGCTCCCGTGAGCGGCCTTTGGTGTAGTTCGGGCTTGCGATAAACTCGCTCGCCAATTTGCTGTCTACTTCTGCCATATGTATTCCTCCTTCATCAACCTGTAATGCTTGGATCAAGCATCGTTTTCTTCGTACACAGTTTCCACCAGTGCGGTCAGTTCGGTGTACTCGTCATCAGTCAGGCGGTTTACCGCATAGAAGACGTCAAGCTTCTTCTGAGCAAGCTCTGCGGTTTTGTAGAACTTCTTCCCAATCAGGGTTTTCATGGATTTATACATAACAAATCTCCTCCATAAGAAAATATTTAAGTGAATGGAAATCATTTTTCCATTTCCTCCAAATCACTTTGATAAACCTCTTCAACCATTTCCGCAATAGTCGAAAGAAGCTCATCGTTTTGAGCCGTGACATCTCGAAGTTGCTCCCGCTCGTAAGCCCGCTGGATGCCGTCCAGCTCCTCCCACGGCTTCCACGGGCTTACCATCTCCCCGGCAAACACCACACCGTCAGAGCGCGTCCAGTTCTGTCCCTCCGGCACAAACCGGTAGCCCTCGATAACTCCCGGCGCTTTCCCGTCAAAGAAATCGGTCTCAGCCGCCGTCAGGCCGTCCCCGGGCGAAACGTGGCACTTGAATTCGCCGTCAATGTAGATTTTCATAGCATCACCTCACGTCAGCCACATTTTTGTGATTTTGAGCCAGCCCTGCATAAAGCTAACATTTGCATAAAACTTGACATAATAAGACCCGGTTATGGAGGATACGTCAACCGAGTATTCCGTAATGGTGCTACTTTTTGTGTCTATACTTATATATGCGCCCCAGTCAGCCGATGTACCGTTATTATTACTCAGCCCGAACGTTGCACTGCCTCGTCCACCAGAGTTGGAGAAGTTAGAGTAACATCTAATCCTCAACGTTTTGTATTCCCCAACGGCAATCTTGTTTACCGAGCACGCCATAACATCATTGCCGGATGTCTGCGATGTCAATCCCGTATCAAATGCGCCGTCTGTAACACTGAATTTGCTCAGCGTCCAGCCGCCGGTTATGGTTGTGTACTGGTTTCCGTTGTCAAACAGTTCGCCGTTCCAGGTGTACGAAAACTGATGCCATCCATCGTGATAGACATAGGCGTCCTTACTTGCCCACGCGCTCCCGTCATACTGGACGCAGTTGGTCAATCCGGCATATATGATCCCGTCATGGTTTCCTGGCACGTCCAGCGCCAGCCCTGTCGTTTCTCTGTAAGCATATGATCCGGCGAAATCGCCTTTGATATACACGAAGCCTGACGGCATTTCCCAGCTTGGGAATGTCTTATCGGACAATTCCCAAGCTGCTATCGCTATATCCGTTTTTATCCAGATATCATTATCCCTCGGATTTGACGGGGCGCTTGTTCCACCGAAGGTCCTCAGTCTGAGACCGCCCCCGCCGTTTCCGTACAAAAAGCACTGTCCCATTATCTGATTACCTCCACTTGGATCGGAATCGCCGTGGTAGGCTTTTCCTCAAAACAGTAAAAGTTAATCCAGCCGTTCGCCGCCACCGCCTTGCTGACGCAGTTCCAGGCCTCCTTCTGGGCAATGGCCGTGTCGTTGTCGTCGCTGTACACCGGCGTAATGTGGGGTATGTCCGTGTCCACAAGCCCGTCCGCCTGGAAAGAATGCGAGTACGGCCCACTCCCAGGCCAATACGTGTCCAGCGTCCCCGTGTAGGTCAGCCGTTTCCCGTCCACATAAGCTTTCGTCGCCGCGTCCGAACTGTTGTTCGGTTCAGACAGTCCATAGATCCACATTCCGCCCATGTTGATATTGCCCGTCATGGTCCCGCCAGATTTCAAAAGAGGGTCAGAGGAGTCAACACTGGAAATTAGATTAGTAACCCAGCCACAAAGAGAAGAATCTGCCCTGGTATCCTGGATATGTTGTTGTTGTATTGAGGTTAATCCAGCTAGAATACTCAGCTTAGCCAGACAAAGCTCTTTGATATTGGCATCATTCTGTAGAGTAGGGGAACTGGGGGAGGACGCTGGAATTCCTTTCTTTACCACAAGACGTATTTCTCTATTCGAGTTACTCCATTGAACTACGATAGCATCTATTCGGTTAAGAGCTCCGTCAGCTGGCTCTATATCTAATGTCAAATCATCAGTGTTGATATAAGAATAGCCAGATATCCAAGCTTGCCCAGCTGCAACTTGTACAGCCATTGATGCAGGCGTGGTTTGAAGCACTTGAAGTTTATCCAACTCATTAGAGAAAACTCCATTCTTAATCAAGGGGGAGAAAAAAGCTGCAAGATTTTCGGCTAGATAGGTTCTATCCCATTCTCCGTCCACTTTTTTAGCATTAAAAAATCCAGACCACTCAGACAAGTTGCATACCTCCTACAAAGATTGTTTTAATCGCTGAATTAAACTCAGCTGCGGATACCCAAATGTTAATGTTACAGTATCTTTTTCTCCATGGGAGTATGTAACATTGGTTATTCGAGTTGCTAACTGTATTCTTAGCATGGGATCTTGTATCAGAATTTTATCTCCTTTGTTGTAATCTACCCCAAACTCGTATTGTCCACTGACTGTTCTTACATCTGCTTCAAAGGTTTGTACTTCCAGGCACTTTGACAGTTCATTCAATCCTCTTGTGGACAAATTGCTGAGGTACTCAGTTTCTGTAAGGGTTTTCTCAGACCCATCCTCTTGTTGAATAGTCGACTGTAGATCTCTAGCATCAACGTGCAATTCTCGTCTGTTCCAACCAGACAAAGACGTTTCCCCAACAGATATTCTTTTTCTATCTACACCAGATCCTTCTCCCTTTACTAGGGCTACATTTTTCTCAGCTTGTACACTTAAATAGTATTCGCTGGAAAGTATGTCTTCCATGTCTGTACTGAGTACAACAGTAGACCCATCAGTATTAGAGATGTTGGATAAGTCATTCCCTTGGTAAACTCTAAATACCAACCTTTTTTCTGATGGAATGAAATCTATTGTGAATCCTATCTCAGCTTCCTGGGATAGATCAACCAGAGCTTCATATACTGTACTGTCTGATTCTTGGTAACTTATTTGTTTACCAAGATAAGCATCTTCAGCACAGTATAGGTATGGTATTTTTCTTACACTATTAGAAGGGTTTACACAGTTCTCATTTACGAGGTCATACATAATTGTAGATGTGTATTTATTTGTACAATTATATACATCCCAAACAATTCTGGAGTCCAATATTGCTTCCAGTGTACGACCTTTTATTGTGTATTGTCTTTCACCTGTATCTTTTAGTTCACATGTAATGATTTCAACAATAGCTGCATTTTTACCCTTATTCCAAATTACATTATTTTTTTGGAACAACTCTGTATTTTTGGCTGTTATTGGGGCATGAATTTCAAAAGAATCATACTCATTGTATCTATCTGGCCAAATAGCTTCTGTATACTCAGTAATTGATCCAATTGCAGTAAACTCTGAATTATTTATACTGAATACAATAAACTCGGGGGAATTTCTTGTGATCATTGCTGTACCTCCAGAAATTCCGGTTTATAGTATACTGTTACTTCCAGATTGTCAATGCCAGAGTCTGCTCCATAGCGTAACAAACTTGACCCTACAGGAAATTGCATCCAGGAGTTGTCAAGAGAAAAGTATTGGAAGTAATTATTCCAACTTGTATCTGTTAAAAGCTTTCCTGTTACGGATTTCTGACCAATGCTGGTTACAACTTCAATCTCTTCTCCTGCAACAAGGGTTTTTTGAAGTTTCATGGTTTCCTGTGTAGTTATGTTGGTCAAGTATGGATTAGACAAGTTTCCTTTGGCTTTGAACAGAATTCTTCCTCCTATGGGGAGATCTCCATTGTTTACAATGCTAGAGATTAAACTGTCAGAGCGTTCACCCCAGATTATTCCGGATTCCTCAGTGTCATCCGGAATAATCAAGGGGAAATGGAATACTGGGGTCAAAGTTGCAAAGACAGCTGCTTTGTCTTCTTGGTATCTGAAAACTGGGTCAAAGGCTATTCCAGTGAGCTGGAATTTACACAGAGTATCATTGTTTTCAGCATCCTCTTTGGAATAGGAAACTGTAGAGTCAAACACAATGTGGATTATGTAATCCTCGTATAGTAAATCAAACTCGTTCAATGGGTTGATAAACCTGTTGAGCTTGGTTTTCAAAGACTTCATCACAGTTGGGTTCTCTTGGGTTACAATCCAACCCTCTATTGTTATTGCTCTTGTACCCAAAGATACTCCAGTTATGGATTCACCAATTTGTCCAATATACTTGGAAGAACTATGGTCCGCTTCTATGGTACCCCAATCAACAGATTTCAGGATGTATCCAGGGACTGTTTCATAGTCTAATACCAGTACAGCATCTGTAGCTGGATTTCGAATAGTTATCTTGTCCATGAATACCTCCTAAAACCCTTCTGAAAGTTCTCGCTTTACCTTCTTCATTTGTCTTGCAGCTTCTACCGCATCAATAGCTTTGGGGCTGTAGAAGTTATAGGTGTCACCTGTGGTTTGATTGGGGTTGCTTGCTGAATAAGTTCGGTCTGTTGCAGAAGTTTGCTCACCAGAGTACTTTTTGTCAAGTAACTGAGTGTCCATGTAGTTTACAGACCTGGAAACTTGAGCAAGTTCCTTCATAGTAGTGAGCAATTCCTTATACAACCCAACAACATTTACAACTTGAGTTATGTGATCACTCATGTCCAAAGTAAACGGATTATTGTCTTCCAAGGACATTGTATCAGCAAGATACTCAGAAGCTGCTTGAAGCTTGGGTGCAGACTTGTACATTCCATTTGCAAGACCTTGTACAAAATCAGGCATCCAGGTTTCATAGTCCCTTAGAGGGCCTTCATCGGGACGGGAAAAGTGAAGCTTAGCATGAATTGTATCAACCAGCTTATTAACTGCTCTGTTAACTGTGGGAACAGAAGCAGATATTCCAGATGCTAAACCATTTCCTAAATCCAATCCCCAGGTATACCCACTAGATCTTAGAGACTTTAGAGGAGACATCGCACCCTCTATAGAGGAGGATACAGTGGAAGATAGAGGGGCCAATCCTGATTTAACTCCAGAAACCACCGCAGTAGCCATAGAGTTAGCTTGATTTTGTGCTCTTGGGGTTTCTGAAGAAAATACCTTTACAAACTTGGATACTGAGTCTTTAGCTGAGGATTCCAAAGCAGATAGGCCAGATTTTACTACATCCACTGCAGTAACCATACTGGATAGAGCAGAAGCTGAGGTGGTAGCTGAAGACTGTATTATAAGCATTGTGGCACTTATCAAGGCCAAAGTAGCTACAAGCAATAACCCAGAGGCAGATACCAGAGCAAAATCAGCAGCAAGTGCAGCAACAGAAGCAACCAAGGCTACAGTGGCAGCTGTTAAAGCCGCACAAGAAGCTGCTCCTGCTACAAAAGGTACAAATGCAGTCATTGCAGCAGCAGAAAGAGCAGTCAAACCAGCTGTTGCTGCAGCAGCATTGGCTCCAATGACCCCCATTCCTGCTCCACACAGGGTTAATCCTGCACCAGCAACTATGACGCCAGCCCCAAGTACCAAAGCTGCAGCACCAAGAGCCAATACGCCAGCAGCAGCCACTACAGCTCCTGCACCAACAGTTGCTATTCCAGCACCTACAACAACAAGAGAAGCTCCTGCCAAAGCTGCGGGACCAGCAAAGGCCAATAACCCTGCACTTAGAGCAACAAGTCCAGAGCTTGCAGCAGCTCCATTGGCTGCTATTGCTGGTAACTGTGTTGCTAACAAAGAGATACCAGCACCTGCTGCTAGCACTCCTACACCAATCAATGCTATAGATGCACCAAATGCAACAAGCCCAACTGCACCAGCTGTTAAGGCAGGTCCAATTGCAGCAGCTCCAACTGCTAATAGTGCCATCGCTGCGACTAATCCAGCCATAGCAGCAGCTGCAGGCCAACCTGCAGAAGCAATTTGAATAGCAGCATTTGCCAATAGCGCCAAACCTGCAGCAGCCATAAGTATACCTGCGCCACCTGCAAGGAGATTCAGGGCAGCAGAGGAAACTTGACTCATACCTCCAGCAGCACTGCTGGCAGGTCCTGCAGCAGAGGAAGCTGCAGAAGAGAACTTTCCAAATGCTCCACTGATTTTTCCAATTGCAGATACAGCTTTTCCTATGCCTGATGTAAGTTTACCAACAACTATCAGAACTGGTCCTACAACTGCAGCAATTTCCAGGATCTTGATTATTGTATTCTTTTGGCCCTCATCCAAGGAGTTGAATTTATCGACAAGCCCTTGTATTTTACCAACTATGTTATCGATAGCAGGCATAAGGAGAGTTCCAAAAGAAATAGCAAGCTCTTCTACAGAAGACTTCAGTATTGTCAGCTTACCAGTCAAGTTATCCTGCATTGTGTCAGCCATTTTTTGGGCGGTGCCATCAGCATCAGACAATGCATTTCTCAACTTATCAATGTCCTCAGGGGAAGAATTCATCAAAGTCAAGAAACCAGACATAGCTTCTTTACCAACCAGGGTTTGTGCGGCATTAACCTGTTCAGACTCAGATAGCTGTGAAAATGCAGACCTACAATCTGTAAGGATATCAGTGAATCCTCTCATAGACCCATCTGCATTTGTAGTTTGTATTGTAACTTCTCCGAGCTCTTTTCCCGACAGCTTGATTTCTCCATTCAGGCTTGTCATTATAGCTCTCAAAGTTGTACCTGCCTGAGAGCCTTTGATACCTGCATTGGCTAGCAATCCGATAGCTTCAGCAGTATCTTCAACACTATACCCCATGGCACCAGCAATAGGAGCTACATACTTAAATGTCTCACCCATCATGGACACATTGGTGTTAGCATTATTGGATGCCGCTGCTAGAACATCTGCAAAATGAGTAGAATCTGCAGCAGATAAGCCAAAAGCAGTCAGAGCATCAGTAACAATATCAGATGTAGTGGCCAAATCCTCACCAGAAGCTGCTGCAAGAGTCATGATGCCTTCAATACCACCCAGCATGTCACCAGTCTTCCAACCAGCCATTGCCATATATGTGAAGGCATCAGCAGCTTCAGATGCTGAAAACTTGGTTTTTGCACCCATCTCTCGGGCTTTCGCTGTTAACTGATCAAGCTCAGTTCCAGTTGCTCCAGAAATAGCTGCAACAGAAGACATTGAAGTCTCAAAATCTGCAGTTGTCTTTATTGCTGCAGTAGCAAGCCCTACAATGGGCATTGTAACCTTCTTTGTTAAGGTTGAACCAACTGAGGATATCTTATTTCCCACGTTGGTGATTTTATCACCAGCAGATTCAATACTATTCTTGCTTTGTTTAGTCTTTTCTATAGCTGCATCCAAGCCAGCTGAATACTTAGATATGTCAATATCCAAATAGGCTTGCGCTGTTCCTGCATCTACTGCCATAAAACCACCCCCTACCCAATGTTTTTATACAAATCTCTAAATGACTTGTAATGTGTGTGGAATATTGGTTTTTCACCATCCTCAATTTTAGATACTATATAAGCACAAGCTTCATCAAAGCAATATGCTGTATATGGATCTGCTATGTCCATCATATTACTAGGGGGACAACCATATCTGGTTGTAACCCCTAGCAAATTCATGATTCCTTTGCTTTTAACGAAAAGGCTCCAAGGCTTTGATGCCTGTCTGACTGTAGCTGAAGATTGCCATAATCTGGTTATCAGACAACTCCAATCCTGCAGCTTCGATATCTGCCATAGTAGGTTCAACAAGGGCTGCTTCACAGATAACTTTACAGGTATCATAGAAATTGCCCATCATGTTGGGGTCATCTACATCCAAACCAGCAGAACCCTTCATGAAAAGCTCATTTGCAGTACCCAAAAGAGCATTGGGGATTTTACCAGACTTGGCCAAAACCAACATGCTGGGTCTGCGGAGCTTTGCAACAAAGGGCTGACCCTCAGCAAAGTCAGGAAGCCGTACCACAGTGCCTTCACTGTATTTCTGTAGGTCACTCAGAGAAGTGACAGAGAGAACTTCGTCAGAACCATTGGAATTCTTGGTGAGTTTAGTTGCCATTTGTCATTCCTCCTTAGGACACAGACGGAAGTTCTTTCACATAGCTGATGACATAGGGGGCCTCATTGCTCTTAGGAGCAGAGTTGATAGTATACTCCGGAGCACGGAATGCACCATCCTCAGAGTTGAAAGCAACAGGAACACCCTGGCAGTTGGGATAGGTGATCTTCTCATACTGAACAATCTGACCGCTGGTGTCATACTGAGCAGAGTATGCATGAAGTTTGAACACCTTGCCCTTCTCACCACTGCCAGTAGTGGGAGGAGTATAGCTGCTCACACCGAACTCAGTCTTGGCTTCAGCTTCTGCTGTCTTGTCCTCAGTTGTCCAGTACTTGATTGTACCGCCCTGAAGGAACTTGACCAGCTCAGGGGCAAATACATTGTCCGTCAGAGTGATTTTGTTGCCAGTCAGAGTGGAAGTTTCATTCTTCTGTGCCAAAAGACGGCCTTTAACAATGAGCTTTACTGCATCAGTTGTTTCAATCTGAGCTTCAACCTCAATCTTATTGGCAGTATCGAGGGCATAGGATTCATCCCCAGCTTCAACCACCACCATAACTACGTCAATAGTGGGGATTTCAGTGATTTTCTTGGGGTTTGCCATAGTTTAACCTCCTTACACTTTACGATTGTTTTGATATTGTATGCTTATCATGTAGGCATCAACAGATGTATCCAAATAGGAAGATGTTTCAAAGTTTACAGGGATAATCATAGGATACAAACCCTTCATTGCTTCTTTAACAGTCTTTACATATGGCTCCAAAGTGCTGAATTCTTTTCTGGGTACATAGCACATCAAATCGTACAAGGTTTTTGTACTAGAAAAACTCAAATATGGGGTAGTTCCTGCATCCTTTACCACCGTATAAGGTTTTGTACAATGCCCTTCATGTTGACCTGGACTATACACATCTATATTGTTGGCCTTCAAATGTCTATAGATTTCTTGCCATTGACTCATAATCAGCCCAGCCTTTCTAGCAGCTTGTTGAACCCTGGAAGAATTTCAAATACAGAAACATATTCCAGAGTTTCTGGAAGTATGGCAAAGCGTTTTTCATGAGCAAACTCAAGCCAAATCCCATAGTCCACGCCATGAGCTATAGTCACTCTATAGCCATTTTCTATTTTGGATGTACTTCCTTTCAAACGTTGTCTTGCATGCCCAGTTCTATCAGTCCATCTTCTGTTTTCCTTAGCAAAGTTCTCCATCTGTTGAGCTCCTTGCTCTGCTAACATTTGGACTGCAGGCTCAATTTTGCTTTGAAGGTCATTCAACCCGTTAGTGACACCGTTTATTTCAAGACGCAATTTCATTGCTGTACCTCTGTTAAAGAAATGTCTGCAATGATTTGAAGTTCTGTTACATCTTTGATACCTGATACTGCATACAATTTGTTATTGAATTTTACTTGATCCTCTTGCTTGAGGAGTTTTGCATCTTCCCATGTACAAAGTAGCATAGGAGAAGCTTGCTTTCTGATTGTAGTTGAATCAGAAGAAGTCAGGGATAGATATCCTGATGTTTCATGATAGATGCCTCTTACAGCTATATGCTCAGGCTCTTCAGGGGAAGGTTCTCCGAACTCATTCTTTGGTTGTCTGAAAAAATCATACATTTTTCCATTAATCCGAATGAGCTGACGAACCTTATGCAATTGGAATTGATCGGAAAGCAATTCAATAAACCCCCTTCAGAGTGCCTGAGTTATAGGGTCTATATTTGGCTGCTAACCTTCTGAAATACTGAGATGTATCAGCTGTGCTAAGACCAGAAACAGAGAGGGTGGTGTTTTCTGCCTTGATGTTAAGACACTGATAAGCAGTTGCTCTCAGATCTTGCTGGTTCTCCTCCAGATAGAACAAGAGTTCATCATCAGAAAAGAATGGGATATCCCGCTCTCGCAAGATTGTTTTTAGTTTAGCAATGCTTTCCACAGTATCACCCCTTTACTGTGCTGCTCTGATAGCAGCTCTCAGCTCCTTCTTAGAGTGCATATTCTCATGATCGATACCAAGCTGACCAGCCCTAGCATGAAGCTGAGCAAAGTTCATTTCCCCGAGAGGAATTTCAGATAGATCCTCAGAATCCACTTCTGCAGGCTCGAGGTCATCGAGGTCAGGGTTTTCAGTGTCCGGGGGATAGTTATTACCCCCGGAATTTTCGTGTGCCTGAGGTGCGTCTACGACCTCATAGCCCATGTCCTGAAAATAGTTCTCGAAAGCACCCCGAGTAACAGTCAAAATGGTCTGGTCCTTTTTGATTGTTACCATAGGTTTACCTCCTGTCAGGCAATGTCAGCAATCAGGACGCTATCAGCAGCCTCAAAGGACGGCAGGCAAATCATGGTGACCTTGGTTTCAACATTCACAGGGTCAGCTTTCTGAATGGTAGTGACAGCCACACCCACATCAGTAATGGATACATTGGCAACCTTGCCGCCCATCAGGTCAGACTCTTCAGGAGTCGTACCGAACCAGGTATTGCCCAGATTTCCGGAGGGGAACAGGACCACAGTGTCATCAGGCACAAACTGAGTGGTTGTACCCGAGTCATTGCCATACCGCTTATTGTAGATAATAAGCTCCAGGCCCAGCTCATCCAGCAGATACTGAGTCAGACGGGCATCAGAGATGGCACCAACCTGCCCATTGGAGAGGACAAACAGAGACTTGATGATGTTCTGGTTACGACGCAGATAGCCCCAAGTCTTTCTGGTGCAAACACCCCGAGTAGGACGAATGCCAGTGTCATCCTCAACCTTGTCCATCCAACCACGCATATCCTCAATAGGATCAGCAGTGGTCAGGTTGTCCCAAGTAGTGGTGGGGTCAACCTTATGGCCCTCAGGAACACCGTAGTCATACTTGTATGCCTGACCATTGGCAGTGATATCGATAGCACCCGTGGTCAGGGCCATCATACGCATCTCTTCACGACGTGCTCGAGCACCATCAAGCAGCCGGGTCTCATCGGCGAACACTCGCCGAGTGATGGCATCAATGTAAGCCTGATTGCCAGTTTCCAGAACCATGTTCAACTCCTGGCGCAGCTCTTCATCGATGTACATAGATTCCTTGAAGAAAGGCATCTCTGCACTCAGCTTGTCAAAGCCGATACGGGCACGGGGGATAGCAGCCGTGTCAAATGCAGAGGGCTTCAGAACGACAGGAAGACCATTGGCGCCCTTAATCCAGTCCAGCTTCAGGCCCATCTTCTTGTCAGCAGGGAACAGTTCCTCACCCAGATAGGGAGGCATGTCCTGAGTGTGCTCTTCCCAATAGGAAGTCAGCTCAGGAGCTTTGATCAGATCAAAAATAGACATACTGTATTATTCCTCCTTCTTTCAGTCTTTCAGGAACCAGATCTTGCCAGCCAGTTCCGTCTTGCGGTCAGCAGTGATAAGAGCCGCAGTAGTAGAATCCACCCGATTGAGGTTGACAAAACCCCAAATCAGCAGGGTAGCATTGCCGTCTGCATCCGTTACATCAACGTCATGCAGAAGAATGCCCACAGCAGGTTTGGCATTGGAAGCCTGACCAGTGTCTGCAGTGTTGTTTGCAGCTGCTACAAAGGCAGTGCCTCTTGCGGTGAGGTCACCAGACAGGGGGTATCCAGCCTTGACGATTTTGCGACCATTCTCGGTCACAGCTCCAGCAAAACCCTTGGCCAGCTTGACACTTACAGACATCTGGTTCTGTACGTTGAACAGAATCTGGACAGGAGCAGCACCGGAGACTTTGGTGATGCCAGTACGATTGAACATGTTGATTTTTCCTCCTTCAATTTAGTGTTTGAAATACGAACTTTTGCTCTGCGGCTTATTGGCTTGCGCAAGACGCTTGCCAAACTCACCTGTATCTTTACCCCCATTGGGTTTAGGGGGATTATTGGGACTGCCAGTGCCCTTGGATCCATTGGAAGAATCACCGAACCATGCAGGGTACTTGGTCTTGTACTCTTCAAGCAGCTTGGACAAAGTCTTTTCTTCGGTGACCTGAGGAAGTAGCATAGTGATAGCATCATCTACAAATGCAGGCTTTACACCTGCAGCCATGATGTCAACTCTTGCCTGGAGACGACTGACCCTGGATCTTTCCTCGGTCAGTGCCTGTTCAGCAGCTGTTTTGGCTTCCTGGTCCTTCTGCTGTTGAGTCTTACCAGCATCAAGAATGGTTTTGATGGCTGTTACAGTGTCAGCATACTTGCCGTCTTTGACCTCATAGCCCAATTCCTTGAGCAAAGCAGATCTGGCAGAACGCTTTTCACTTGCCATCATGCGATTGACTTCTTCCTGGGTGAAACTCTTGGCTCCGCCGTTATCAGCACCCTGATCAGAGCCTGTACCACCCTCGCTTCCGCCTTCAGCCCCTTCTTCAGCAAAGAACTGCAGGCCAATTCTGTGAAACAGAGATTCCTTGAACATTGACAATTCCTCCTTAAATATCCATGTTCATCGTACATGGTAACGATAATCCAGTTGTACCATGGTTCCGTCTTCCAACTGGTAAAAAGACTCATTGTATTTCTCAGCCAATTTCTGGCGTTTGAAATCAAGTTTTCGACTCAATTCCTTGTATTTTGCCTCAAGCTCAGGCTTTGGATTGAACCCTTTACGCATTTGCTTCACTCTTTTGAGAGCTACATTTCTGACTCGTTCCAACATAGGCAGTGTGGTTTCATCATCCATGATGACTGGATAGGATTTACCACAGTGGGAACAAGTCAAAACTGTGAGAATAACCTCATGGGGATCAAGCCCCTCTTTGGTTAGAGTAATATGCTTATCCTCTAAGTTGTCTTTTGTTACTCGAAATTCCCTATTACAAAGATCACATACAACTATGTTTGTTTCCTTCATGATAACCCTCCTATGATTTGGACAAAAACTCAGAATACTTGTCAAGCTCAGGGTCATCAGCCCCTTGAACCCAATCAGCAATTCTATCTGCTATGTCTACCATAGAATCAGGCATAACCGCAACAAAGGTGCACATTCCATTTGGGTGATCCAGGGGGAGATTGTTTTTGTCAAACAAAACTCCATCCCTGGACTCACACAATTCACATACTCGGCCACTATTTGATGCCAACCACTTGTATTTGGTAACAAACGGATTGGGCTGAGTTGTTCTCACAAAGGACTGTTGATATGCATGAGATACCATTGTCCTGGCCAGCCGTTGAGCATTATAGTCAACTTGCTTTGCCACACCCGGATAGACCTTTCCCCAGTCCCAAGGTTTACGAGCAGATGGATCCACATACTTTTCTAGGTCCTTAGCTATATCATACGCTCCTTTATTCTGAATTATTCCTTCAGCTATAATAGATTGAATATCCTTTTGTGTTTTCCGTGTATGACCCCAAATTGAGGAACTTAATGACCAGTCTCCTGAATACAGCTTGCCAGATGCCACAGATTCTACCACATCTCTAGCAACATGGGAAAATGCTCCCTCTAGTGGCATATTTACCTCATTGAGGAAGCTCAGGTTGCAAAAAACAACTGCATCAGCTGCCTTGCGCATGTTTCCTTTGATGATATCTTTCATCTCAGGACGCATATTTTTGAGTTCCTCATTGATTTGTTTTTCCAGCCTATTCAGGTACATTTTCCTCAAGCTGCCAGAGGTTGTATTGGGCAATTTTTTGGCCTCTCGTTTGATTCTATTAGCAGCTTTTTTGTATAGGTTCCTGATCTCTTGCTCTTGCTCTTTGGTCAGCTCATTTCTGATGATTTCGGCTTCTCTGAAGTCCAGCTGAAATGCCAATTTCAGTCACCTTAGCTTTCTTCATCTGTGAGAATCTCCTCTTCTTCCTGCTCTTCAGGATTCTCTTTGTCGTTGTTGTCCTCAGGGTTTTCCTCTTCCTCAGGATTTTCATCAGCTGCTTCTGTGCCATTTTCAACAGGTGCAGAATAAGAATCCTCAAGGATGGCTCTCTCTGCAGCGATCTGCTTGAGCTCTTCATCAGCTTCGTCATCGGTCAGGCCACGCCATTTCTTCATGTAGGATTTGCGAGACATGGTCTGAGCAGTGACCTCTGCAATGTCAACCTGCTTTTCCTCAGTCTCATCCTCGGGCAGAGAATACTGGTTATCAACTCTGATGGTGTAGGGTGCGTCAGGAAGAGATTCCCCATTCAGGTACTTTTCCCCAGCCTTGGGATACAGTCGTACGCCTTCAATAATGCACTCAGCTAAAAACTCCAATGCAGGACGCCAAGCAAGCATCTTTTCATCACACCGTACAATGAGATCCCAATAGATTGCCTTTAAGGTTTTGCCAGAAGTCACAATTCCTTGCAGGGCTTCAGGACTTACATTGGGAACAGCAGACTGCTCGTGCATGATATTGCCAATTCTGTTGAGAGTAGTTCCTAAAGCAGCAGAATAACTCATAGGTGTATCAAGGACACCAACCTGAGCAGACTTGTCCGAAGCCTGATTCTGATCCGATGCCAAATCCCAGAAGGCACCTGCTGCAATGGACAAGCCTTGAGTGGATTCAGGGGCAGCATCAATAGTGAATCGAATGGGGTTCATACCCTTTCTCTCAGCGTCCATGTCAGCAGCAGCTAAACGACTATACCAACTCTCATAGTCCTGGATGTTACTCACTTCAGAAGTACCCATCAAATCACCAGTCAACCCGTCATTGACAATAACCCAGCAAGGGATGAACTCAAACAGGGTGGTTTCGTCTTCTGCGATGGTTTCAATGGGGTTTCCTGTGCCATCGTAGATGATCTCAGAGTAATGAGCAAACCCGTTTTCCATCCAGTACTTCTTCTTGTAAATACACTGATCTTTCTTGTCCTTATTGGTATTCAAGTTGTAAAATACTACAACCTTGGTGAGGAGATTGGAATTGTTGGGATCCACGTCATATACAAATTCCAGACTGGGCAAAAAGCTGATCTGAATACCTGTATCCTCATTGATATTGAACATGAGGGCCACTCTCTTGCCGATGAAACAGTCCTTTGCAGCCTTGAGGATAGCCAGGGAAAATCCATTTTCTTTCAGGACAGCATCAATAAGATCTTTGTAGGTATCTGCTGCACGTTTGTTGGCTTCAATTTCTGTTTGACTATCCCCCATAACAGGATCCACATAGAAGTCAGGAGTCTTAGAGAACATGAACCTTGCAATCTTGTTGATCAGAGACTGTGTTTTCTTGTATCGAAGATCCGCAGGTACATAATCTGCAGAAGCTTCAGCAGTATAGGCTGCTCCGTTTTCATAGGTATCGTACAGTTTAATAACTTCATACATGTCATGGAGAACATTGGTGCCATACAACCCCGAAAGCTCTTCCTTGATGAGCCCTGCTGGAATACCAAGTAGATGCTGTAATGCTGTAGTTAATTCTGCCATAGTTTATGATCCTTTCCTTGAATTTCTGGGCAAATACTTGATATCTGCCACTTCATAGTTGTCAAGAGCATACCAAATTGCTGAGAATGTATGAGGGTCAATATTGAACTCGTCATAGATGACCCTGTCTTGATTGTCCTTGGCATAAATCAATGTTGATAGCTCTCTGATACAGTTTGTACAACGTGGACTACAAATAATTCTGCGGAATCGCTTGCATTTTCTGGTGTTTGCCAACCTAGACCCAGCATATTTGTGGCAACCCCTCATGCGGAAGCCCTCTTGTCTGTAAAAAGCAATGGCTTTTGGGTCTTCACAGTCTGCTATGATTTGTTCCTTATCCATGCCGTACTGTTTGAGTTCCTTTGAAGTCTTGTCATCCGTCATGCGGTTTTTGTAGTACTCCCAATAGATGTATAACCATTTGCGTTTGTCATCCACGGCAACCCGTACCACAGCATTGTAACTCTCTTCAAAGCCAAAGTCCATGCCATTGAATTTGAACCTAGAGGGAATTTCACGAATGGCCTCGAGAACCTTCTCGTGTGATTCAGCAACCTCAAATTGCGGAAGAACCCTTTTGCCATTCAGACCAAAACGACCTAATCGGGCCACTCTCCACAGGTCTGGGTCATAGGATTTCATCTCATCGAGGGTTTCAATGTAGTCCTTTGGAAGGAACAAGTTGTCATCAGCAACGCTATGGTGATAGTATACCCCATTTCTGACGATGGTGCGCTTTTTGTACAGCTCCATGTCATCAAGAGTAATATACTCGTTGCCTTCCTCATCTAATCTCTTGAAGAAATGAGTGTAAACCCAATTTTCGGTGCCTACAGGATTGGTACTGAGTATGAAATGAAGACTTAGTGTAGGATGACGCAAACGGCCAAGCAATTCCTTGTAACCAGCGTACTTGATCTCAGAGCACTCTTCAAGCCATACAATGGTGACCCCGTTAATGGATTTGAGCTTTGCTGGCTTGTCCATGCCTTTGAAGATAATTCTTGATCCATTGGGAAAGCGGATGGACATGGGTGAGTATGTGTACCTCACCTTGCCCTTCCTGTGTCCTCTACTGTCTTCACAGAGTCCAAGCTCTTCAAGTATCTCAACAATCAGATCAAAGCATGAGTCTCTAAGGGTATCAAAAACCTCCCGCACAACAAGCACCTTGCGCTTTTCTTGCAGACACTTGATGATGATCTTGAGTGCTATGTGGTAACTTTTTGAGCTGCCATAGCCACCTACAAGAAGATACTGTTTGTAATCCCAATCCCAAATGAAATCCTCAAACCTTGGGTTTACTTCTTTATCAATAGTCATCTGTAATCACTTTGTGCTCTCCTTTAGTGTATCTCTAAGTCTCACCTTGCATTTATATGGCATAGTTCCCAAGTCTTCTTGCAGTTGTTTGTTATTCATCAGCTTTACCTTGGATCTCAATATGTTAGTCCATGTGTACTTCATGTTCCAAGCTGTAATTGGTTCCTTGAGAATAAACCCCTCGATTCTTTGATGGTAGATACAAAATAGCTTTGTTACTCTACCCTTATACACGTATATAACAAACGTTCCCTTGTAATGATACCCATCCTCAAGCATGGGCATATTGTCAGTTTTCATTGTCATCCTCCGTGCTGCAGTTACATTTAACTATGTCTGTGGAATACCTATTTGGGTGTTGATTTGGCTCAAGTATTTTTGCTACATTAATACAAGGAATAAGGCATCCACAACAAGGGCAAACATTTTCCATAACTGATATGCAACAATTGGGGCAAATGTTAATCATCTTCTTGTATGTTCCTTTCATACCGAACTTTGATTCTTGCTAGTATTTTGCTGCAAGTTGGCTGAGCTATGTCAAGCAGATCCCCAATTTCAGCTTGTGTTTTGCCATCTAGCTTGGCTTGTATCAGTTGAGCCTCCCTTGGGGATAACCCATCAAACAGCTCCTTGAGAGCTATCTTCTCTTCCCGTATGCTTGGTATAGGCTCCTCCAGCATGTCCGCTAGTGTGATTTGAGTTGTACCTGTAATTGGGGTATTCAAAGAGATCTGTTGATTCAAAGGGGCTTGCTTTCTGAAGTACATGTATATCTGATTCAAAATGCATCTTGTGGAGTAGGTGCTGAATTTGCTTTTTGATGGATCCCAAGACAAGCAAGCTTTCCATAATCCCAGCATAGCCTCTTGTCGTATGTCCTCGTCCTTGGCAAAGGTTGGGAATTTACGCCACAATATACTGTATACAAGCTTTTGATTTTTCTCAAACAGTTCCTCAGGCTCAGGATTCATCTTTGTGTCCTCTCACAACGTTGATTGTGATAGAATCATCTTCATCACCCTCATCAATCAACTTCTTCTTGAGCTCAAACTCATCCCGTCTCAGGTTAGCATCGGCTGTATTCTTGTCAATATTGCTCTGAGTTTGATGATCAACCCAGCCATAGATACAGTCAAGTACAAACCTGGCTCCATTGTTTCCGTCCCTGTCATACAGTCTACCCTCAGCATAAGCTTCAATGACTTGCTTGGCTCTTAGAACAACCCTGGAGAAAGTCAGATGATCCTCTGTCTCAGCTTTCATCTCATCTAACAGGGTATCCAGCTTTCCTTCCCTGTACTTTTTCAACGTCTGTGTTGATACTCCAAGTTTCAACGCCAAACCTGACAAGGTGAATGGTTTTACTTGTACTTTTACAACACGACCTTGTTCATCCTTTACAAGATTCCCCCACTTGTCGAAAGTAGGACCCATACAAGATTCCCAATACTCATCTACCATGCACTGTAGATGTTCTGGAGTCAGGTATCGTCTTCCTCCTCCCTTGGAAGGATTCAATCGGCCATTAAATGGGTTGTAGGGGTCTCTGATGCCTCGGAGATCCAAGAGGATATGACGCTCATCAATGACCCGGAAACGAATGACAGGGAATTTGGGCTTCTCAATTTCTATTGTGCGTTTGGACATTTGCTGCTCTCCACCTCCTAGGCTTCTCATTATTCAAACTTATTATACTATATTACGGTGAAAAAGTAAAGCTTTACCTATAGAATAAATAAAATTACAAACTTTTACAACAAAATTTTTTCGAGCCCAGGGGGCACGCCCGAAGAACCCGGAGGGATGAACAATGTTTATTCTCTAGGTAAAATTTTTCCCCGAAAAAGTTTCATTTTCACCGGAATTCATGATTTGAACTTTTAGTCTCACTTGGAGATCCTATCTTTACCCCGAAAGGTAAACTAAAAATAGTCGGATTTTGTTAATTTTCGCCTATTTTTATTTCGAAAAATAGGCTTGTAAATCCTTGGTATTTTTACCTTCTCCGCCTATTTTTCGAAATAAAAATAGGCCGGATACCTTGGAAAATTTTTAACCTAAACCAATTGTAAAAGTTAAAAGTTAAACATAATTCGGGGTAAAAACCACGATTTCACAAGTTCACTATACCTATTTTTCGTCCCTATTCTTTATATATAAAATAATATTTTTCTTTATATTTTCTATTTTAATATATATTTTATTTCTCTCGTATAAAGTATAAATATAAAAATAGGTATTTTTCACAAGATTCCTTGTAAAGTTCGCCTATTTTAGTATTACCTCTAAAGGTAATACACAATAAAATAACAAACATTGGTAACCTATTTTTAATTCGAAAAATAGGTATTTCTTGTAAAGTATACCTATTTTTCGATTACCTCTAGAAGTAAAATTCCTTGTATGTCTCTCCTCTTCTTTTTTCGATCCCCTCCGGCGATAGAACCCTAAAAATAGGCGAAATTTATTGTAAAAATCACTTACAAGGACTCCCAAGATATTTATAACAAAAAGTTATCAAATCAAGATCTTTTGTAAGTAACTTTTGTGTTAAATTTTTGTTTGAGGAGGCCTATTTTATCGTTACCTTTATAAGTAAACTGTTGTAACTTACAAAGAAAAATTACGAAAATTCCGACTATTTTTCGAATAAAAATAGTCTTGTATGAACAAGGATTTGTTGTAACCTTTACAAGACTATTTTTAATTTCTTGTTATTTTCCGAATCTTGTATAAAAATTTTTCACCTGTTCAAAATTTCTTGATTTTTCTGTGATTTACCCTATTTTGAAAAGAATTCATGTTCAAAATCTAACAAATAAGTTTTATACATCCCGAAATAGAAAACTTTTTCTTTGTATTTCACAGCTTTACTTTTATCTATTTATATAGTATGATACTGGTGTAAGTTAAAGAAACCCCTAAACCACAAGGAGGAAACCACATGAAAAAGACTATTAGAAAAGTTGCAATCATTCAGCACATGCATAATCGTAATGATGTTATCAATCGCTGCATCTATGAAGATAAAAACAAGCAAGAGTTTGTAGTTGTAAACAGATGCTTCATTCCGCTCCAGAACTACAAAAATAGCACATTCTATGAAGTGCTTTATTTCTAAGGAGGAACAACAAATGACATACTATATTGTAAGAGTAACTTCAAAGGCTACTCAGGATAATCTCAATTTTGCTGGAATGACCTCAATAGCCTATTATGGGAAAGACCAACAGCTCCTGGGGATGGAAGGAACTGTACATGATTACTTAGGAGATTCTCATAAAGTTGATACTTACATGGTAAAGACCTATGGATACAAACGTAAATGTGATGCAGCTCGTTCTTATGTTTACAACAATTGTTACCCATCCCACTATTGGAACAAGCAAGTTGAGATCATTGAAGTTGAAGCTGATTAAAGAAAATCTTCTAAAATTTTGTAAATTCCTTGATTTTTCATCAAAATACCCAAAACTACAAACTTCTAAGAAAGGAGGCTGTAAAAATCCTGTAAAATAGCTCAATATGCAAAACTTTTTACAGGATTTTTACAGCTTTACTTTTCAAGAATTCTATAGTACAATATACTTGTAAGTTAAAGAACACCAACCACTTGAGGAGGTACATCATGAATTACATCTACACCAATCGTCGGGACAACTCCAGCTACATTCTCAATCCGCAGATCACCATGGGTGATAAGGTTTGCTTGATTAACATGAGCACCTGTGAAGACAAGTTCGTATCTCCCAAGACTCTGAAGCGTTGGTACAGCCTGAGCATTACTGGTCATCAGATCGTTGAGCTTGATGCCTTCACTGGTATGAAGATTGGTTTGTTCCCTGTTGAGTTTGATACCAACGTCAACACAATGTACATCTGGACCAAGAGCAACAAGCTTCTGACTTTTGATTCTCACATCGGAGTTCAGATCAATGCCAAGAATCCCAGGTTTGCTAACAAGATCGGAAACACCTATGATTTCCTGAAATCCACCCTTGAATGGGCTATCTCTTAAGGAGGACAATACAATGACTGATATGAACAAGATGACAGAGAAGATTCAGAATCTGCTGAACAAAACTATTGAGAATGGTGCCAGCGAGGCCGAAGCAAAGAACGCCTTGCTGATGGCCCAGAAACTCATGGCCAAGTACAACATTGAGCTTTCTCAGCTGTCTGGAGATAAAGAACTCAAGTACTCCTTGGAGTACACCAAAGTGAAGCCCAATCCTCGCAATAACAAGCTCGGTAACATCATTGCCAACTCCTTCGCAGTAAAGGGCATTCTCTGTAGTGATCGTTGGTGCTTCTTTGGTCGAGAGGCTGATGCTAAGGCAGCTGCATCTGCCATGACATACATTCACAAGGTGCTTGAGGCAGGCATCCGAAATATCTGCCGGGAGCATGGTCTCAAGAGCAGCGAAAGAGGAGCTGCTGAATACTACAATCCATATTCTCTCGGGTTCATTTCAGGTTTGGGTAAAGCCATGGCTGAGCAGACCAAGGCATTGTGCATTGTGACCCCCGAAGATGTGAAACAGAAGTTTGGTGAGAAGTTTCCAAGCATAACTCAGTATCGGGCCAAGGGTATGCAATACTCTGACTTCAATTTCGATGCCTATGCAAAAGGACACAAAGATGGTGAGTCCGCAATGGGCAAGAGAAGTTTGGAGGCTTGATCATGAATACCTTGCTTAATCCTGGAACTTGCCCATATGTTGATCAGAACTGCAATGCACATGCGCAGTGTACCTGTTGTGTAGCAAATGGATCTATGGAGATGGAGCTCACCTGGAAGCTCCTCTCCTTCAAAAGGGAGCACAACCTCAGCTCAGCAATGATAGCCCGAAACACTGGTCTGAACCCATCAACTGTCAAAAGAGCTTTGTCTGGAAAGAAGCTGAGTCCTTTGACCATGTCAAAGCTATATCACATGATGTGGCATTATGGAGATAGGTGAGAAATTTTCTAAAATTTCTTAGAATTCTTGATTTTTCCTCAAAAACAACAATTATGCTAACTATTGCATACAAGATTAAGGCTTTTTACATGAGTTTCGTCCAAGCAAGAAAACTTTTTCCTTGATTTTTACAGCTTTACTTTTCAAGAATTCTATAGTATAATATGCTTGTAAGTTAAAGAAGCCCCTGAGCTACAACAAAGGAGAATGAATCATGAAGAAGACCATTACCGAAACCAAGACCGTCATCATCAACACCCGGACCAACGAACAGTTTGCTTCCTATGAAGAATCTATCAATGTGGGCCTGAATGGCTCCAGCTGCACTGTTATCACTCTTACCAGAGAAGATGGTACTGATAAGGAAGTTTCCTTGGCAACCTTCAAGCGTTGGTACAAGTCCACTGAGATCCAGGTTGAGACCGAGATCGAAGTTGAGGAGCCCAAGATTGAGAAGCCTGAAGCTGTTACCAAGCATCAGCAGGCCAGCCGTAGAAACATTCGACACGGTTACAATTGGGTGATTGGAGGCTTGGAGAACTCTGTTCAGGATGGCCACCTTGATAAGATGCCTCCTATTGAAGAGATGTTCAATGAGGTTTATGCTGAAGTTATCAGCTGCACCTTTGATGAGGGGTACTGTGATAGCAAAGTTACTCCTGTATGCATGAGATTTGCTGGCAAGGCTTTTGTGAAGAAGTACATTGCATACCTGTTTAGCAAGGATGGCTATGAAGTCCCTGAGGCTCTGTACAATGCTCCTGAACGCAAGATCCCTTCCCACACCAGAACTGTAGAGATCCCTGAGTACCTGGCTGAGGATGAAGTGATCATGAGAGCTTTCACTGGCATGTTCATTGGGGTGTTCAAGATTACGGAGAGGACCAACGAAGTTATCACTGTTCAGCTGGCTGATGGTTCTCCGATGGAGTTTGATGCCAACACTGGCAAGGAACTGAATGCAAGCAAGCCTCAATTTGCAAACAAGCTGGAAGTGTAAGTCAATAATCCCGCCACGGAGGTCACGATGGCAGAAAGGAATTGGAAATGGTTGGGTTACAGATTGATATGGAGACAAAAAGCTGCCAGTGCTCTGTGAAGAGTCCTCTCAAAAAGGCAATCCGGGAGATCACTGTTGGGGTGCTTGGTCTACTGGATTGTATGGCCGACAAAGATCAGAGAGTCAGAGATGTATTGTTGACTGCTCTGATTGACAGTTTGGAAGAACACCGAAACATGAAGTTTTCTCACAAGGAGGAAGAGTGAGCTATGCAAAGTGATCGTGAAAAGTATTTGGTGATTGCTGAGTGTTATCGCAAGAGCCGTAGGGAGATTGACAAGCTCAAGGAAGCCTTGGGCAAACAGTCAGAAGCAAGTCGGGAGTTTGACAGGGAGAATCAAGATGTATTTGATCTTGTGAAAAAGAATCGTCAAAGAATCGCAGTTTCTCAGGCTATGAGGGGAGGCAAATGATGAATCTGAAAGCATTTTATCCACAGGATACCAATTCTGGGATTAGCTTGGAAGAGCTGCTGCAGTTGATTCCTGGATATGTGAACCTTTGTGTAAACACTTCTTCAGAGTGCTGGTATTTCTCTGCAGGAAGCATCTGCAAACAACCCAAAGAGGTCCGGGAAGCTACTGTCCTCAAGTTGATACCAATACAACCCTATGTATTTGAGGTCACAATTGAAAGGAGAACAAAACAATGAAAAAGAAGCACTACAAGTACTGGTACAATTTCTTGACAGAGTTCAAGAACAGCCCTGATCCGTTTGTCGAGCTCAAGGTTGAACCTGGAAAATACTACATCAGTGCTGCTTCCTTGCAATCAACTGCTCTAGCTGCTATCAGAAGATACAATATTGGGGGAATCAGAACTGTAGCTTTCTGTGACAGGGTATACCTCATTAAGGAGGATCAGTGATGTTTGAGTTTTCCATTATTGAAAACACAGTCAGTCTTCTTCCCACTGGGGAGTTAACTGCCAAGGAGCTCTTCAAGGTGACTGGTGAAGAGGTAACCCGAGTTGAAGTCTATCAATACAACACTTGGGTTGTAGCCTATATGCCCTGTATCAATGGGGTTTGGAAACCCTTGTACATGGATGAGGATTTCTTGAACATGTACTGGGATGAGGATGCTTGTCAAGCAATCCTTAAACACACAGGTGTACTTGACAAAAACAAAATCAAAACATTTCGGAGGTAATAATGATGGAACTATTGAATGTTGGTTTGGGGAGCTTTGTATCCTACACAAAGGTGGTTGCAATTGTAGCTCCTGAGTCTGCTCCAATCAAGAGGCTTGTTCAGGAAGCCAAGGACAAAGGGCTTGCAATTGATGCTACCTTTGGTAGACGTACAAGAGCTGTTGTGGTGATGGATAGCGGTCAGGTTGTATTGTCCTCTATTCAGCCTGAGACCATCATTGGTCGTAATGGCAACAAGAAGAAGGGAGCTAGTGATTGAATGCTGACAGATTGCTATAACAAGTGCCCATTTCGTTCAAATTACAGCAGCAATCCATACAACTGCGATTGTGCAGCTTGTCCAAATAGGATTAGCTTTCGTCAAAATGTCATAACAAGTGATCACACCTTAACACAAGAAGAGTTCAATAGGTTACTTGAGAAAACCTCTAACAAAACCTAGATGGTGCAAAATGAGTCACATAGAAAACTTAAGATAGGGTGCGAAAAAGATCGATCCCTTTAAGGATTCACAACAGAGGATCCTGAAAATGAGACCTTATATAGTGAAAACTTAGGTTTACTTTTCAGGATCCCCCCTATATAATAAAGGTACACTTTATTAAGGAGGTCAACCAACATGATGAATAAACCATCTACTTGGGAGAAAGAAGTGGCTCAAAGAGAGCGAACGCAATGGAGAAGAGCCATTTATGCATCCCCTATTCCTGTAGAAGCAATGGTGAAGCTGGATGCTCTTATGGATTATTTACATGAGAGAACTGACTTTTTCTATGCTCCTGCATCTACAAAGTACCATGCTGCATACCCTGGGGGACTATCTGAGCACAGTAGGTTGCTGACTGGTGTGCTACTGCAGCTCACGTTGGCAAAGGTTTGTCGTGATTGGCAAAGAGCCGAAAGCCCTATTATTATAGGTATGCTTCACGATCTGACCAAGACGGAATGCTACATAAAAGCTGAGGATTATTCAGATCAGCATCCTTGCTATATCTATAACCCAGACAGGATTAAGCTGAGTGAGATTCATGGAGAGGATTCTCTTCTTTGGGCAGAAAAACTTACAAAGCTTACAGAGGAAGAAGCCGCATGTATCCGTTGGCACATGGGGGCCTATGAGACTGATGCTTGGGCTGGGTTTGATCAGGCTATTCGTCAGTTCCCAAACGTGCTGTGGACTCATGCTGCTGATATGATGGCATCCAAGGTTTTGGAGAAGACTAATGCAGAATAAGCCTAGGGATGTAATCTATTGTGGAGTTAGATCAAAGAAAATACAGAATGCAAATCCTACTCTTGATGGAACCAATCTTTTGTATCTTTATAACTTTATTACAAGGAGATACAAGATTCATCTAAGAAAGGATGTTCAGCATAAGCCACAACCTTGGACAAAGGATTCTGTTTTACAAGAATTCAGGTTCACCAATGTAAGAAGGGAACATGACCGAGAGACGAAGTGGCTGATAGAACATATCACTAGCAACCCCAAGTTGTCTTATGAAGACAAGTTGATGAACTGCATTCTGTTCCGGTTATTCAACAAGCACGAAACCTCTGAAATGATTCATCAACCCATCAAGTTCAATTCCAAATATGATCCAGAATCCTACAGAGATGTCTTCGAGACCGTAGAGCATGACGAACCAGGTTATATTTTCTTCACTGGGGCTTTCATCACCGGAGGGATGAAACGGGCACTGAAGTGGTATCTTCCCAAAGGAACAGAAGAAGATAGTATGCCTATGCGGGTGATGAAGTTCATGCAGTACCTTTATCAGGATGCAGTTGTTGACAAAATAAAGGCTTGTGCTAATCAGAAGTCTGTATATGATTTGCTGAGGGGATATCTTGGAATTGGGAATTTTCTTGCATACCAGATGTTTGTTGATATGACCTACATCAAAGAGTTCCCATTTTCAGAGAATGAGTTCACTGCTGCTGGCCCTGGCTGTAAGATGGGCCTCGGGTTTTTGTTTACTGATAAAGACGGAATGACTGATGAGGAGTGTTTGTTCTGGGTTAGAGACAATATAGGGGAAGCTTTCAAAACCATTCTGGGTAAACCATGGGATCCTTACAAGCTGTTTTCTGACCTCCCTGAAGAAGATCGTTGCTTGAATGTAATGAGCCTGGAGAATTGCTTCTGTGAGCTCAGCAAGTACATTCGTGCAAAAACTGGAACTGGAAGACCCAGAAAAAAGTACAAACCAACCACATAAAGAAAGGAACTTTACCATGAAAACAGAGCTTATCAATACAATTATGAGCCTTACAAGATGCCCTCGAGTTCAGTCAAACGATGTGAGCTCTTGCTGCAACAGGTGTAAGTACAAATTCCTTGGCAGTAAGCTTTGCAGTGAACAGCTTGAAACTGAAGCTACTGTGACTCTCAACATGGCTATTGATTATTTCAGTGGAAATATCCCCCCAGCAGCAAAGAATCGTTCCAGAGAACAGAGAATTAACACCATTCTCAAGTCTCTTGGGATTTCCACCAGTGTACTTGGGTACAGACATCTTAAGTATGCAATTGAATTAACCATAGAGAATCCTAGTATTTTGAATGAAATCACCAAAGGGTTATATCCTGCAGTGTCAGAGGAATTCAATACTACCCCTGGTAGAGTTGAGAGAGCTATGCGGCATGCCATTGAAACTGCTTGGTTGAGGGGGGATCCAGATGCGCAATATGCTGTTTTTGGGTCTTCTGTAAGTACCATAAAAGGGAAACCCACAAATTCTGAGTTCATTGGTTGTGTTGCGGAGTATCTTAGATTGGAGGAACTATAATGAAGTATCTTCAGGACACAGATTATCTTGACTTCGCTGATCTGTATGCAAGTAAAGCCTCCGGGTGTTGTAAGGTTGCTGTTGGGTGTGCAATTGTGAAAGATGATCAGATTATCAGTCTCGGAGCAAATCAGACTATATTGAGCAACTGTAAAAGACATGGTTGCTACAGAATGCGACGGTATGGTGATGATGGAAAGATCCATCGCAATCCAGAAGACTGTAGTTCTGTTCACTCTGAAATTGATGCAATAGCACACTTGAGGGAAAGTGCAAAAGGAGCTACTGCATATGTTACCAGATATCCTTGTGAAGGATGTGCAAAAGCTTTGATTGCTGCTGGAGTTTCCAAAGTAGTGTATGGAGGTTCCACCCAGATTAGTTCTCTCACAGAAGGCATGCTAGATGCAAATGACATTCGAGTTATCTGGATTCCTGATTGGAAGGAAGACAATACTGACCGATAAACAAGGAGGTTGATACACATGTCTCAGTCTTTGATACAGTATAGCATGAGTCCTTATTGGGACAATAAGTATAAAAAGGTTCTTCAGGAAATTCGAGATACTTATGGCAATACCACACAAATTCTGGTTTCCAATGAGGAGCTTTGTGAGTTGGCTGCAGTTTGTGCAAAATTCCCTCGATATGAGGATCCTGCAAAGGCTAAGGAAATGCTACACAGTAGAGCTGTAGATGAAGTTGCTGATGTAATGATCATCTTGGATCATATTATCAACATATTTGAGTTGAACAGAGAGGAGGTTCTATCAAGGATTGATGGTAAAATCGATAGAATTTCTAGGTGGCTCAAAGTTTCAGACAGTCAGGAGCAAACTACCATTGATCGGAATGTCAAGGAGAAGTCTTCCAGGTCTCCTTGTGGTAAATGCTCTAACTATGGAGATTTCAGAAACATGAACGTTGGAGCTCCTTGTAACCTCTGTGTACAAGATCCCTATTGTAACTTTACTCCAAAGAAGGGTGAATCTGTAAATGCCAAGAATGACACTTGAGGAATTTGATGCAATTGTTGGACAGGACAGCTATGTAAGATGCATGGGCAAAAAGCGGTTAGATACTGCTATTGTCAACTGTCAGTCTGCTGCTGCACATGTTTTTTCCGGGGGTCAAATTGGTTGGTGGGTTAGATCAGGCTATATCATTGTTGATATAGACGAGGGCAAAGAGCAAGCCCTGGCTGTTGTTAAACAGCTGGGGTTGAAAACCCTTATGGCACAAACACCCAAGGGACTACACCTATATTTTAAGTGTGACAAAGAGTATCCACAAAAGGTAGGGATGGTGTTACCTTGTGGTCTTAAGTGTGATTTCAGATGTGCAAATAAGGGGTATGTCATTCTTCCATTTGGATCTGAGAATAGAAAATTCAACAAATGCAACAAAATAGCAGAATTGCCACAGGAATTCACTCCTATGATCAATCGCAAGGAAAGTTTGCTTGGATTGAAAGAGGGAGATGGAAGAAATGCTACCCTATTTGCTCATTTGATGGCTTACAAAAATAGAGGAGCTTCTGATTCTCAGATTTCTGAAATGGCTGATATAATCAACAATGTGATTTTTGCTGAGCCCATGGATCAAGAAGAGCTTAATAAGATTGTTGATAATACCAAACACTATGAAGCATCTAAACAGTTTGACAATCCTTATCTGATCTATAACTCAAGGGGTGTACCAACCAATATAAATCACAGGGCAATTTGTGACTACTTTGTCAATAAAGGTGACATTTTTGTTATTGGTGGTGAATGCTATCAGTACAAAGACGGAGTGTATACAGAAGCAAGTAGTCATGTAAGAAACACTATTAAGGATTTGATTGTTGTGGATAACCTTATTACACAAAATCGGATTATGGAGTGTTTCAGGCTCATTTGTGATGATGTTCGTCTCCAAAAGGAATCCTCAGAACTCAATGCTGACAGAAATCTCATCAACTTTCAGAATGGGGTTTGGGATATAGAGAAACAGCAGCTTTTGCCACATGATAGCAAGTATCTCCAGACTGTACAGATTCCACACAAAGTAACAGACTATGTACCATTTAAGGAAACAAGATTGTACAGGTTTTTCAAACAAACCAATCTACCCAAAGAAGATATCATGATGTTACTCAAGTACATGGCATACTGTTTGACTTTGGACTATGGCTTGAAAACTTTCATGATCCTTTGTGGTCAATCTAATACAGGTAAATCTGTATTGATACGGTTTTTTGAGACTTTGGTTGGTCGGCAAAATACATCTTCACTGAGTATGCATGAGCTCAACATGCGGTTCTACCCATCACAGTTGTACAATCGACTATTGAATTCTTGTGCAGATAACAGCTCATTGCCTCTAAGTAGTATTGAAAACCTGAAGAAAATAACTGGTGGTGACCAGATTATGCATGAGAAAAAAGGCAAAGAGCCATTCTTTTTTGTATCCTATGCAAAGCTAATTTTCTCTTTCAACCAGTTACCCCTTCAGCTGGAAGAAAAATCCAATGCGTTTTACAAAAGAATGCGGATACTGTTCATGAATACAGAGCTATTCTTGAATAATGACTATGTTAATGATCTTTGTAGTGAAGAAGGAGTAACAGAGATTATTCCATATTTGTTACACCTATTGCCTTTGAGAGAAATCCCAAGAACATCCATGAGTGATAAATATGTTGAGGCTTTGAGAGAGGACTCTGATAGTATCCATGCGTTTATTGCACAGGTTTGTGCTATTGGACCAAATCAATCTGTTGGGAAAGATGCTTTGTATGAGGCATATTGTAAGTTTTGTATAGACAATGGCCGAGAAAGCCACAAGAAACATTCATTTATGCGGAACATGCGATCTCAGGGATTCAAAGAAGTGAGACATACAAGATCAAGGGAATACATGTGGTCAGGCATAGGCTTGAGAAAGGAGGTCTAACATGTCTGAGTTCATCTCAATTGGAGCATTTGTGGCAATTCCAGGCTACAACAAGAATTATTACATAAATGCATTTGGTGTTGTTGCTAATAAAAGAGGGCATGTGTTAACTTCTACTATGACTAAGAAAGGGCCAGCTGTAGATTTGAGAAATAATGGGCAGAGAGAACGTATTCTTGTATCTGAGTTGCTTGAGAAAGTGAGGACTGATAATGTATCTGAAAGAGTTGATTGATAAAACAATCAGTTCCGTAGATAAAGGGATGGATGCCCATGTAATATCAGCTTCTGAGCACGAACTTTTGGTGAAGGCCTGGACAAAGCTTAAAAGCTGGGTTTATCCACAGCTGACTACTGATGACATGCAGTTGGTTACCCGTTGTAAACGTTGCAGGTATTACAAAAGATACAAGAAAAAGGATAACCCCAAAGCTGTACCCTTTTATGCTTGTAGTAGAACTAAGATAAAGCGAGACCCAGATTTCTTTTGTAAAGATGGTGAGTTAAAATGAGCAAAGAAATTTGGTCATTACATCCAAAAGATGAGACCATTTCGGATCTTGATGCTACATTTATGATCCTTTATAGCTTGCTTACAGAAAAGCTTGAGCAGGAGCCAAAGAAAGGAATTATCTTATCCAAGGGGAATCCAAACCAGCGCAAAATTCCTTGGGTTAAAGCGATGAGGTTGTCACATACTCTGGAGGACTATTTTACATTCAGAAAACAACTGATTGGTAGTCAAGTTTGTGAAAACTGTAGATATTGGTTATCCATTTCTGAGGCATCTCCACACATGGGTTGTTGTATGAAAAGGAATAAAAAGCCCATTCATAAATGGTACACATGTAAAAGATTCGAGGAGCTTTATCATGAATAGACGGGAACGAAGGTTACTGGAAAGGCAAGGAAAATTACCAAAGAAAGAGCCAGTGTATGTGATGAAGCCATCTGATATAAAAGGTGCTGCATTGAATGGGGTAGCTCGTGAAGCAATGATACATGAGATAAACCAACAGTGCCTTGTTGCGGATAAAGCTTTCACACTGGATATGGATACAATGGTGCTTTTTACTCTGCACACAAAATATGGCTGGGGTAAAAAACGCTTGAAAGAATTCTACAAAGCAATGTTTAACTCTCATTTGGCTATGCGAGAATGCTATGATACAGATGAGATATATCCTGAACGAATCAAACTGAAGGAAAAGGGAATTGATGTGGAAGCATGGTACAGCAGGTTGTTTAACCCTGATGGAACTTACAAAAAACCAGAGGAGGTAGACTGGGATGAATAAATTTGGAAGTGAACTTAAAAATTTTGAAAGAGCAATGGCAGAGGCCGAGAAACAAGCAGAAACAGCTTCTTCCAAACGTGCTCAGTATGCTGCAATAGATCCTGCAAAGATTCCTAGCAAAATGCCTGAGAATCCTAGAAAGCCTTTGTGTGTTGCTATGAAAGAGGTTGAAAAGGCAACTTTTGAAGCAGCTAAACTGTCTGATAAGGTCATACGCACTATGCAGGATTTACCCAATTTTGAACCTCCATTGGTGGGTAGTAACAATATGCGGGAATGCATAGAAGCTATGAATCACAATATAACTATAGTGCTAAATGTGTTGAATAGTCTGCTTTATACCTTTGGAGAAACATATGAGTAAATGCAAGTATCAGTTTGCCACAATTGATATTGAGACTACTGGATTAAATCGATACAAGGACAAGATAACTTGGATTGGAGTTGGTCTTTCTAAGGGTCTTGAATCTGATTTGGATAAAATTCTGATATATGATGCTTCTTCTGAAGAGAGCCTTGAAAAGTTTCATAAACTGTGTAAAAAGCTCAGAGAGTATAAAGTGACTTGTATATTCCAAAATGGTAAATTTGATACTTTGTTTATTGAACATCATGAGCATATCAAGTTGCCTATTTCTGAGGATGTAATACTCATGGCTACTGCCTATGACCTCGTGGCTGAGCATGGCTTGAAGAAGATGGCACAAGCCTATCTGGGTGTTCCAGATTGGGATATCAAAAAGAAGGATAAACTTGGTGGAGAAAAAGATATTGTTGTTCCATACTTGAAGTTGGATGTAAAGTACACTTGGCAGCTACTCCAATACTTTTCCAGCAGGATGACTGAGCAACAGATGAAGCTCTATAAGCAACTTTTAAGGCCCGCTTATAGAGCCTATCGAGACATTGAGAGAAATGGTTTATACCTAAATCTGAAAGATCTATCAGGGGTTCAGAAAAAATACGCCTCTGAGGAGCAAAGACTGTCCTCTGAGCTTAAAAAGCATCATGATATAAATTGGAATAGCTCAGCTCAGGTGGCACACGTGTTGTTTGATCTTGAACATATGCCAGTTATATCAAGGACTGCCAAAGGAGCTCCATCCACTGCAGCTGATGTTTTGGGTGAGCTCTCTAGAGAGGGTTATGAGATACCTACCTTGTTGCTCCAATATAAGGATGTAGCAACCAGAAACAAGATGTTTTTGAATCGTTGGGCTGATGATTGCTATGAAAGCCGTATCCATCCTAGCTTTAACCTGACAAATGTTGTTTCTGGCAGAACATCCTGTAATAACCCAAATCTTCAGCAAGTACCTAGGACCAAGGATATTCGAGGTTTGTTTTCAGGTGCCCCTGGAATGATCCTGTTTGAGGCTGACTATTCTCAGTTGGAATTGCGAGTTGCAGCTCACTATGCAAATGATCAAACCATGTTAAGGATCTATAACGAAAATGGAGACATTCATACAGAAACTGCAAAGCTATTTACTGGTGGAAGACAACCCACAAAAGAGGAACGTGGCAAAGCTAAGGCAGTGAATTTTGGATTTTTGTATGGGATGCAGGCAAGAAAATTCGTTGACTATGCACTAAATAACTATGGCCAAACATTCACATTGAAAGAAGCTACTCACATTAGAGAGCTGTTCTTTGCTAAGTATTCTAGGCTGTTGCCGTGGCATAAAGAACAAGAGCAACTCTGTGAGATGCAAGGCGGTGTATCCAATTTGTTTGGCAGATTCCGGAGATTGCCAGATATATACTCCTCTAATAAATGGGAAAGAGCCGGGGCAGCAAGAAGAGCAATCAATACCCCTGTTCAGGGTTCAGGATCTGATTTGCTAATCTCAGCTGTTACACAGATTAATAAAGAGCTCAATGGTGTTGCTTGGATCGGAGCTACTGTTCATGACTCAATTATTGGTGAGTGCCATATTGAGGATCAAGAAATGGTAGATGCTACAATTCGACGCATCATGAAACATCCAAAAGTTCTTGATGATTTTGGAGTTACCCTCAGAGTGCCTCTTGATGTGGATATTGGTTGGGGACCATGGGGAACACATTAAGCTATTTTGAGAAATAGTTTGTAAATGCCTCAAAAGCTTGTGGACGCATAACAGAGTCAGAGAATTTTGCAGAAAACTGGGAGAATATGAAGGTTTACTTTTTCAAGCAAATCCAGTATAATACTTTCGTACAAAGTCGAAAGACAAACAAATAACTTGCAAAGGAGTTTTGAACATGATTGAAGCAAAGAAGGGCGAAAAGGTTATCGTCAAGGGTTTTACCGGAATCAAGCTGGGTGTATTCGAGGTTACTGGTGTGACCAAGAAGACCATCAGCGTTACCAAGCGTAATGGTGATGAAATGGTTTTTGACCGCAAGACCGGCAAGCAGACCAACGTTGAAGAGGGCAAGGAGAAGTATGCCAACACTGCTATGGATGATGATGGCAGTTATGTTGCTCCTACTCGCAAGAAGGCAGCTGCTCCAGCCAAGGAAGAGAAGTCTTCCAAGAAATCCAGCAAGAAGTCTTCCAAGAAGCCTGCTCCCGTTGAGGAAGACGAGGATGAGGATGAATTTGAGGAAGATGACGAGGATGAGTTCGAAGAAGAGGACTGATCCGGGGGCTTTGCCCCTTAATGCAGCTCAGTATTAATCTCTGAATAAAAGTCTCAGCTGGGTAGAGCTAAACTCTGGATTGAGCATTTTTAATACTGAATGGTGACAAGCCCATGTAAATGCAGAGTCAAGGGACTGTATACCCTGTTCTCACTCAGGCGCCAGTTGAGAACGACGTGGAAAAGCATACAGGAGAAAGGAGTCTCTCCGAGTGCTCTAAGGCAGAGAAGCTGCTACGGCCAGGTGCTAAGCCAGTCCTGGCATTGAAATAAGGAGTGATGTATATGTACATCAGTTACTCCAGAATACAGAGCTATCTCAGTTGTCCATATTCTCATTGGTTACGATATGTTCGTAGACTTGAGAAGAAAAAGCCTGAAAGACCTCTGTACTTTGGTACTGATTTCCACAAACTTCTTGAAGTCCGTAAAGACCCCGAGGCTATTGCTTCGGCAAAAGCTGCAATGACAGATAGCTATTATGCTATGCCAGCTTCTTGGCAAAGTGATCTTGGTGAAAACTACATTGAAGATCTTTCAAGTATTTTTGCCGACTATCAATTTTTGTACAAGGATTGCAGGCTTCCTACTGTTACCGAGAAGGAATTTCAACTTGAAGTCGGTAAATGTAGAGATGAACCTATTGTTTTTGTGGGTAAAATTGATGAGCTGTATTTGCTCAAGAAAAATGGTAAAAAGCACATAACTGTTGGAGAACACAAGACTTTTTCAACTAGACCAAATATGGATATTCTTGTAATGAACCCGCAAAAATGCTTGTATGCAAAAGCGGTGCTTCTATTAAAGGGTATTTTACCTGAGAAGGTAAAGTGGGACTACATCAAATCTACTCCTGCAGCATCCCCCATTTGGTTGGAAAAGTCTGGCCGATTTAGCTCAGCTTCTTCATCAAATATTACTCCAATGAGCTATCGGAGAGCATGCCAACAACGAGGTATAACGGATCCAAAGGAGTTAGCAAATGCTGAGAGGTATGCTGACAATATACCCAATTTCTTTTTCCAGTTGGAATTGGATATTGATTCCCATATGGTTGATAAGGTATGGGAAGACTATCTGATTGTGGCAAAACAAATTATCAAGTTTGGTCAAAAGAATACTGCTCACAATATTACAAAAAGTTGTGCTTGGTGTTCTTATCATGATATCTGCTTTGCCGAAATGACTGGTGGAGATCCTGAGTATGTTATCAGCAAGGACTTCCAAGAACGAAAGAAGGACTGATATGGGTAAATTACTTGATTCTGCTGTTGATATCAAAGAACTTGGCCAAAGAAATTTGTGGGTGATTTATGGGAAATCCAACACTGGTAAAACCCATCTAGCAGCGACATTTCCAAAGCCATTACTGTATATCCAAATTGGAGACGATGGGTCTAACACTATTGCTAATGTAGATGGTATTAGTGCAGTCTCAATCAAGACCGTGGAGGATCTGAAAGCAATTGCTGAAGAGCTTCAAAAGGACAAGCACTATGAAACTGTTGTTGTTGACACTTTCTCTTTGGTTGTCACCGAATGGACCAGTCAGAAGGTTGTTGGCAAAGGCAAGCGCATGACCCAACAGAATTGGGGTGACCTTAAAACAGACACAGAAGAAATCATCAAATGCTGGCATAAGGTTGCTAAGTCCCATATTGTTGTGTTGACATGCCATGAAAGCATGGACACTGTTGAGGGCATGGAGGATGAGATTGCGCCTGATGTCCGTCCATCTGTTTCCAAGGGTGCAAGAACATATCTTGAGGGTATGGCCAACTATGGTATCCATACTACTCGTATATCAAAAGAAGTTCTCAAAGGAAATGTCACCAAGACTCTGGTGAAATATGCTGCAGATATTGGCCCCAATCCGTATTACTGGACAAAGCTGCAGATTGATTCCAGTATTAAAGTTCCTGATCGCATTATCAACCCGAGCTATGATAAGATCATGTCTATCTTCAGCTCTGTTGAATAAAACACAATTCACAAATCTAGGAGGAAAACAATTATGGCAAGCAGAAAACTGAAAGTCGATATGACTGGCGTGGAGAGCTACACCCGTTGCTCTGAGGGAGAACACCTTGTTAGAGTCAAGAAGATGGATATGGGTCAGGTCCAGGGAAGTGGTGACGATGCTCTGAAGGCTGTTTTTGAGGTCATCCAGGGGTCTGATAAGGGCTGTCAGGTTTTTGAGACTTTCTCTCTGAGTGAGAAAGCTCTCTGGAAATTGAAGCAGTTCCTGATGGCTATCGGTATGAAGGCTGATGGAAAGCTGAACCTTGACCTTGATAAGCTGGAGGGAAAGGTTTGTGTTATTGATGTCATTCATGATGAGTACAATGGTACAAAGAGAGCTAAGATTTCCAGCTATCTGAAACCTACTGAGGAGTCTGATGATGACGACAGTGAGGATGAAGAAGATGATGACGAGGATGAGGAGGAAGAGCCTGTGAAGAAACCTGCAAAGAAAGCTCCTCCCAAGAAGTCCAGCAAGAAGCAGCCTGAGCCTGCCGATGATGACGA
>ERZ808240.521-NODE-521-length-50156-cov-8.137203_pt1 | contig 50156 bp, 41 predicted proteins | sample MGYA00521084_ERZ808240 | MGnify/ENA primary metagenome ERZ808240 (study PRJEB31516, sample SAMN03275571) | gut metagenome | biome: mammalia-associated habitat; material: feces | host: Papio cynocephalus | place: Kenya | collected 2012-08-06 ...
GATTGGCAGCTTATCTTCAACTCCGATCGGCCAGAATACGGCGGATCGGGATACATCGACGGCGATCTTACCGCAGCAAGCCATCCCGATCCGTGGAACGGGTGCGACAACTCCATCGATATCAAGGTTCCCGGCCTTTGTGGTCTCGTGTTCAAACGGGTCGGTAAAAGCTCGTTTAAACCCAAGAAACGTGCAACCTCCAAGAAAAAGAAAGCGACTACAACAAAAGCAACCAAGGCATAGTCCATCCGGAACCACTTCCGGGGAAAGGAACGCATGAATACCATTTTCGAAAGCAAGCAGGAGTTCGTCGACCAATACAAAGATGCGGTCGCCGCGCTCTCGGGCAAGACGATCGAGAAGACGAGCGATATCGACCGATTCAACGCGCTTGCGAGCCTCATCGCCTCGAAGGCCCGCAACGTCTCGACGAAGAGCGAAGAGCGCGTAGCCAAAGAAGACAAGAAGCGCGTCTACTACTTCTCTATCGAGTTTTTGATCGGACGCCTGCTCGACAACTACCTCCTGAACTTCGGGGTCCGCGATATCGTCGAAGAGGGCCTCAATGACCTCGGAATCGACCTCGCCCAGCTCGAGGAGCAGGAGCCCGACCCCGCGCTGGGCAACGGCGGCCTCGGTCGTCTCGCGGCATGTTTCCTCGACTCCATGGCACACGAGGGCATCGCCGGCTACGGCAACGGCATGCGCTATCGCTATGGCCTGTTCAAGCAGGACATCGTGAACGGCTGCCAAGTCGAGGACACCGATGAATGGCTCAGCCACGGCTACCCGTGGGAAGTCCGCCGTCCCGACAAGGCGATCAAGATCGGATTCGGCGGCCATGTCGAGTCCTACAACGAGGGCGGGCGCACATTCTACAAGGTCGTAGACACCGACGATGTTCTCGCCGTCCCCTACGACATCCCGGTCGTCGGTTACGGTGGCGAGACCGTGAACAAGTTGCGCGTCTGGAGCGCAGAGCCCGTCGAGGAGCATTTCGACCTCGAAGCGTTCAATCGCGGAGACTACGCCCAGGCCGACGCCGATCGTGCCAACGCCGAGGCGATCAGCGCCATCCTATACCCCAATGACGCTGGAGAGCACGGCCGCCTGCTCCGTCTGAAGCAGGAGTACCTCTTCGTGTCGGCGGGCATCCAGAGCCTGCTCGAGACGTTCGAATCCGAGCACGGCGAGGCATGGAACCTGCTGCCCGATTACGTCGCCATCCACACCAACGACACGCATCCCGCCATGTGCGGCCCCGAGCTCATGCGCATTCTCATCGACGAGAAGAAGCTCGAATGGGATGAGGCATGGGACATCGTCACGAAGGTCATCTCGTACACCAACCATACGATCCTCCCCGAGGCTCTCGAAAAATGGCCGATCGGGATGTTCTCGACCCTGCTGCCGCGCGTTTACCAGATCATCGAGGAGATCAGCCATCGTTGGCACGCCTCCTTCGATACCAGCCGCGACAACTGGCAGGACCTGCTGCGAAACACCGCCGTGCTCTGGGACGGCGAGGTGCGCATGGCGAACCTGTCGGTCATCTGCGGACATTCCGTCAACGGCGTGGCGAAGATCCATACCGACATCCTCGAGGATCGCGTGCTCAAGGATTTCTACGCCTTGACGCCAGAGAAGTTCAACAACAAGACGAACGGCATCTCGCACCGCCGTTTCTTCGCCGAAGCCAATCCCAGCTACGCGAAGCTCGTGACCGAGGCCATCGGCGACGGCTGGCTCGACGACGCATCGGAACTTGAGAAGCTTACCGCCTATGAACACGATAGCGAGTTCCTCAAGAAGGTCGCAGCCTCAAAGCGCGAGAACAAGGTGCGCCTGGCGGCCTATGTCAAAGCCGAAACCGGACTCGTCATCGACCCCGACTCGATCTTCGATGTCCAGGTCAAGCGCTTCCATGCCTACAAGCGTCAGCTGCTGAACATCTTCAAGGTGATGGATATCTACAACCGCCGCATCGCCGACCCCAACTTCAAGGTGGCGCCAACGACGTTCATCTTCTCCGGCAAGGCGGCCTCGAGCTATGCATTCGCAAAGGAGACCATCCGCCTCATCAACTCCGTCGCCGACGTCGTGAATAACGACGACCGCGTCAACAACGTCATGAAGGTCTGCTTCATCCCGAACTTCCGCGTCTCCAACGCCCAGCTCATCTATCCCGCTGCAGAGATCTCCGAACAGATCTCGACGGCCGGCATGGAGGCGTCGGGCACGTCCAACATGAAGCTCATGATGAACGGCGCGATCACGCTTGGAACGATGGACGGCGCGAACGTCGAGATCGTGAAACTCGCCGGCAGGGAAAACGAGCAGATCTTCGGTCTCAATGCCGAAGAAGTCGAGAACCTCCGTTCCGGCGGTGATTATTTCGCCTGGTCGATGCTCGAGCAGGACCCTGATCGCCTCGGCCGTGTGATCGACGAGCTGACCGACGGCACGTTCGCGCGCCTTAACGGAGGGTTCGAAAGCATCCGACACGAGGTCATGCTCAACAACGACCACGACCTTGTCATGAAGGACTTCCGCTCCTACGTCGACGCATGGGAAGAGCTCACGGCGAGCTACGCCGACACGGAAACCTGGAACCGCAAGGCGCTCCACAACACGGCAATGTCCGGTTGGTTCTCGAGCGACCGAACGATACGTGAGTACCGTGACGAGATCTGGCACGCCTAGACCACGTCACCGCTCAATGGGAAGGCGCCTATCCGTCGCTTCGGCACCTTCCCACCGGTAGATTATTCGAACGAAAAAGGAGAGTTCGATGAGCAAGAAAGAATGCATCGCGATGCTCCTCGCAGGAGGACAGGGATCGAGGCTCGGAGCCCTGACGCAGAAGATCGCCAAACCGGCGGTGTCGTTCGGCGGCAAGTTCAGGATTATCGACTTTTCGCTGTCTAACTGCTCCAACTCCGGCATCGACACGGTCGGCGTCCTGACGCAGTACCGTCCCTATCTACTCCACGCGTACGTCGGCTCCGGCGAGGCATGGGATCTGGACGAGCGCGACGGCGGCGTGTCGATCCTGCCGCCCTATGAGACACAGACCGGCGGCGCCTGGTATGCCGGCACGGCAGACGCCATCACGCAGAACCTCGACTTCATCAAGATGCACGACCCCAAATACGTGCTGATCCTTTCGGGTGACCATCTGTACCGGATGGATTACCGCAAGATGCTCAAGACGCACATCGACAACAACGCCGACCTGACCGTCTCCGTCATGCCGGTCCCCTGGGAAGAGGCGAGCCGCTTCGGCATCCTCACGACCGATCCCGAGGACGGCCGCATCGTGAAGTTCACCGAGAAACCCGACAAGCCCGATTCGAACCTCGCCTCGATGGGCATCTACATCTTCTCGACCGACGTCCTCATCAAGGCACTCGAGGAGGACGCACTCGACCAGCGCTCCAGCCATGACTTCGGAAAGGACATCATCCCCAAGCTGCTCGGCGAGGGAAAGCGCCTCTACAGCTACGAATTCCATGGATTCTGGAAGGACGTCGGCACCATCGCGAGCTTCCACGAGACCTCGATGGATCTGCTCGGTGAGAACCCGGAGTTCGATCTGTACGATCGCTCCTTCCCCATCATGAGCAACATAACGACGCGCCCGCCGCACTATATCGGCCCCGATGGTCGTATCGACGACTGCCTCGTCTCGAACGGATGCAAGATCTTCGGCACCGCCCGTCATTCCATCATCTCGACGGACGTCATCATCGATGAGCGCGCCGTCGTCGAGGACTCGGTGCTCTTGCCCGGGGCCCACGTCAAGAGCGGCGCGCATATCTGCCGCGCGATCCTCGGTGAGAACTCCACGGTCGAGGAGGGCGTGAAGCTCGGAAGCGTCGACACCACGAAGGACACCGCTGTCGTCGGCAATGACGTCGTTATCGGAAAGGGGGAGTGATCCGATGATCAACCGTAAGGCCATCGGCTACATCACTGCTAACTACACCTCGAATATCCCGAGCGCACTGCTCGAGAACCGCCCGCTCGCGTCGCTTCCCTTCATGGGACGCTACCGCCTCATCGACTTCCCGCTCTCCAACATGATGAACGCTGGGATCAAGACGGTAGGCGTCGTCATGCCCGGCAACTACCGGTCGATCATCGACCATGTGGGATCCGGCAAGGACTGGATGCTCGACCGCAAGCGCGGCGGCCTCTTCCCGGTGCCCGGTAACGCCTACGGCACCACCAAGCGCGGCATGAGGTTCCTGCTCCGCGATATCATCTCCAACAAGACCTTGTTCGAGCGCTCGGCGCTCCCCTATGTCGTGCTGTGTGGGTCGAACATCATCTTCAACCTCGATCTCAACACCATCATCGATGCCCACGAGGCATCGGGTGCCAAGATCACCATGGTGTACTGCAAGGCCCCGCGCCGCATCGACGACGCCACAAAGCTGACGATTGGAGATGCTGGGCGCGTCAAAGCCGTCCATCCGGGCGTCGCCTATGGCGACGACGCTTTCATGGATCTCTGCGTCATCGACCGAACCACGCTGCTGGAGATCATCGACAACTACTCGAGCGCGGACTATCTCGACCTGTTCGAGGCCATCCAGGGAGACTTCGGCCATATCGATGTCTGCAGCTATGAGTACAAGGGCCTGACGATCGGCATCTTCAGCGAGAAGTCCTACTATCAACGCAGCATGGATCTACTGAATCCCGATCTCGCCGACCAGATGTTCCAGCGCGACCGCCCCATCATGACGAAGGCCCACGACGTTCCGCCGGCACACTATTCGACCGGCAGCCATGCGTGCAACTCCATCATCTCGGCAGGTTGCATCATCAAGGGAACCGTCCGCAACTCCATCCTCTCGCGCGGTGTCGTCGTGGAGAGCGGCGCCTCGGTTTCCAATTCCATCATCAACCAGGCATGCATCATCAAATCCGGTGCCCGTGTCGAAAACGCCATCCTCGACAAGAACAACCTTGTCCCTGCCAACACGGAACTTCGCGGCACACCTGAGTCGATTCTGGTACTCGGGAAGTCGACCAGCGTACCGCAGGCTATCGCCAGCATTTAAACGCAGCACCTTACATGCACGGGCCGCCGTTCGATCAGCATCGGACGGCGGCTTTCACGAACGACCAAGGGAGATCGTATGCCCAAGAACCCGAGTAAAAAAATGCAGATCGTGTTCGCTTCAGCTGAATGCGCACCATTCGTGAAAACCGGAGGCTTGGGCGACGTCGCGGGCTCTCTGCCCAATGCTCTGAACGAAGCGGGCGCCGAGTGCATCGTCATGGTCCCCAAGTACGGCTCCATCAAAGAGGAGTACACCTCCAAAATGGAGCACCTGACCGATTTCTACGTGAGCCTCGGATGGCGCAACGAGTACTGCGGCCTCGAAAAACTCGTGTACCATGGGGTCACGTACCTGTTCATCGATAACGAGCGCTATTTCAAGCGAGACTATCCCTATGGATTCTTCGATGACGGGGAGCGCTTCGCGTTCTTCTCGAAAGCCGTCACCGAATCGCTGCAACATCTCCCCGAGGGATTCGAGTGCGACGTCCTGCACTGCAACGACTGGCAGACCGCGCTCGCTCCGGTATTCCTACGCGAGTTCTATCAGGGGCTTCCCCAATACGATCGCGTGAAGACCGTATTCTCCATCCATAACGTCGCCTTTCAGGGACAGTTCACCGACAAGCTGCTCGATGATGTACTGGGGCTCGGGCACATACCGGCGGCTTCAAGTCAGCTTCGTTGCGATGCGGACTCCATCAACTACATGCTCGGAGCCCTGCACTACACCGACGCCATCACGACCGTCTCCCCCACCTATGCGTCGGAAATCCAAACCCCTGAATACGGAGAAGGGCTCGATGGGATCCTGCGAGACCGAAACTATGTCCTGCAGGGCATCTTAAACGGCATCGACACGAAATCGTTCGATCCAGCAACCGATCCACGCATCGCCGTCACTTTCAGTGTCGACAACATGGCCGGTAAAGCCGAATGCAAGCGGAAGCTGCAGGAGGAACTGGGCCTTGAAGTCAGGGACGACCGACCGCTCATGGTTATGGTCACGCGCCTAACCCGCCAAAAGGGCCTCGATCTTGTCATGTATTCGCTCGACAGGATCCTCTCGAACGGCATCCAGGTCGCGGTCCTCGGCACAGGCGATCGAGACTACGAAGACGGCCTCCGCTATTTCGCAAGCAAGTACCCCGGAACCATGAGTGCAAGCATCCAGTTCGACCCCGCGCTCTCACAGCGCATGTATGCCGGCGCCGATCTCTTCCTCATGCCTTCGAAATTCGAACCCTGCGGACTGTCCCAGATCATCGCCATGCGCTACGGAACGCTTCCGATCGTCCGCGAGACCGGCGGGCTCAAAGATACCGTCGTTCCCTATAACCGGTTCACCGGCGAGGGGACCGGATTCTCATTTGCACACTTCAACGGCGAAGAGATGGGCGACACCGTCTTCAGGGCCGCTCGCCTGTTCTGGGACGATCGCGAAGAGTGGGACAAGCTCGTCAAGCAGGCGATGCAACAGGACTTCAGCTGGAAGCGCTCGGCGCGCACCTATATGGAGCTCTACCACGGGCTGCACCCCGAGATCGATATCGATCCCGAATCCCAGCCCGAGCCGCAACCAGAATCCGAGGCGCCAGCAGAGCCCAAAATGCGTACAGCATCAACGACGCGCAAGACTCCGACGACACGGAAGGCACCTGCGAAAAAGACAACCTCGAAACGCTCAGCAGCGGGAACAAAGGCCGCAACGGCTACATCGGCAGCCAAGAAGACCGCTTCGACAAAAGCCGAGGCAACAGCTGCCGATAAAACCGAAACGACTGCAGCCAAAGCATCCGCAACCTCGTCAACCAAGCGCGTAACGGCCACGAAGCGCTCAGCAACTAAGAAGGTCGCGACGACCGCGAAGGCTTCAGCGACCGCAAAAAAGAACGGAACAACCAAGACATCATCGACCAAAAAGGCGGCCACGGTAAAGAAAACCTCAACCGCTTCGACCGCTAGCGCCACACCAGACAAGGCTTCCCCGACAAAGAAAGAAACGGAATCGGCAACTGAAGAGAAGAAGCCGACTCAAGTGTTGAAAGAAGCGCGGTCTTCAAGCGCCTCCGAGAAATCGGCAGCCACCAAGCAAGCCACGACAACAAAAAAGCAAGCCGTCCCAAAAACGACATCGGTCAGAAAAGCTCAGACCGCGAAGCGTAAACGGTCATAGCGGAGGAGGGCCCAAGGCCCTCCTTTTTTGTCGACATTCACCGAGCAGGGACCCCGCCTACGGATGAATCGTTTCACCATCGCTGTTACCCCATATACTGGAAATGTTGACTCAAGTTTCAGGCTATATCGCCTGCCACATAGAAACGAAGACTTATGAGAATCATCCACAACAGCCGATGCAACCAGGATCGCACGCCCTATGGGGCCGTAGAAGCGGGAACCGCCGTCACGCTATCCGCATGCTTGGCAGACATCGACCCCTCAACGTGCTCCATGACGCTTCGCACCTGGATCGATGAGACCGGCGAGGCTCTCTACCCCATGGAACATGACGAAAACGATCCAAGCAGATTCATCGTGGAGCTCCCCTGCACCGAGCCCTGCATCGTCTGGTACAGCTTCATCGCGACCGACCAAGACGGGAACACTCTTCGCTGCGGCGCTCCGCAAGGGCGAACCGGCGGAGAAGGCGTCACCTACGACTATGCCGAGGTACCATCGTTTCAGATCACCGTCTACAAGCATCGTGAAACGAGGCCCTCTTGGTATGAGCAAGGCATCGTGTATCAGATTTTCCCCGATCGCTATGCGCGCGACCCGCAGTGGGAACCGCGAACGAAAGCGGAGCTCGATAAAACCAGAAACGGGATCAAGCGCCGCCTCGTAGAGGACTGGGCGGAGCCCCCTGTCTACGAACGGGCGGACGATGGCTCAATAGCGTGTTGGGATTTCTACGGAGGATCGCTGAAGGGAATCCAAAACGACCTGCCCCGTTTGCACGAACTGGGAATTACCGCGATCTACCTCAACCCCATCTTCGAAGCATCGAGCAACCATCGGTACGACACCGCTGATTATATGCATGTCGACCCGATCCTCGGAACCGAACAGGACTTCACAAACCTTTGCAGCGCAGCGGAAAAGCTCGGCATATCGATCATCCTCGACGGCGTCTTCAACCACACCGGAGACGACTCGGTGTACTTCAACCGCTACGGCAACTACCCCGGTATCGGTGCCTGGCAAAGCGAAGAGTCACCCTGGCGCAGCGCCTTTACATTCCACGAGGACGGCACCTACGACTGCTGGTGGGGCATCGACAACATGCCCGCTCTGAACGAGAATGCCCCTTTGGTACGCAACCGAATCCTCGGGGAAGACGGCGTCATCCGTCATTGGCTCCGCGCCGGCGCCCATGGTTGGAGACTCGACGTGGCCGACGAGCTGAGCGACCGTTTCATCGCAGACATCAAGCGGGCAGCCCTGAAAGAAAAACCCGACGCGTTGCTGCTCGGAGAGGTCTGGGAAGACGCATCGAACAAGATCAGCTACGGGAAGCTCCGTAGCTATCTGCAGGGCGATGAACTCGACGCCGCCATGAATTACCCGTTCCGTGACATGGTCATCGGGTACCTCATGGGTACGAAAAGCGCATACGATGCCGCAGAAGATATCGAGAGCCTTGTCGAGAATTACCCACGGGAAGCGCTTGCGTGCTCGCTGAATCTGCTGGGCAGCCACGACAAGCCCCGCATCATATCCGTCCTCGGCGGCGCTCCCCTCGACGACTCCGTTTCTGAGCAGGAGCGAGGAGCCTATCGTTTGAGTTCCGATGCCATGGGCAAGGCAAAAGGGCGGTTCTGGCTTGCCACCCTCATGCAGATGACCATGATCGGCGTACCGAGTATCTACTACGGAGATGAATACGGCCTCGAAGGGCTCTCGGACCCCGGAAACCGTCGCCCGCTTCCTAAGGAAGACATGCCCAGAGATCTGGACATGGAGACGATCATCAAGAACGCCGCCGCTATCCGCAGGGCGCTGCCGTTCATGGTCGACGGCGACATGCATGCGTTCGCGCTCGACGACGACATCCTGGCCTACACCAGAACCGATCGAAAAACCGGGGAAGCGGCAACCGTCATCATCAATCGAAGCCTCAGCCAATCCCATACCGTCACCATCCCCGCACAGGGAGATGCGGCGAGCGACGTCATATCCGGCAAGGAACTGAATATCGATCAGGGCAACGTCACCCTCGAACTCTACCCCTTCGGCTCCTCCATCGTCTACTTCCATAAGGCCCAACGTCTCCAGCAGCCGATGACCGCGGGCGCCGGCGTCGTCTGCCATATCACCTCGGTTCCGAGCGATGACGACCAGGGCGGGAAACTCGGAGATGACGCGAAACGATTCATCGACCATCTTTCCGACATGGGATTCAGCTACTGGCAGATGCTACCGGTCAATCCGACCGATTTCTTCCGCTCTCCCTACGCGGGCCCATCAGCGTTCGCCGGCAACATCGATCTGCTGTCTCAAAGCCAAAAGCAGCTCAAACAAGATTTTGAGGCCTGGAAACACCAGGGCGGCGAGTCGGCAGACCCGCTCTATATAGCATTCAAGCATCGCAACGAGGATTGGCTCAGCCAGTATTGCACCTTCATGGCCTGCAAGAAGCTGCAAGGCGGCACCGCCCGTCAGGAATGGCCTGAAGAGCTTTCGCGCTATACCCCCGATCTCTATACCGATCCTCGTCTGACTGAAGAGGCGAGCTTCCAAGCCTACCTGCAATATCGATTCGATCTCGCATGGTGCGACATGATGAACCATGCGCACCGGAAGGGCATCAAGATCATCGGTGATATTCCTATGTACGTATCGGACGATTCTGCCGATACCTGGGCATTTCCCGAACTCTTCAACCTTTCGGACACCGGAAAAGCACTTGAGATCAGCGGTGCGCCCCCCGATGACTTCGCTCCCGAGGGCCAAACATGGGGAAACCCAACGTATCGATGGGACACCATGAGGAACAACGGCTACAGCTGGTGGCTCTCTCGACTCGAGCGTGCGTTCCAGCTCTATGACTACGTGCGTCTCGACCATTTCCTCGGGTTCCACGCATACTACAGTATCCCCGCCGGTGAGCCCTGCTCAAAAGGCCGCTGGCTTCCCGGACCGGGAAAGGAGCTATTCGAATCAGCTTATCGTGAGCTCGGACCCTTGCACTTCATCGCAGAGGATCTCGGCTATCTGACACCTGGCGTCCGCGCCCTTTCCGCATCTTGCGGATTCCCCGGCATGGATGTCATCGAGTTCAGCGATTACGACATACGCGATGGCATACAGCCGACCCCCGGCAAGATCCTCTACACATCGACACACGACACCTCGACCCTCGTCGGGTTCGTAGCGAAATCGTTCACCGATGGTGACGGGGACAAAGCGCGCGCCATGGCGAAAGAACTGGAAGAAAACGCACTGGACAGCACTGCGCCAGTGGTCATGATGCCTTTACAAGATGTCCTTTTGCTCGGGGACAGCGCACGCATGAACACGCCGGGCGTGGCAAGCGGGAACTGGACGTGGCAGGCGAAGGAGCACGATGTCGAGGAAGCGGTTGCCCCCATGCATGCCATGCTGAAGAAGACGAATCGCATTTTTCGGTGATCGGTGCATAAAACCCCTGTTTAGGGTACAGTAACCATGTTTGAACATAGCGGGCGGCCCACTGGGTCGCCCGCTTTCAGTACCAAAGGACAAGACACATGGCACGTTACGATTACCGTTGCTCCTCATGCGGCAACACCTTTGAAGTAGAGCATGGCATGACCGAGCACCCGCAGGTCTCCTGCCCCACCTGTGGCAAACCAGCCGAGCGCGTTTTCTCTGCAAGCGGCATCAAATTCGAGGGATCGGGCTTCTACAATACCGACCAGCGAAGCGGTGGCTCATCGACCGCAGGGACGTGCGGATGCGATTCATGCCCGCACAACCACGATTAGGTTATTGAAAAAGCCGGTGTTCGTAAAAGAACACCGGCTTTTTACGCGCAAACAAGACGAACGGCGAAATGTCCATCGAACGCATCCGCCGAACGCGGAATGCTCTGGAAAAAGCCCCATGAATCTTCCCGTGAACGGACGATATCGCGCGCGCGTTCGTATGCAGGCAATTCAAAAATGGAAGCTTCCGACAGCGGTGAGACGCGGAAACGCGAACCCTCCCGAGAATCAAGGAATGCCCGCACGACGTCACGGTTCTCCTGATGCATGACCGAGCAGGTCGCGTAGATGAGTTCACCGTTCCTCGCGACGCGCCGAGAGGCCTCCCGAAGCATATTCAGCTGCAGCGCCGGCAGCGTACGGTCAACATCCCCTTCGGTCAAGCGCCAGGGAATCTCGGGGTGGCGCCGCATCGTACCCGTACCGGAACAGGGGGCATCGACGAACACGGTATCGAACACGACGCGCTCACCCGACCGTGCGTCAAGAGACGTAAGCGTGGCGTCCAGATCGCAGGCATCCCCCGCTATCGTGCGAATACCCGATATGCCGGCGCGCAAAAGCCGATGCAGGTTTTGATCGCATTTTCGCTCGTGAAGGTCGAGGGCGTAATGGGAGCGCTTGAAATCAGCACGCAGGGACTGACACGCCATGACGAACGTCTTCGTTCCACGACCGGCACCGATCTCCAGGCAAGAGCCGGGACGAGTGGCCGCCGTGGCGATCAGTTGTGCGTTCAGATCGCACGCCACAGCCGCAGCACTCTCGAAAACACCGGAGGAGATCATCGTGTGCGCATCGACGGGAGCATAGCAGCCGGGGAAAACCGGGTCGACAAGACCGGCCGGAACGCTACTCGAGATCTGAGCCCGCGGATTGACGTGGATGGCAAGCGGAGCTGGCGCGAGATTGCCCGCGAACGCGAACCCCTCCCCCTCTTTACCGTCGAAGGCATCGAGCAGGCGCTTGCAAAGCCAAATGGGCATACCATACGCACGTGAAAGGCGCACAAGACGCAAATCACGATCATCCGATGAATCGATATCGGCAGCAGATCGGAACTCGAGCAGATGATCAGCGACTTTATGTAGGACGGCGTTGGCGAGACCGGCAGCTGATTTCGCGTTCGCACGCACAAGCTCGACGCCCTGGCTCACCGCGACGCGCCCGGGTGTGCCAAGGTAGAGCATCTCGAATGCGGAGATACGCAACGACATGCGCACGCGGGGCGCAACCTTGTTCGGCTTGTCGAGAAAACGATCGAGCAACTGGTCGAGCGTACCCTCGGTCGCGGTCACGCCCAGCGCGAGACGCGATGCGAACGCAGCATCGCGTTGGTCGAGCGCCTTTACCGAGGCACGCCGAGACAGAACATCGCGTGCATACGCACCGCGACGCTCAGCCTCCATCAAGACGTCAAGGGCAACCTTTCGAGCAGGGGACAGTCTACTCATACGAGTTTCTCCCAACGCAAGGAGCCCCCATGCAGACCGGCGGCCCAAGCCTTGGCGGGCATCTCGCGCTTGCCGTCGGGCTTGACCTCCGTCACCTCGAACACCCCGTCGAAAGCCCCGAGGAACAACCGCTTCCCAACATAACGGACCTCGCCGGCTTCAAGCGATGGAACGGTGGTCTCATCTCCGGAGACGGTTCGTGCAGACATGATACGGACTCCTTTGCCACACACAGAACAGCGAGCCGGTGCGGTATCGGAGGAAGCGAGGACATGGCGGACGATCTCTTCAACAGAGGCAGACGGATCTAGCCGCATCTCGGCCTTCGAGATCTTAGCCGCGTGGGTGACGAAAGCCTCGTCCTGCTCAACCCATGTCTCCTCACCGCGACGTAGTACAGGAAGGGTATCGACCAGCAGCTTCGCACCAAGCTCGGAAAGCTCGTCGGTCAGCTGCACGGCAGATTTACCGGCAACGGAGCAAGAAGCCTGAGCGCAGTAGGCTCCGGTATCGACACCATGACCGATGCGCATGATGCTCACGCCGGTGGTCTCGTCACCAGCAAGAATACTGCGCTGAATCGGCGCAGCCCCGCGCCAACGCGGTAGCAGCGAGGCATGGACGTTCACGATACCTAGCGGAGCCATATGGAACACGACATCGGGAAGAATACAGCCATACGCTGCGACGCAGAAAATATCGGCATGGACAGCGGCGAGCTCGTCGGCAAGCTCCGGGCTTATGCGATTCGTCTCGACCACGGAAAGGCCCAACTCGAGGGCAGCGGCCTTGACGGGCGAAGGCTCGAGCTTCTTACCGCGGCTCCGAACGGCATCAGGGCGCGTCAAGACGAGCGCGACATCGTGACCTGCGGAAACGAGGGAGCGTAGTGAGGGCACGGCAAATTCCGGCGTGCCCATGAAGACGATTCTCATAATGGGCCTATTCCGTTTCTCCCGGCTTGGCACCACGTGCCAGGGCATCCTGATAATCCTTCATGGCCTTGATACGCTGGAACGGCGCACAACGCTCGAACATCGTCTTCCCATGAAGATGGTCGATCTCGTGCTGCAGGCAGGCGCAGAAGAGATCCCCGGTGGCCTCGTAGCGCATCAGGTTGGCGTCGAGGTCATATGCCTCGACGACGACATGATTCGCGCGCTTGATCTCGACATTGATACCGGGAATGGAGAGGCAACCCTCCTTGAACGTAAACGTGTCCTCGGAAGCCTCGGTGATAACCGGATTGATGAGGACGTACGGGTCGTAATCGCTTCGAGAGGTGTAGTCGCAATCGATGATGACCATCTGAACGAGTTCACCGATCTGCGGGGCGGCGAGACCGCACCCGTGGTTATCGAACATGGTTCGCTTCATCTTTTCGGCAAGCTTCTCGATGTCGCGATCGATCTCCTCGATGGGGGCGCACTCTTGAAGCAAGCGCGGATCGGGTGAAAGGACGATACCGTTGATTTCCATGGGTTCCTCCAGTGGGTCACATAAGATCATACGCATCGACGTCAACACTCATGCTGATGCCGTGCGGAACAGGACAGACGGCCAGAACATGGCACAGGGCATCCGAGACGGGATAGCCCAAAGGGCATTTTACCAGCAGATGAAAGCGATACCGGTCTTTGGCACGCTCCACGACACAAGAAGCAGGACCGAGCAGCACGGGCTCGATCGTCGGATCGTCTACAGAAGGCCCGCCCGAAGCGAAAAGCGTCGCGGAATCGAATAATCCCGCGTTGCGCTCCGCCTCGAAATGATCGGAAAGCGCATGCGCGAGGGACTGCAGGAACCGCTCAGTCCGTCTGCGATCTGGGCCCCAGGCGACAACATTCACCAGTCTGACGAATGGCGGGTAAAACGCGGCCGCCCGTTGTTCCAGATCATGATCGGAAAATATCGAGCGATCATGTGCGGCAACGGCTCGAATGAAGGGATCGTCGGGGAGGTACGTCTGTATGACGACCTCACCGGGATTCTCGCCGCGTCCTGCACGACCGGCAACCTGCTCGAGCAGGTCATAGGCGCGCTCGCTTGCGCGAAAATCCGGCATCTTGAGCGAGTAGTCGGCATTGATGACCCCGACCAGCGTGACCTCTGGAAAATCCAATCCCTTCGCGATCATCTGCGTACCCAAGAGCACCGCACAATCTGCCGCATCAAACTGCTCGAGCAGCTTCTTGTGCCCGTCTTTCCCCCTCGTGGAATCGGCGTCCATACGGATAACGGAAACATCGGGCGGCAGTAGAGAACGAAGGGCGTCCTCTACCTGCTGGGTGCCCACGCCCATCTTGGCAAGGTACCTGCTTCCGCATTTGGGGCAGGCACTCCCCTGTTCGGGATACGGCCGTACCCGGTACGATGCACCGCAGGTGTGGCATTCCAAGGTATGGGTGCGCTCGTGATAGGTCAAGGCCGTAGAGCAATGACGGCACGTGGGGACGCACCCGCATTCCCGGCACATGAGGAACGGGGCGAAGCCGCGCCGGTTATGGAGCAAGACCGCCTTCTCGCGATGCTCGACCACGCGATGCAAGCCATCGAGCAGCGGTTTCGAGAACATCGACCGACTGCCCTGTGAAAACTCTCGACGAAGGTCGGCGACGACGATACGGGGCAGCACGGCCCCACCGGGCCGCTCGGGCATTTCGACGCGCGTCCATGAACGGCCACGGTATGAGCCGAGTCGGCAGCGGAAGAGGGCCTCAGACGAAGGTGTCGCCGAACCGAGGACCAACGCGCATCCGAACTCGCGCGCCATTTCGGCAGCGACCTCACGCGCATGATAACGCGGGTTAGAACCCTGTTTATAGCTTTGCTCATGCTCCTCGTCGATGATGATGATGCCGACATTGCGCAAGGGGCAGAACAACGCGGAGCGGGCACCGACGACGACACGGGCGGATCCAGAAGCGACCATGTCCCACTGATCGAGCCGCTCCCCGGCGGAGAGACGGGAATGGAAGACGGCGACCTGCCCACCGAAACGAGAGCGGAAGCGCCCGACCGTCTGGGCGGTCAGCGAGATCTCGGGAACAAGGACACATGCCGTCTGCCCCTCGGACAAGACGCGCTCGATTGCCGAAAGGTAGACTTCGGTCTTTCCCGATCCGGTAACGCCGTCGACAAGGACGACATCGCCTCGGCCCGCAGTACGGGCGGTATCGATTGCCTCCAATGCACGCTTTTGACCGGCAGTCAAAACGGAAGGAGCTGTAGCGCATGCCGAGGACAGCGATGTCGATTCCGAGCAACCGCGCCAAGCACGTCGCTCCTCGACGGCGACAACGCCACGCTTCTCAAGCGCCGCGATGGTCGCCGAGGCACCGCTGACGAGCAGGTTGACATCTCGCGTGGTCACGGGGCCGCACGACAGGGCTTCTATAAGTTGCTTTTGTCTCACCGCATGCTTGGGCACCTCATAGTCGCGCCCCGAATCGGTCAGGGAAACCCATCGGTTCTTGATGGGTTTCACGGCGGGCTTAACGACCTGCCAGGTCCCGTCGGCCGCCTTCTCGACTTTGGGACTTCCACCAGGCGGCAGAAACAGGCGCATGCATTCGGAGAGCGTCGCGACGTATTCGCGGCTCATCCAACGGGCCAATCGAGCAGCAGCAGTAGTGAAAAGCGGGGACGAGAGTATCGAATCGATGCAGCGAAGACGATCCTCCGGGATCCCGTCACCGCCCGGAAGCCCTTCAAGCCGATCGGATAGATCGACGACATACCCCGCAGCGGCGCGGTTACCGAATCGGACCAGAACCATGCAGCCGACCTCGATATCGTCTACAAGGCGTTCAGGGACACCGTACGCAAACGGCTCGGTAAGCGCACGAGCTGGAATATCCACGATGACATTGACATACGACAAGGGCTGAGCCGCCGGGACCCGTCGTCCCGCTGACTCAGCCCCGCCGAACAAGGCAAGCTGCTCGGTCATATCTTATTGCTACAGGCCGCAGGCGGCTCGAAGCTCGTCGACGCGATCGGTCTTCTCCCACGTGAAGTCGGGATCCTCACGGCCGAAGTGGCCGTAGGCAGCCGTCTTCTCGAAGATCGGGCGACGAAGGTCGAGATCGCGGATGATCGCACCGGGACGCAGGTCGAACGTGGCATCGATGGCTCGTTGGATATCCTGCTCGGGAACATGGGCGGTGCCAAAGGTGTCGACCATGATGGAGAGCGGCTTTGAAACGCCGATAGCGTAGGCAAGCTCAACCTCACAGCGATCGGCCAGTCCGGCTGCTACGACGTTCTTGGCGACCCAACGCGCCGCATAGGCGGCAGAGCGGTCAACCTTGGTGCAATCCTTACCGGAGAAGGCACCGCCGCCATGACGGCCGTACCCGCCATAGGTGTCGACGATGATCTTGCGCCCGGTCAGGCCGGTATCGCCCATGGGGCCGCCGACGACGAAACGGCCCGTGGGGTTGACGTACACGTCGGCATGGTCCCATGGCATGCTTTCAGCCTCCATGACGGGAGCGATCACATGCTCGACCATGTCGCGCTTGATGATATCCATATTCTCGATCTCGGCCGCATGCTGTGTCGAGATGACGATCGTGGTGACCTCGACGGGCTTGCCGTCGTGATAGCGGACAGTGACCTGGGTCTTGCCGTCGGGGCGAAGGTAATCGAGCGTACCGTCATGGCGCACGGCGGCAAGACGCTCGGCGAGACGGCTCGCCAGGTAATGCGGCATGGGCATGAGGGTCTTGGTCTCGTTGGAGGCATACCCGAACATCATGCCCTGATCGCCCGCGCCGATCAGGTCGATGGGGTCGGTCGTGGAACCGGACTGGGTCTCGTACGATTCGTCGACACCCTGAGCGATATCGGGGCTCTGCTCGTGGATCAGGCTCATGACGCCGCAGGTTTCGCAATCGAAACCATATTTAGCGCGGTCATAGCCGATACGGCGGATGACACCTCGAGCGATCTCCTGAACGTCGACGTACGCCTGCGTGCGGATCTCGCCGCTCACGATGACCGTACCGGTGGTCACAAGGGTCTCACAAGCGCAGCGGACGTTCTCGACATTGGCGGGAACCGCATTCGGTGCGACATACCCCTGCGCCTGGAGCTCAGTCTCCTTGGCGAGGATGGCGTCGAGGACGGCATCGGAGATCTGGTCGGCGATCTTGTCGGGGTGTCCCTCGGTCACAGACTCGGAGGTGAACACGAAGTCGCCGCGATCCTGAGGGAGGGTGGAACGAACATCAACTGGCATATATGCCCCTTTCTGAAAACATCCCCAGACCGTTACCATTCCCGGGGACCTATGTGGCAACTGATAATAGTAACCTCAAGTCGGGCCTTGTGCACTATGCCCTATAATGGCGAGCGATTGCACATAACGACTACGCAAGGAGACATCAATGGCATCAGACGTCCGCGTCCGCTTTGCACCGTCACCAACCGGCAAACTCCATATCGGCGGAGCACGCACCGCCATTTACAACTGGGCGTTCGCCCGCTCCAACGGCGGCACGTTCATCCTCCGCATCGACGATACCGACCCCACGCGCTCAACCGACGAGAACACGCAGATCATCCTGCGCGCGATGCGCTGGCTCGGACTCGACTGGGACGAGGGTCCCGAGGTCGGCGGTGACTACGGCCCTTACGCCCAGACCGAGCGCCTGGACCTCTATAAGCAGGCAGCCCAGAAGCTGTGGGACGAGGGCAAGGCGTATCCGTGCTTCTGCACCAAGGAGCAGCTCGACGCCGACCGCAAGGCTGCCCAGGAGCGCAAGGATCCCTTCCAGGGCTACCAGCGCCGCTGTCGCGACCTCGATCCCGAAGAGGCCAAGCGCCGCATCGCGGCGGGTGAGCCGTACGTGCTCCGTATCAAGGTTCCCGAGGACCGCGGCGATGTCGTGATCCACGACGCCGTGCACGGCGAGGTCACCTTCGACGCAAAAGAGCTCGACGACTTCGTGATCTTCCGTTCCGACGGAACGCCCACATACAACTTCGCGACCGTCGTTGACGATGCCATGATGAAGATCACCCATGTTATCCGCGGTGACGACCACCTTTCGAACACCCCGCGCCAGGTCATGGTCTACGAGGCCCTTGGCGCACCCGTGCCCACGTTCGCGCACATCTCGATGATCCTCGGAGCAGACGGCAAGAAACTATCCAAGCGTCACGGTGCCACCTCGGTCGAGGAATACCGCGATGCCGGCTACCTCTCCGACGCCTTCGTGAACTACCTTGCGCTCCTTGGCTGGTCGCTCGACGGCGAGACGACCATCATCCCGCGCGATGTCCTCGCGAGCCGTTTCTCCCTCGATCGCATCTCCAAGAACCCGGCGACGTTCGACCCCAAGAAACTCGATTGGGTCAATGCGGAATACATCAACGGCATGAGCGATGCTGAGTTCGCTGATGAGATCATGGTTCCGGAGCTCCATGAGGCCGGCTTGATCGAGGGCAACGTCGAATATGGCGAGAAGTGGATCGACCAGCTCGCCGCGATCGTCAAACCACGCACGAAGATGCCGAAGGACGCCGTGACCGTGGCCTCCCCCATCTTCGCCTCAGCCGAAACCCTTGAGTATGACGAGAAGTCCGTCAAGAAGGGCCTGGCGAAAGAAGGCATGGGCGAGATCCTCGACAAGGCCAAGGCCGCCCTCGAGAACGTGGATGACTGGACGGCCGATAATGTCGATGCTGCCCTGGAACCGCTCCCCGAGCAGATGGATCTCAAGAAGCGTGTCGTGTTCCAGGCTGTGCGCGTAGCCGAATGTGGCAACATGGTCAGCCCGCCCCTCGGAGAGACGATGGCGCTCATCGGCAAGGACGACTGCCTGGCCCGTATCGACCGGGCCCGCACCATGGCGCTGTAACAGGTCGTTCAATCCCACCGGAAGACCCCGGCATATTTCCTCTGTGCTCAAACATTCTCGCCGCTTCGCGGCTGCGAAACTGCGCCAGAGGATATTATGCCGGGGTCTTCCCGCCCTCACGTCCTTTACAGCTTTCAAGAAGAAAAGTAAGACAGCGGACCTGTACCGGACATAAGGCCGTCGATGCCCTACACTTGGCTTTGGGTTCGGCGGCTTTCGTCGTATGCGAGTTCCGCACGAGCCGGAGAGCACTGAACGCGCTCTCCGTGCGAGCAGGACTGTCCGAGCAGCAAGCTTCACCCCCGGGTACCGACCCGAACGTTCCTTGTATGGGCTCCCTGTGCGTGGCTGGTTTATACCAGAGCGAACGGGTATGATACTGAAGTTATTGCTTCGCCTTTATGCGATTTTGGATGTGCCCGGCGGTCGGTTTGCCAGAAGCGCCCCGTCGGTTGTTTGATGTTTGATAGAGAAAGGAAACAGCACACACCTATGGCAGCAAAGAAATCCTCTCCGCTCAAGATCATCCCTTTGGGCGGTCTTGACGGCATCGGCAAGAACATGACCGTCTTCGAATGCGGAGACGACATGGTGCTCGTCGACGCCGGCCTCATGTTCCCCGATGATTCGCAGCCCGGTATCGACCTCGTGCTTCCCGACTACACCTATGTTCTCGAAAACGAGGACAAGCTGCGCGGTATCGTCGTCACCCACGGCCATGAGGACCATACCGGTTCGCTTCCGTACCTGCTCCAGGACCTCAACAACAAGGTTCCCATCTTCTCGAGCAAGCTCACGCTCGGTTTCATCGAGGGTAAGCTCTCCGAATTCCGTATCCGTGCGCCCAAGTTCCGCGAGGTCAAGGATGGCAGCCATGTGAACCTCGGCGGTATCTCGCTCGACTTCTTCTCCATGACGCACTCGATTCCCGGTGCGCTGGGTGTCTTTATCCGTACCAACCAGGGCACGGTGCTCCACACGGGTGACTTCAAGCTCGACCAGACGCCCATCGACGGCGTGCTCCCTGACTATGCCGCCATCAACCGTTTCGCCAAGCAGGGCATCGATCTTCTGCTTTCCGATTCCACGAACGCCACCGTCCCGGGTTTCACCAAGTCCGAGGCCGCTGTCGGCCCGAGCCTGCTCTCGGCCATCAAGAACGCCAAAGGACGCGTCTTCGTCGCTTCGTTCTCGAGCCATATCCACCGTCTCCAGCAGATCTGCGATGCCGCGCGTTCGTGCGGGCGCAAGGTTGTTGTGACCGGCCGCTCGATGCTCACCAACACCCGCGTCGCCCGTGAACTCGGTTACCTCAACATTCCCGATTCCGACATCATCGACGCATTCGATATCGATAATCTTCCCGAGGACAAGATCGTCGTCATGTGCACCGGCTCTCAGGGAGAGCCGCTTTCCGCGCTTTCACGCATGGCAAACGGTGAGCACAAGACCCTTTCCATCCATGAGGGCGACACCGTGATCATCTCGGCCACGCCGGTCCCCGGCAACGAGAAGGCCGTCCAGCAGGTTATTAACAGCCTGGCGAAGATCGGCTGCGATGTCTACGACAAGAGCCGCACGCTCGTCCATGTCTCCGGCCACGGCAGCCAAGAGGAGCTCAAGCTCATGCTTGCCATGTGCAAGCCCACCTACTTCATGCCGGTCCACGGCGAGGCCGTCCACCTTCGCGCCCATGCCGAGCTCGCTCGCAAGATGGGGCTCGCTGATGACCATATCTTTATCCTTGATAACGGCGACACGCTTGAGATGCGTGGCGGCGTCGTGAAGCGCGGGGTGCCCGTCGAGTCCGGCATCGTGTACGTTGACGGCCTCCGCATCGGTGACACCGACCCGATCGTCCTGCGCGACCGCCAAAAGCTCGCAAACGACGGCATGGTCACGGCCGTGGCCATCGTGTCGCTCAAGCACAAGAAGATCGAGGCGATCGAGTTCTCCGGTCGCGGCGTCTCCTTCGCGATCGATGACGAGTTCTCCGATGACGCTTCCGCCGCGATCCTCAAGACGATCGAGAAGGGTAAGTTCAGCTTCACCTCGAGCGGTACGGATGCCCTGCGCAAGGCCGTTCGTGACTCGCTTTCGAACTTTATCTGGAGCCGCACCCGTACCCGTCCGATGATCATCCCGGTTGTCATGGAGGTCTAATTTGGCGTCGCGTTCCGCACAATCCGCCAAAGGAAAAAAGAACGACGCGAAGCCGGCATCCGCTCAGGGTGCCGGTTCCCGTCTGCGTGCCAACGAGGGCTTCGATGAGGATTTCGATGCGTTTGAGCCGCTCGTGGAGCCTTCCGCGAACCGCGATATCGCCGGCGTGATCATCGCCGTCATCGCCATCGCGTCGTTCATCGCCGTCATATCTCCCGCCTCGGCCCCGGTCACGTCCGTTGTCGCCGGGTTCTACCACCTAGGTTTCGGCCTGGGGGCCTATGTACTGCCGATCGTGATCCTCCTGTTTGCCGCGACGCTTTTTTTGGGGGAGGAGTCCCCACTTAACGTTCGAACGGTTGCGGGCGGAACCATCGTGTTCGTAGCGGTGATCTCCATCCTGTCGCTTATGGTCCCCGGCACGTCCGATACCACCGCCCCGATGTTCTTCCCCGAGAATCTTTCCGCCTCCGGTGGCTATATCGGTTCCTTTATCGCCTCGACGCTTCAGGGCGCCTTGGGTAAACCGATTTCGCTTGTCGTTCTGATCGGTCTTCTCGTTGTCGGTTTCGTCGTGATCGGCTTCTCGGTAAGCGAGTTTCTCATGGGCGCCCGCGAGCGTGCGCACGAGTTCGCCGAGCGTCGTCAGCGCGATGTCAACGAAAGCCCTTGGGGTGACGAGGAGGCCCTATCCGTTCCGGCTGCGCCGCGTATGTCTCTGAGCCGCCGCGCACGCCATGCTGCGGATTCCGCGGTTACCAAAAAGCTCGATGGGGTTTCGGCTGCCCCCGTAGAAGCGGATGATGAGGACGAGGATCCCTTCGTCGACGTCTCCGATCAGCTTGAGGCCGAGCGTGCCAAGACGACGCTTATCGAAAAGCCTCGCCGCAAGCGTTCTAAAAAATCAAAGTCCGATGCCAAACCGAAGCTTACGACGTCAGAGCCAGACCCCTCTTGGTCGGAGACCGAGGTCGTTTTGACTGAGGACGATGAGGACGAGGACGATCATGCGATCGAAGTCGCCAAGACGACGCTTCTTTCCGCTCATCGCTCCAAGCGTGGCCCGGTGACCGAGGAGATTCCGCTCGAGGATACCGCTGTATCCGAGGAGATGAAGCCGCCGTTTGACGTGCCTGCACAGCAGGTTGCCGCACCCGCTCCTCAGATCCCCGATTTTCTCAAGAACCCAAAGGCGTCGAACACATCCGGGAAGTCGGACTCCGGCACGGGTGCCGATGCTGCTTCGGATTCCAACGCAGAGGACGAGGACGGGCTCAAGCTCCCGCCCATGAACATCCTTAACTCGAATCCGCAGGCATCCGCCTCCGCTTCCTCAAACAAGGAACTCGAGCAGACGGCGGCCTCGCTGCAGTCGACGCTCGAGGAGTTCGGGCGACGTGCTCGCGTCGTCGGTTGGATCGCCGGACCTACCGTCACCACGTTCAAGCTTCAGCCCGGCGAGGGCGAGCGCGTGAGCAAGATTTCGAGCCTTGAGGACGACATCGCCCTTTCCCTGGCCGCTCAATCCGTACGCATCTTCGCCCCGATTCCCGGCACGTCGCTCGTCGGCATCGAGATTCCCAACCGAAAGCGTCAGAACGTGTATCTGGGCGACGTTCTGCCCTATGTCAAGGGCGGTCCGCTCGAGCTGGCCATCGGTCGCGATGCCGAGGGCTCGCCCGTCGTCGCCGACCTCGCCAAGATGCCGCACCTGCTTATCGCCGGTACCACCGGTTCCGGTAAGTCGGTGATGATCAACTCGATCATCACGACGCTGCTCATGCGCTCGCTCCCCGAGGACGTGCGCCTCATCATGGTCGACCCCAAGCGCGTCGAGCTTGCCGGCTATAACGGCCTGCCGCACCTGTACGTGCCGGTCGTGACGGAGCCCAAGCAGGCCGCAAGCGCACTCCAATGGGCCGTATCCGAGATGGAGCGTCGACTCAAGGTGTTCGAGCGCCTGAACGTCCGCAAGATCTCGACCTACAACGAGAAGCAGGCGGCGGGGGAGTTCGAGCATTACGATAATCCGCCCCAGAAGATGCCCTATCTCGTCATTATCATCGACGAGCTCTCTGACCTCATGATGGTCGCCGGTAAGGACGTCGAGGCATCGATCGTCCGTATCGCCCAGCTCGGTCGTGCTGCGGGTATCCACCTGATCGTTGCCACGCAGCGTCCGAGTTCGAATGTCGTGACCGGCCTCATCAAGGCGAACATCACGAACCGGATCGCCTTTAACGTGGCGACGGGCGTCGATTCGCGCGTCATCATCGACCAGATGGGTGCCGAGAAGCTCACGGGTCTCGGAGACATGCTCTTCTCCAAGGTCGACTGGGGTAAGCCCCGTCGTATCCAGGGCTGTTTCGTCTCCGATGACGAGATCAACGAGATCGTCGATTTCGTCAAATCGCAGAGCGAGCCCGATTATCACGAGGAGATCCTTTCCGCCGTCTCTCCGGCTTCGGTCGCGGCCACGGGCGGCGGACCGGTGCGTACGGGCATGGCCGAACCTCAGGATGACGATCCCCTGATCTGGGAGGCCGCACATATCGTGGTGGAATCCCAACTGGGCTCCACATCTGGGTTGCAAAGGCGCCTCAAGGTCGGCTATGCGCGCGCGGGGCGTATCATGGATATGTTGGAGGAAAAGGGTGTCGTCGGTCCGCCCGACGGTTCGAAACCCCGTGAGGTGCTCCTTGATGAGGAGGGTCTTGCGGCGCTTGAGTCCGTCGATGCCGAGATGGCCCGTGAAGATCGTGAGTTTGGAGGTTTCTGATGCCCGCACGTTTCGGTGACATGCTGCTTGATCGCCGCCGCCAGATGGGGCTCTCCATCCAGCAGGTTGCCAACACGATCAAGATCAGGCCCCAGATCATCGAGTTTTTCGAGCAGGGCAATTTCGCCTCCATGCCCCCGCGCGGCTACGCGCAGGGCATGATATCGAGCTACGCGCGTTTCCTGGGTCTCAACCCGCGCGACGTCGTCAACGCCTATTTCGATGACCTGATGGCTTATGAACGCGAGACGTCCCAGCGGGGCGGTCGCTTCCAGGAGGCTGCGGGTTATGTCAATGCGCGTTCCTCGACCGACAACGGGCGTTTTCTCATGGTCGAGGGAGGACGCTCCAATCGTTATGGGCAACGCCCGCCGCAAGCCGGCTATGTGACGGAGAACGGCTCGGGCGCCGACATCCGCGAACAGCGCGACCGTTTCCGCAACACGCTTCCGCCGGCCGACAGCGCGCTTCCGGCATCACGGGGGAATATTCGCAACCCTCGAGCCGGCTACGGTGATGGTGGGTATGCAAACCGTTCCCACCGTGCCCAGGCTGGATCTCGTTCCGAAGGACGAGGCGGCGAGGCCCGTATGGCCTCATACGATTCTCGAAACGACGGGTATCGTATGGGTTCTGCTCGCGGGGCATCTGCTGCGTATAGTCGTGGAGGCTCTTCGTCTCGTTCGAGCTCGATGCGTAGTCGTTCCTCGTATCAAAACCGTAGCGGCCGAGTTCCGCAGGGCTCGCGCGTTCCCGGGAACGCTCCGCGTTCCGGACGCTCTTCGCGTTCTATGGCACCCCAGGGCCCGGCAAACGACCCGCGCTTCGTCTATGGCGCTCTGGCCGTCATCCTCTGCCTTCTCGTCGCCGTCATCGTGCTGCTCTTCCGAGGCTGCACGCCGGCCAAGCAGGAGGAGACCAAGCCGTCGGTTACCCAAACCGTCGTCGATAAGGGGTCCGCGGCGTCTTCATCCAAGAAATCATCGAAGGACGATTCGTCTTCCGATGACGAGGACGATTCGGACGATACGGCTGAAACGTCGAGTTCCAAGTCCAAAAAGACGAAGGTCACGAAGGTGAAGGTGAAGGTCGCAAAGGGCAAGACCGCTTGGATCGAAGTCAAGGTGGACGGTAAATCCGTCTATGGCGCCCAGGCTACGGGTCCTTTCGAGCAGGAGTACACACCCGAGAGCTCGATTGAGATCACGACGTCGAAGCCGTCCGACGTCACGGTCACCAAGAATGGCGAGAAGGTGCGCTACGATACCAAGACATCCGGCGTCGCCCGCGTTACGATAACGGTCCCCAAGACTCAATCGAGCGATTCTTCGAGTGATTCCGATTCGAACTCAAGCGATGAATCTTCGACTGATTCAACCACCGCGGATTCGAACTCAGACGGTACAGACACCCAATCCTCTGACTCCACTTCGAGCGGGGATGGGGATGACGGAACATCCTCGAACGACGGCGACTCATCCCAGAGCTATTCGTCATCTTCAACATACGAGACATATTCGAGCCAGTAGTAACAGATTGGACCGCACATGGCTAAAGATTCCAGCTTCGACGTCGTATCCGAGGTGAACATGCAGGAGGTCGACAACGCTTTCCAGCAGACCGCCCGCGAGATCTCGCAGCGCTATGACCTCAAGGACTCCGGCGCGACGATCGATCTTTCGAAGGGCGATAAGCTCTTTACCATCAACGCGCCTGCCGATTTCGTCTCGAAGCAGATTATCGACGTGCTCAACGGCAAACTCATCAAGCGTGGCATCGATCTTTCCGCTGTGACATGGGACGCGCCCCAGGCCGCATCGGGTGGCACGGTGCGCGTTCTCGGCCATATCGTCGAGGGTATCGACCAGGCATGCGCCAAAAAGATCAACAAGGACATCAAGGACCAGAAGCTCAAGGTCAAGGTGACGATCGAGGCCGATAAGCTCCGCGTGAGCAGCGCCTCGAAGGATGCCCTCCAGGCGGTCATCCAGTTTCTTCGCGGTCAGGACTACGGCCAGCCTCTGCAGTTCACCAACTATCGTTAAATTCCCCTGAAAGGATCATGCTCCGATATGGATAAACCATTAGGTTCCGTTCTCTATATCACGCTTGGGTGCGCGAAGAACGAGGTCGATACCGATCGCATGCGGTCGCTTCTCAATGCCGCCGGATATGCCGAGGCCGAAACCCCCGAGGACGCCGATCTCGCCCTGGTGAACACCTGCTCGTTCCTTGCCTCGGCTACTTCTGAGAGCATCGAGACGACGCTCGAACTTGCCAATGAGGTGCAAGACGGCGTGCGCGCCTGTCCGATCGTCATGTGCGGTTGCGTCCCCTCGCGATACGGCGATGATCTCCCGAGCGAGTTGCCCGAGGTCGCTGCATTTGTAAGGACCGATGAGGAGGACGGCATCGTCTCCGTTGTCGACGGTGTCCTCGGTAACGAGCGCGAGGTCCCGGCCTATATCCCGCAGATCAAGCGCACCGTCGAGGGTGCGGTCGCCTATGTCAAGATTTCCGATGGCTGCGACCGCTTCTGCAGTTTCTGCATGATTCCCTACATCCGCGGTCGCTATCATTCGCGGAGCGCCGAGAGCATTCTCTCCGAGGTTCGCGACCTGGTCGCCGGTGGCGTTCGAGAGATCGTGCTCATCGGACAGGATACCGGTATCTGGGGTAACGACTTCAAAGGCGAAGATGTCAAAGACGGTGCGCCTCGTGACCTGGCGCAGCTGCTCAAGGCCGTTGCCGCCTCGGTGCGTCCCGAGAATGTCTGGATCCGTGTGCTCTATCTGCAGCCCGAGGGCATGACCGACGAGCTCATTGAGACGATCCGCGATACCCCCGAGGTGCTGCCCTATATCGATATCCCCGTTCAGCATTGCAGCGAGCGCCTGCTTAAGGCGATGCGGCGCAGCGGGTCCCGCACGGAGCTCGAGGATCTGTTCCGTGATCTTCGCGAGCGGATCCCCGGCATCGTGATTCGATCCACCGCCATGGTCGGCTTCCCCACGGAGACCGACGAGGAGTTTCGCGAACTCATGGATTTCGTCGACGCGGTCGGTTTCGACTACACGAGCGTCTTTGCTTATTCCCGCGAGGAGGGGAGCCTTGCCGCCAAGATGGACGGCCAGGTCGATGAGGACGTCAAGCTGGAGCGCGCCCAGGAGGCTATGGACCTTGCCGAGTCGCTCGGCTTTGCCGCGACGGCATCCCATGTCGGCGAGCGTGCTCAGGTGATCGTCGACGGTATCGAAGAGACCGAGGATGGCGCTGAGCTGATCGGGCATGCCTGGTTCCAGGCCCCCGATTCCGACGGTGCCGTCCACCTCGATGTGAACGAGGCCTCCGTCGGGGATATTCTGGAAGTCGAGTTTACCGATAGCTTCTGCTACGAGCTCATCGGTCATGTTGTTGAGTAGGCGGTTTTTCAAGTGGCAAACGATTCGAATAAGGAATTGACGAGCATCTGGACGCCCGCGAATATCGTTACGTGCGTGCGCATCGTGTTCATTCCCATCTTCATGATCATTTCCTGGCTATCGCAAAAGAATCTGAACGGTACGGATTGGAGCACGTTCGACGGCCCGCTCGCGGGTGCGGCGTTCATCCTCTATATGATCCTTTCGCTCACGGATAAGGTCGACGGCTATCTGGCCCGCTCACGCAACGAGATCACGGATTTCGGCAAGTTTCTCGACCCGATCGCCGATAAGCTTCTCGTGTTCTCCGCCCTGCTGCTGTTCCTCGACTTTGGCGCCGTAACGGTTTGGACCGTCTTCATCATCTTGTTCCGTGAGCTCCTCGTGAGCGCCCTGCGTATGGTGGCGAGCGCGGCCGGTGTCGTTGTCGCGGCGGATAAGCTCGGCAAGTGGAAGACGGCAACGACGATGGTTTCTATCTGCGGTTACCTGCTCGTCTTCGCGCTTGCCGGTCTCAATCTCGCTCCTGCCGATTTTGTCTACGGGCTCTTCGTCGCCTCTCAGATTCTCATGGGTATCGCCGTCATCCTGACGGTCGTTTCCGGCGCACAGTACTTTTGGAACTGCCGCAAGATCGTCTTCTCGATTTAGGTTGGCTGCGTTATGGATGAGGTTGAATCTTCCCTTCGCGCGCAAAACGACCGGCTGGCACGTCATGTCGTCGAGGCTTGTATCGAGCACAAGCTGACGATTGCGACCGCCGAGTCTCTGACCGCGGGGCTTATCGCCGCGACGATCGCCGATATCCCCGGTGCTTCTGCGGTACTCAAGGGCGGCGCGGTAACGTATTGCGATGAGATCAAGCACGGGGTGCTTGGGGTTACTCGAGAGACGCTTGATACCCAGACCGCCGTCTCGTTCGCCTGCGCCCGCGAGATGGCGGTCGGAGCCCGCTCCCTTTACGAAGCCGATATCGCCGTGAGCGCTACCGGCTACGCCGGCCCGGGCGGCGGAACGCCGAAAGACCCTGCCGGTACGTTTTATATCGGATGTGAGGGAGATACGGCGCTCTTCGGTGAGATGGCGGCCGTGAGCTCGCAACGATTTTGGCATGAGGGCGATCGTAGCGTCGTGAGGCTGTTTGCGGTGCACGATGCCTTATCTGTCATCCTCTCTCTTTTAGAATTTATGGAATAACAGTGTATTTCGAGGGCCGACGGCCCTCGTTTTTGTAAAGACGTGGGTTTCTGCTCGGCCTTTTGATTTCCGCATTTCAGCATCTTTATCCGTGTGTCGGATTTCCGTTGGATATTCGTTCAGTTACCTGTTGGAGCCCTGTTGGATTTAACGAGATTTCCGCCACATCATAGGGGATACGATTGCCTCGAGCGGTTGACCACGAACAGCCGTTCGTTTATCATGCTATGAGCTATTGATCGAGGAGGGCTACCCATGGCCAAGCATTCGTCAGGTCCCGTCCGCACCGTGCATGAGCGCACGACCGGCGAGGAACGCGAGAAGATGATCGACGCCACCAAGGCGGCGATCGAGAAGAAGTTCGGCGCCGGCTCCATCATGAGGTATGGAGACGGCGGCCCCGAGCTCGAGGTCGAGGCGATTCCCACGGGGGCCCTCGCACTCGATGCCGCACTCGGGATCGGCGGCGTTCCGCGTGGCCGCATCATCGAGATCTACGGTCCCGAGTCGTCCGGTAAGACCACACTTTCCCTTGAGATCCTCGCTGAGGCGCAGGCCATGGGCGGCGTCGTTGCGTTCATCGATGCCGAGCACGCACTCGATCCCACGTATGCCGCGCGTATCGGCGTCGACATCGACGAGGTGCTCATCTCGCAGCCCGACACCGGTGAGCAGGCGCTCGAGATCGTCGACATGCTCGTCCGCTCCGGTGCCATCGACGCCATCGTCGTCGACTCCGTCGCCGCTCTTACCCCGCGTGCCGAAATCGAGGGCGAGATCGGTGACACGACGGTCGGCCTCCAAGCCCGCTTGATGAGCCAGGCCCTGCGCAAGCTTGCCGGCTCGCTTGCGAAATCAAAGACCACCTGCATCTTCATCAACCAGCTGCGCGAGAAGATCGGTGTCATGTTCGGCAACCCCGAGACCACGACGGGCGGTCGCGCCCTCAAGTTCTTCTCCTCGGTTCGTATCGATATCCGTCGCATCGACAGCATTAAAGAGAAAGACCAGGTTATCGGCAATCGCGTGCGCGCGAAGGTCGTCAAGAACAAAGTCGCGGCTCCCTTCCGCTCCGCTGAGTTCGACATCATGTACGGCACGGGTATCTCGAAGGAGGGTTCCATCCTCGATATGGCCGTCGAGTACAACATCGTCAAGAAGGCGGGCGCCTGGTTCTCCTATGGCGATGATAAGCTCGGGCAGGGCCGAGAGGCCGCGAAGGACTTTCTGCGCAAGCATCCCGATTGCGCCGACGAGATCGAGCATAAGGTTCGTGTCGCATGCGGTCTTGAGTATGATGACGATGCCCCGAGCGATATGGAAGTTAACGATGAGCCAGCCGATGTCGATCCTTTCGACTCGGACGATGACGTGTTCGCCGGCATCGATGGCTCTGCCATGCTCGGTGACGATTAAGAAAATCGATCATGTCGTACACCGTGGGCGAATTCTCGATCAAATTCCCGGATAAGAAAGCCTCGAGCTCTTTTTCCTCGGGATATGGTTGCAAGAAGCCTCGCGCGCAGATTGAGATCTCACTTGAGGAGGGCTATGAACGCGAGATATGGATACCGGTCCGCGTCGCCCGGGCCTTCATCAAGGAAAAGCCGTCGACGCCCATAGGTCTTGAGGAATTTCGTGGCCGCGTCGATGCACTCGAACGAACCTGCGCCCTGACGATGGTGACCGAGATGCTCTCCCGTCGCGATCATGCTTCCGGCGAGGTGCGAGACAAGTTGGCCGTATACGGTTTCCATCCCTCAGCGATCGATTACGCGGTTCAACGGGCCATCGATCTGCATTTTCTTGATGACCGCCGCTTTTGCTCGTATTTCATCGAGGAGCGAAAACGGCGCGGCTGGGGGAGACGGAAAATCGAGCTTGAGCTCAAGCGTCGCCATATCGTCATCGAAGAGATTCCCGGTTATCCAGAGGCATATTTTCACGAAGAGGATGATGCAGAACGCGCCCGGGCGCTTCTCGCGAAACGCCGCGTTGCCGATACCCGTCCCTTCGAGAAGCTCGTTCGCTATCTCATGGGTAAGGGGTTCTCCTATGGTATCGCCGCCGATGCCGCCAAGCAGCGGATAGCTCGTGAACGTGAAGACTCCGAGCTGCTGCCCTGAGTTAAAGGCCCGGGTACCGTTTGCCGCCCGCAGACGGTACCTGGGCCTCGTTTATTTGACAGCGTCCCCCGTTCCACGTACGATGGTTTAGTCATTTGTTTTGTGATATGTGCTCATCTTCGATGAGATTTATATATGTTCTGTACGTCTATGATTCTTAACGTTGTGCCCATATTGCTCAAATGTCGCGAATCGCTTGACGGCGGTTCGCTTTTCTATGTCAAAAAATATTACATGAGAAGGAGTGAGCATGCCTATCTTCATCGGTATCCTCGGCCTCGTCATCGGTGCCGTCGCCGCTGTGATTTACATGCGCACCGCCAAGCAGGGAAGCCTTCGTGAAGCCGATTCGAAGATCGAGTCGGCTCACGCCCAGGCAGAGTCCCTGATCGGCGATGCCAAGCGTCAGGCCGAGACCCTCAAAAAAGAGGCGCTGCTTGAGGCCAAAGAGGAGATTATCAAGAATAAGCAGGCTGCAGAGGCCGAGGAAAAGCAGCGCAAGGCTGAGATTCGCACCCTCGAGAACCGAGTCATGCAGCGTGAGGAATCCCTTGATCGCCGTAACGATGCGCTCGACAAGCGCGAGCATCAGCTCTCCAGTCAGGCCGGGCAGGTCGAGAAGCGCTCCCGCGAGCTCGATGAGCTCGTTTCCAAACAGACCTCCGAACTCGAGCGTATCTCCGATCTGACGCGCGAGGACGCTCACAAAGAGCTTCTCGATAAGGTTCGCGGCGAGGTTACCCATGAGGCGGCCGCGATCATCCGTGAATCCGAGCAGCAGGTGCGAGCAGAGTGCCACAAGACGGCCCAGGAGATTCTCTCGCTTGCGATCCAGCGTTGCGCTGCCGACCATACGGCGGAGGTTACCGTTACCTCTGTGCACATTCCATCCGATGACCTCAAAGGTCGCATTATCGGGCGTGAAGGACGAAACATTCGCACGTTCGAGCAGGTCTCGGGCGTCAACCTCGTTATCGACGATACTCCGGAGACGGTTGTGCTTTCGAGCTTCGACCCGGTCCGTCGTGAGACGGCGCGCGTCGCGCTCGAGAACCTCATTGCGGACGGCCGCATCCATCCGGCCCGTATCGAAGAGATGTATCACAAGGCCGCCGACCTGGTTCAGCAGCGCGTGCGCGAGGCTGGCGAGCAGGCAGCGTTCGATACCGGTATCCACGACTTGCACCCCGAGCTTGTGAAGACGCTCGGCGCTCTTCGCTACCGCACGTCTTTCGGCCAGAATGTGCTCCAGCACTCCATCGAGGTCGCTGACCTGTGCGGCGTGATGGCATCTGAGCTCGGTGTCGATATCGTCACCGCCAAGCGCGCCGGACTCCTGCATGACCTCGGTAAGGCTATCGACCACGATGTCGAGGGCCCGCATGCGGTGATCGGTGCCGAGCTCGCCCGCCGCTACGGCGAGAAGCCCATCATCGTCCATGCCATCGAGGCGCATCATGCCGATGTCGATCCCAATACGGTTCTCGATGTACTTGTTCAGGCTGCTGACGCCGTTTCCGCATCCCGCCCCGGCGCACGTCGCGAGTCTGCCGAGAACTATATCAAGCGCCTTGAGAAACTCGAGGAGATCGCCAACGCCCATGAGGGTGTCGAGCGCACGTACGCCATGCAGGCTGGCCGTGAGGTACACGTCATGGTTCAACCCGATAAAATCTCCGATGCCGAGTCCACTGTGCTCGCCCACGACATCGCCCATCAGATCGAGGAAGAGATGGAGTACCCCGGTCAGGTTCGCGTCGTCGTGATTCGTGAGAGCCGCGCCGTCGATATCGCTAAATAACATGAGCGACGCGAACGAGCTCATCTCATTTGTCGCTTCTATGACGGGGGAGGGCAACCTTCGCGTCGAGGAGAATCTCGGGGAAGGTTATGTTCGCCTTCGCGTATCGGAGGCTGAACGTCGTCAGGCCAAGCACGATATCCAACATGTCGAGGATATCGTCATCGAGATGCTTCGTAACGCCCGAGATGCCGGTGCCGATCGGATTTATTTGGCAACGTCTAAAGAGGAGGGTGTCCGTACCCTCCTCTTCCTCGATAACGGCTCCGGCGTTCCCGCCGATATGCAAGAGCGCATCTTTGACGCTCGCGTCACCTCAAAGCTCGAGTCTATGAAGATGGATCGTTGGGGCGTTCACGGTCGCGGTATGGCGCTCTTCTCGATCAAACAGAATACCGATGAGTCTCGAGTGGTTTCCTCCGGTCATGATCTCGGTTCCGTCTTCAAAGTTAAAGTGGCAACCGAGCGGCTGCCCGAGCGCGCCGATCAGTCGACGTGGCCCCAAGCGGTCAAAGATGAGGATGGAAGATACGTTTGCGGACGAGGTCCTCATAACATCATCCGGGAGACCTGTGAGTTCGCGCTTGAGGAGGTTCGAGGTTGCGATGTTTACCTCGGCTCCCCCTCGGAGATTGCGGCGACGCTGTATGCCCACGCATCCTCAAAGCTCGACGCGTCGCAGATGCTTTTTATCGATGATGAATCAGAGCTTCCCGTTATCGATCGTTTGGGCGTCGCTTCTGATGCCGAGGATTTTATCCGCATCTGTGCACGAATCGGTATCGTGCTCTCAGAACGCACGGCGCATCGTATTCTTGCCCACCAGATCAAGCCTGTGCGCAGCGTCGCAGCTCGATTGCTGAGGGAACGAGACTCGACCCCTCATGCGCCGCAGCAGATAGATTTATCCAAGGATCGTCGCGGCCTCAAAATCTCCCGGGACGATATGGAGCGCTTCTCTCGTGCCGTCGAGAAGGATTTCTCTGATCTCGCATCTCGTTACTACCTCGATCTTCGCGGCGACCCCAAAGTTCGCGTCACCCGCGATCGAATCACCGTTAGCTTCGACCTTGGTAAAGAGGAGTGAACATCTTTACCAAGGTCGGGTCCTACGATAAAGTTAATGCAGCTAGAAACGTACTTATAAACGCAGGAGTATTCAAATGGATTGCCTGAAGGTGTCAAGCAAGTCATCACCCGCATCTGTCGCCGGCGCTATTGCCGGGATGGTCAAGGACGGCGTGCCGGTCAATATCCAGTGCGTCGGTGCCGGAGCCGTCAACCAGGCCATCAAAGCCGTCGCCATCGCACGCGGTTTCCTGATTCCAACCGGTTTCGATATCTCCTGCGCCCCCGTTTTCTCGGATATTCTCATTAACGGTGAATCCCGCACAGCCATTCGGCTTTCGATTTATGTCCATCAGATAAATCGCGCGGCGATGGACTCCTCCGAGGCCGTTATCGACGACGTCAAACCGGTCGCTTAGCGACTTCGAGGCTCTCAATTTTCTTCGTAAAGGATACAGTTATGGATCAGCGTTCCGTACGCGATGTTCTTGCCGGTAAAACCTATTACATTCGAACGTTCGGCTGTCAGATGAATATGCATGACTCCGAGCGTGTAAGCGGCCTGCTTGATTCCTGCGGCTGCCTGCAGGCGCTCGATCGTGAACATGCGGACATCGTTGTCTTTATGACCTGCTGCGTTCGAGAGGCCGCCGATACCCGGCTTTACGGTCAGTGCAACTCTTGCAAGAGTCTTCCCCCGTCACCTTCAGGAAAGCGCGTGGTCGCCGTCGGAGGCTGCATCGCACAGCGCGACGGTGAAGGTCTGCTCACGAATGTCGATAACGTTGATGTTATCTTCGGCACTCACTCCATCGCCCATGTCGCTGAGCTTATCGCCCAAGCGTTTGAGGATGACCAGCGTCATATCCGCACGAACGAGCAAGAGGATTCCGATGCCATGAGTATGCCTTGGCACCGTGAGACGCAGTATCACGCTTGGGTGCCGATCATGACCGGCTGCAACAATTTCTGCTCGTACTGCATCGTTCCCTATGTGCGTGGTCGCGAAAAGAGTCGCGCGTTCGAGGAGATTGTCGACGAGGTAACCGCCCTTGTCCGCTCCGGCGTTCGTGAGATCACGCTGCTTGGCCAAAATGTCAATTCCTACGGCCGCGATTTGTTCGGGAAGCCCCGCTTTGCCGAGCTGCTTCGTGCAGTAGGGGAGACGGGTATCGAACGGATCTTCTTCACCTCATCCCATCCCAAAGACCTGCTCCCCGAGACCATCGATGCCATGGCTGAGGTTCCGGCCGTCATGCCCCAACTCCATCTTGCCGTGCAATCGGGTTCGACCCGCATCCTCAAGGAGATGAATCGCCGGTATACCCGTGAGGATTATCTCAGGCTTGTCGATCAGGTTAGAAATCGTATTCCCGATATCGCCCTCTCGACTGATATCATCGTCGGCTTCCCCGGTGAGACCGAGGAGGATTTTGAGGAAACCCTCTCTCTTGCCGAAACGGTCCGTTATGCACAGGCCTATACCTTCATTTACTCCAAACGTGAGGGAACGCCTGCCGCAAAGATCGTCGATCCAACGCCTCATGATGTTATCCTCGAGCGTTTCAACCGCCTTGTCAAGGTGATCGAGGAGACCGCTCACGAGTATAACCAGCATGACCTCCATGCCGTTGTCCCCGCACTTGTCGAGGGTACCTCCAAGAAAAACAACGCGATGCTATTGGGCAAAAGCCCCAAGAACCAGACCGTTCATGCTCCGATTCCGGCAGGTTACGCGATCGACGATTTGATCGGAAAGATCGTCGATGTCGATATCGATGTCGCAAAGACATGGTACCTGTCTGGATCTGTGGTTGGAGAGCCCCGTTAATGTCAGATTTGGAGCCCAAGGAGTCCTATAAGGCCGTTGCCATCGTTGGTCCTACAGCGGTGGGCAAAAGCGATGTTGCGGATGCCCTCGCTCATCTTATTGGCTCTGAGGTTATTTCCTGCGATGCGATGCAGGTCTATCGCGGTATGGATATCGGCACGGCGAAAATGAAACCGGAGGAGTGCTCGGCCCCTTTAAAGCTCGTCGATATCGTAGATCCTGACTTCGCGTATTCCGCCGCTCTCTATCAAGGGGATGCACGAACTGCGATGGCTTCTTTGTCACAACGTGGTCTCATTCCCGTCCTGTGCGGCGGCACTGGTCTCTACTTCAAGGCGGCACTCGATGTCATGGAGTTTCCGAAAGGCGAAATCGATGATTCTCGCCGAAAGGCCTATCAGGAACTTGTCGAAAAGCTTGGGCCTTCGGGCATGCATAAAATGCTCGAGGAGCGTGATCCTGCATCAGCCGCCGTCATTCATCCCAACAACATCCGTCGCGTGATCAGGGCACTTGAAATGGCCGATGACGGTGTGTCCTATGCCATACAGAAGGCACAGTTTGCCAAACCGCGGGAATATCGTCATGCGCTTTGGATCGGTCTCACGATGAATCGCGAGCGTTTATACCAACGCATCAACCAACGCGTAGACCTGATGTTTGACGCAGGACTGGTTGAGGAGGTTGAGGGCTTGGTGGATGCCGGCTATGCAAGTGCCCTTACGTCCATGCAGGCGATCGGATACAAAGAGGTCATAGAAGCGCTTGACGGACAGATCTCCCTTGAGGAGGCCCGTGATTTGATCAAGATGCGTTCCCGCCGCTATGCCAAGCGTCAACTTTCGTGGTTTAAGCGTGACTCGAGGGTTCACTGGTTCGACATGGACCGGTGCTTGAAAAGCGATGTCATCGATTCCATCGTCAACATTTTAAAGATGTGACATCATGAGCCGATTTCCGTTTGTCAACACCGAGCCCGAGCCTGAACGGGCCGTTCTTGTGGGCGTCGACTGGCGCGATAACGCTTGGCCTACCGATCGATCGCTCGATGAGCTCGAACGCCTTGCGTCAACCGCGGGAGCCGTGGCCGTTGCCCGTTTGACACAAAAGCTCGATAAGCCTTATCCCAAATCGTTTATCGGGTCGGGTAAGGTTGAGGAGCTTTGCGGTCTCGTTCATCGGATGGATATCCAGGTTGTCATCTTTGATGACGATCTTTCTCCTTCACAGCAGTCCTATCTTGAAAAGGCCGTGGGTGAACCCGTCAAAATCATCGACCGAACGGCTTTGATCCTTGATATCTTCGGTCTTCACGCACAGACGCGTGAGGGCCGACTTCAGGTTCAACTTGCTCAACTTCAATATCTGCTTCCTCGTTTGCGCGGCATGTGGAGCCATCTTGCAAAAGAGCAAACGCGTGGCGGCATCGGTTCGCGTTTCGGTCAAGGTGAAAGTCAGTTAGAGGTCGATCGTCGGCTCGTCAGGAACAAAATTTCATCGCTGCGGCGCGAGCTAAAAGACGTGGAAAAACGTCGGATTGTTCAGTCGAAAAGCCGTATCGAGTCTCCCGCGTTTCGTGTCGCCCTCGCGGGATATACCAATGCGGGCAAGTCTACACTGCTGAACCGGCTTACGGGATCCGATGTCCTGTCTCAAGATAAACTGTTTGCCACACTCGATCCGACAACCCGTTCGTATGCTTTACCAGGCGGACGGGTCATGACGCTTACGGATACCGTAGGATTTATCCAAAAGCTGCCCCATGGGCTCGTCGATGCGTTTAAATCGACACTTTCCGAAGTACTCGGTGCCGACCTGATCCTTCGTGTCATCGACGCCTCTGATGAGGATTGCCTTCGACAGATGAATGCGGTCGATCAGGTCTTGGAAGAAATCGGAGCCGGGGAGAAGCTGACGATTACCGTTTTCAATAAAATAGACCTTCTCGATCGTATCGAGCTTCTCGGTTTGGAGCGCAGATACCCCGATGCGGTCATGTTCTCCGCGAAAACGGGAGTAGGTCTGGACAGTCTGGTTGCTCGAATCGCCCGCGAGGCGGCTGCTACCGATGTCTTGCTTTCGGCTGATATCCCATATAAGGAAGGCACCTTAATCACCCTCATTCATAAACAGGGCTCGGTGTTGCGTGAAGAGTATCTTTCAGACGGGATACGTGTCGTTGCAAAGGTGCCGGCTCGAATCGCTCCCAAAATCGAGCGCTATAGGACGGAATAGGCAATATCTATCACAGCGAGGATCAACGGCTGATGAATGAGGTAGAAGGGGAGGGCGTGGCGACCCAGCGCTTCCAGTGCAGGAAATGGGTGTCGATACATCCATCGAAGATAAGAAGCGGCTTGCGCCGTGTCTGTCTTCGACAATCCCCTTGAAGCCATATATCCCGCAAGGAACATGAAGATAAATGGGATGAGGGGGTAATAATCGCCTGATACGAATCCCGCATCGGGGAAACCCAACCATGCAAGGCCGGGGATGTCATAGATATGATGCGGAATATTCCAGGTCAACCCAAAAAGGATAAGCAAAATAGCCATCGTCGGATACGCGGGAAGGTTAGTTAGCAGGGGTTTTGTAAGCGCGAAGGTAAGCGTGCAAGCTGCCATGCAATAGATGATGCCAAAATTGATGGAATTGTCTACCGAGGCCACGCTGGTCGCAATCCACACAACGAAAGCCGCTGCAGCGTATTTGAAACTCCGCTTGAAATTGTCGTGTGAAACAGAGCACATCCAACCGGCAACGAACAGAAAAACCCAGCTGATGCTTGCGCGCCAGATATCTTGGACAGGCCCGTGGACGAACCACGGTATCGATACACCATAGATGTATGCGAGATCATAGGTGCCATGGAATAGGGCCATGGAGATCATGGTGAACCCTCGCAGGGCATCAAAAAATCCCAGCCGGGTATCGTTTACACCGGTCATGTGCGAGCCTTAATTAAAACGACGCATGAGTCCGACAACTTTTCCAAGGATCGTCGGGTTCACGGCGTAGATGGGCTCCATCGTATCGTTTTCAGGTTGGAGTCGAACACGGCCCTGCTCTTTATAGAACGTCTTGACCGTCGCCGCTCCGTCAATCATGGCTACGACGATCTCGCCGTTCATGGCGCTTTTCTGCTCGCGGACGATGATGTAATCCCCGTTGTAGATGCCGACATTGATCATCGAACTGCCATGGACCTCGAGTATGAATGAGCCCTGGTCGGTTGCAATCTCCGTAGGAACGGTAAATGTGTCCTCGATATTCTGCTCGGCAAGGATGGGAATGCCCGCCGCGACGCGACCGACGAGGGGGAGCGAAACCGTTCCACGCTGAGGGCTGGTTTCCTGTTTGGGAAGCGATACCGACGAACCGTCCTCGTTAAAGAGCTCGAGCGCACGCGGCTTCGTGGCATCTCTTTTGAGGAGCCCGCGGGCTTCAAGAGCGGATAGATGGGCATGGACGGTACTGGGCGACGAAAGGCCGACGGCGGCCGCCATCTCCCGTACACTCGGCGGATAACCTTTCTCCTGCTGATACTCCTTGATGAAGTCGTAGATCTGCTGCTGACGCTTCGTGATCTTACGAGCCATGGTGGATCCTCTCGCTCGGTATCAAACAAATGTTCTTATTTTGCTTGACAGGAACAACTGTTCGAAGATAATGATAACCGAACACTCGTTCCAAGGCCAGACTTTTTTGTCCAGGCGCGTTGATATAACGGTTCTCGTCAAACAGAACGAGAGGGGCAACCGATGAACGTGAACAACTCGATGATTCAGGGCAATCTCGCATTCAAAACCAACGATTGTGGGAAACAAGTCCGTCGAAGCTTTTCTGTGCTCGATGGCGGTAAACCGTCCGTTCAGGGTCATACGAACCCTGGCTTTGGAGCCATTGCGTTCGTCTGCATTTCAATTGCCATGTCCGTTGCGATCGTTATGGGCATATCGGCTTTAAATCACGCATCCGTTGCAGAGGCTTCGAACGCCGCTCAATTTCAAACCGTAAAGGTTGCCGAGGGGGAGTCGCTCTGGACGCTTGCCGAGGATCATCCGGTGAAAGGCCTTTCCACACAAGAGACTTCCGATCTTATCCGTTCAAAGAATCACCTGAAACGCACTTCGCTTTCCGCCGGCGCGTCTCTTAAGGTTCCTGCTCAGGACTGAGTCTCTCTGTTCGCGTGGTACCCTTGTAATTCACACAAGGAGGTTCTATGCGCTGTCCCAAATGTGGAAACGAACATACGCGCGTTATCGATTCGCGCATGCAGGACACAAACAACACCATTAAACGACGCCGGGAATGCTGCGCTTGCAACTATCGCTTCACGACGTTTGAACGTTGCGAAGATCCCATCGAGGTGATCAAGTCCGATGGATCGACTCAGCCTTTCGACCGCAATAAACTTCTTGCCGGCTTGATGCGGGCGACGATCAAGCGCGATATCGAGCCTCAAAAGCTCAATGCCCTCATCGATGATATCGAAATCGAGCTTAGAAGCCGCACGCTCACGGCGGTTTCTTCGCACGAAATCGGCGACATGGTGCTTAAGCGACTCGAGAAGATCGATAAGGTCGCCTATATACGATTCGCGTCCGTCTACCGGGATTTTAAAGATGTCGATGAGTTTCTCCAGGAACTTGATAAGTTGAGGTGATTTTTTGTCTCGTATCTCCGTTTCGATTAAGCGTCTCGACCCCTCTGTTGAGCTTCCGCGTTATGCTCACCCTTCAGACGCCGGGCTCGATTTGCGCTCGAATGAGTCGCTCGATCTTGAACCTTTTGAGCGGCGCCTTGTCTCGACCGGCCTTGCGATCGCACTTCCCGACGGTTACGCTGGGTTCGTTCAACCTCGAAGCGGCTTAGCAATAAAACAGGGGCTTTCGGTCGTCAATACGCCTGGGCTGATCGATGCCCACTATCGCGGTGAGCTCAAGATTATTCTCATTAACCTTGATCCGCATACATCGATTCATATCGAGCGTGGAGAGCGCATAGCGCAACTTGTTATCCAAGAAGTCCCCACGGTCGAGCTTTTCGAAGTGGACGAACTTGATAAGACCGACCGCGGTTGCGGTGGTTTTGGATCGAGCGGAACAGCATAGTTGATGCGGACGTAGCGTTTATATCAGACGGAACATCATCCCCTTGCGCGGATGGTTGTTCCGTCTTTGATGGACGTTACCTTATGTGGGCAGGTTTTCCGCCGATATAGAATTTGCAAAAACGGCGCGGACGTTTTTTGGGATTTCCCACCTGCTCCATCGTAGCGATGGCGATGTCTTCGGCCGCATGGGGTCTTCTTAGCGTCGCCCCGTTAATCAACAATGCCTTTAGAGATTCAGGGTGGTCATGCAGATGCTTAAGCGTCACCACAAGCTCACGCGCGGTCGTGACATGCATACTTGCCCCCATTCCCGTGAGCATGACGGTATTCGCCTTCTCCTGACCATATGATTTGCCCAGAAGAATCATGGGCAAATGGGCACAAAGGCATTCCGTAACGGTCAAGCCGCCCGATTTGAGGATGGCTAGGTCACAGGCATGCATAAGTGACGCCATGTCATTCACATAATCGAGTACCGTTACATTTTCGAGCTTCATTGCGCCGAACAGTGTTTTGAGCTTGTTGGCGTATTCGATGTCCTTGCCGGGCAGAAATACAAAATGCATATCTTCGAACCCGCGCAAGAAGGGAAGTGTCTTCTCCATGGCCGCCCGAAAGCGCACGTATGGTTGTGGCAAGCTTGCGCCGGCCATCACCAAGACCACCGTCTTGTCGGTTGGAAGCTCAAATTTAGCAAGCTCTTCATTTCGATCGTACGAAGCGTCGAAACCGGACCTGATCGGAATGCCCGTGATGCGAATATGAGACTCAGGTACCTTTCGCGGGCGAAGCGTCTCGGCCATAAACTCATTCGCAACGCAAAAGAGGTCGGTGTCGACATGGGGCCACCAGCCCTCAACCTCATAGTCAGTGGGTACACAGATCACCGGGTAGTCGATTCCGGTGACCACGCGCGAACCGACAGCAACATTTGCTGCCGTGATATGCGTGCAGATTACGGCAGCAGGCCGATTTTCTTTAATATACGTGTTAAAGGCTGGGAACATGATGCGCGTCCAGGCCGTTCCGCCTCCCCAGAGCAGACGTCCCGTTAAGGTATAGCGCCACGTTAGATCGTAGATGGGACGCGTTGCTCCCGTAAACGATGCGGCCGTTTTGTTGCCATCGAACTTGATACGGCCAAAATCGAGGATATCCAGCACTTCGACTCGAACGTTCTCTGGAATTCCGTTTTCGCCTTTGAGGAGCTCAAAAGCCTGGGCTATGGCATTGGCGGCTGCTTTATGGCCAGAACCGACGGATGCATGGATAATCGTCACGAGGGGCGCATCGTTTATCTTCGGCCCTGTTGCCGACAGATCCTCTGATAGGGAAGTATTTGATGTTTCCGCTTTCTCGGCCATGAAATAATCCTTGAGTTGCTGGACGCATTGTTCGATATTGTAGTGCATCATGCATCGTTTCATCCCGATTGGGGTAAGAGCGCATGGAACAGAGATGAATCTTTGCGAAGGAGCAGCTATGTCCGAATCTTTATATGACCTCGTGATCGTCGGCGGCGGTCCGGCGGGCTATTCTGCGGCGATTTATGCTGCACGCGCCAACTTGAAGACGGTCGTGATCGAGCAGGGGATTCCAGGTGGTCAGATCACGACAACGTCAGAGCTTGAAAACTATCCCGGAATTCCCATGATTTCGGGTTCGGAGTTTGGCGAGAAGCTTCAGACCCATGCCGAGGATCTGGGGGTCGAAACGATTTGGTCATCCGTTACCTCGATCGTGCGCTCGGATGATTTCGAAGGGTTCGTGCTTGAAACCGAAGAGGATCCATTCAAGGCCAAGTCGGTTATAGCAGCCATGGGTGCGACACCTCGTCCTGCAGGTTTTGTCGGTGAGGATACCTTCCGTGGACGCGGCGTTTCGTATTGCGCGACATGCGACGGTATGTTTTTCAAAAACAAGGACGTCTTCGTCATCGGTGGCGGTAATTCCGCCTGCGAAGAGGCGCTGTATCTTTCCAATATCGCTCATACCGTGACGATGGTCGTTCGCCGCGATGTCATGCGGGCTCCCGAGGGGATCGCCAATAAAGTTATCAATAAGGAAAATATTTCAATTAGGTACCAAACTAGTATTATCGAGCTTTCAGGTGATACGCTCCCGACATCAATCACGTTTAGGGATAACGCGACGGGCGAACTTCACACGGAGTCGTTTGAAGCCGGCTCGATCGGCGTCTTTGTTTTTGCCGGTACGGAACCCCATACGGAACTCGTCGAGTCGCTTGTTGAGCTCGGTCCGGACGGTGGCATCGTTACGGATGATGCCATGGCGACCAAAACGCCTGGTCTGTTCGCAGCTGGAGATATCCGTACCAAGCGGCTTCGCCAGGTCATAACCGCCGCCTCAGATGGTGCCATTGCAGCAACATCCGCCTATCAGTTTGTGCATAACGTTCATTCCGGTCAGTAACAGATATAATCGGGTTTAAATTTTTTAAAAGCACGATAATATATCTTATGTAAAGTTGATAGATTAGTTAGAAATACCCCCGCAGCTAGTTGTCCTTGCTGCGGGGGTATTGATTCTCGTTACTAATTAGGTAAATACGAAAACGAGTATACGTATTAGCGTCCCGATGCCGGTCCCCAGCCATATCCGATAATAAGGCCGTTCATCTCGGCATAATAGGAATCCAGTCCGCCACACGGCAAAATGGTGATCTTTGATCCAGGCCAGCGTTCGTTAATCTTTATCGCAAGCGCCTGTGCCCCCGCTTCATTTTCAACATGATCGATAAAGACCTCACCGCCGTCAAAGCCATCTGCAGCCATCGTGTCAACGATCTTGGCGTACATCTTCTTTTCGCCGCGCGTCGGTCCGACAATCTTGATGGTTCCCTCGGGACTTGCGGTTCCCAGAATTCGAATATTCAATTTATTTGCGATGAGGCCAGCCATTTTAGGCATGCGACCCGCTTTCGATAAATTCTCATAGTTCGAAAGCATGAAGAGAATCTGGCTGTTTGCTTCGAGGTTGTCGCAATATGCGCAAACTTGTTCAAATGAAGCATCGGGATTATTAGTTAGGTACCTATCGAATAATGTGAGCAACAAATCCATTTTGCCGCCCGCAGCACGAGAATTGATCAAATGAATGTGTCGGTTCGGCTCTTTTTCGAGCACCATATCCCGTGCTGTCGACGCAGCCTCATAGCTACCCGAGAGGCCGTCTGAGATCGGCATGCAAATCGTGTTGTCAGCAAGTTTGAAGAGATCGACCCACTCCCCCACACTGGGGCAACAACTCGAAGATGCACTGGATTCCGATGCCACGGCCTTATTGAGTTCGTGGGTATCCAAGGTTTCATCGTCAATATACTCATGAGCCCCGACGCGGATCTTGAGTGGCGCGAACCGATAAACGGTATCGGGTGCCGTCGGCTTATAGCCGCGCAGATTGCAACTCGAATCCGAGACGAGAGCCCAACGCATAGATAATCCTTTCTTTGGAACAATATGGGTATTATAGCCGTTCGATTAAATATTAATCGGGCATCTCCTATGACGGCGAATAATTAGGTAGTTAGTTTAACTAATGGAAAAGCGGGGCCGCGATCACATCAGATGACCGCGGCCCCGAACTCTATCGTTGCTTGATTAATATTTGATCTTCATGATCTCATCGATGGCAAGGATATATATTTTGAGCGCTGTCTTAAGAAGCTCCTCAGACACGCCTTCGTCATCGCCGTGCATCGGTCCGACCCAATCGGGGTCCTCACGCCAAGGCATCTCAGGGCCGAATGCCGCGGCATTTTTGAACGAACGGGCATACGTGCCGCCACCGATGGTGAAAGGCTTGCGGTCCTCCCCTGTTACGTCGTTGTAGACACGAATCAGGCGTCGAATCTCTTCGCCCTTGGGGTCGATATAAAACGGCGGCGTATCGTTAGCGGTCTCATAGCTTGCGCCATATTGCGCCGCATAGGAGCTGAGCGTCTGCTCGAATAGCTCGCATGAAAACGTCGTCGGATAGCGAGAATCGACGGATTGATGCAAGGTCCCATCGGCGTCGCGCCAAACTTTGCCGCCCACGATAGTCAGATCGCCAAAGAGCTCATCAGATGTCGCTACACCGACGTTAGCGCCCGTATAGTCATCGATAAGAGCTTTCTGCAGTTTGAGGAATCGCTCCTCATCGGAGCTTACCAGATGATTTTCGAGCATGACATCGACGAGCATACCGATGGCGTTGACCGTGCCCTCCGGCATGGATGCATGTCCACCTTTTCCTTTGGCGGAGATGGTAAGACGATCGTCCTCCAACGTATACGTTATCCCCTCATACACCGGAGGCAAAGCCTCGGGATTCACGATGGTCACGCTCGCGTCGGTGGGAATGGCGTTGAACGCCTCGCCGGCATCCCAAGAGATAATTTTTGGTTCGGAGATGCGCCCTGAGGTGAAGACGCCCTGATAGATACCCTTCTCGCCATAGCAGACGGGAAATTCGGCATCGGGCGTGAAGAGAAACGCCGGCTCGCTGAAATGATCGAGATAATACTCAACGTCCTGTTGATCGGTCTCTTCGTTGGACCCCAGAATCATACGGAGCGTATAGGGAAATTTCCTACCCTGTTCATGCCAGTAGCGCATCGCATAGGCACCGATAACAAACGGTCCCTTGTCATCAAGCGTTCCGCGGCCAATGAGATATCCATCGTGGCGCGTCATGTCATGCGGATCCTGCGTCCAGCCCGGTCCGCAGGGGACGGTATCGAGATGGGCGATCATGCAAATCTGTTTCGTCGGGTCGGAACCCACGTAATCGGCGGTACCGACATATCCCTCATGGCACTGGGCATCCATTCCCAAACGACGGCAAAGTTCAAGGCCGGCATCGAGTGCGCGTCTAGGACCGGGGCCGAACGGTGCACCCTCCCCTGCTTGCTCACGGTCTTCCTGGCTAGGGATTTCGACAAGCGTCTTGATTTCATCGACGATCGTCTCCCAGGATGAGTCGATCCAAGCATCGATTTCCTTGAGGTGTTGCTTGCGGTCCATGGTGAATCCTTTCGCAGAACCATGCTGATGATTTAAGTTTATACAGAATTAGGCTAATTTGATACAGAATTCGACAGGTAAATTTGTCTTTGTATAAGAAAAGCGGGCCTGGAAATCCAGACCCGCTTTGATACAACCACGTAAGTGGAAAATCTAATGCTTAGTAGCGCACGAAGATGTAGTTGTTGTTCATACCGGCGGAAACGGAGCTGATAATGACTCCGATACCGTAGTCGGAGGCATGAATCATCTGCCCGTTACCGATGTAGATGCCGCAGTGGTAAGAATTGACGACGATATCGCCGGGTTGCGGATCAGAGACGCGCTGATAACCCATAAACGTGTACGTGGTTCCCAGGCGACGATACTGGCCGGTCAGACAATAGCTCACAAAACCGGAGCAGTCGAACGCGTTGGGCCCGCAGGCACCCCAGGAATAATCGCAACCGAGCTTGCTGTAGGCGCGACCCACGACAGAACCGCTGTCGACCGAAGAACTCGGCGTCGAGGGTGTGGAAGGCGTGCTTGGCGTAACGGTGTTGTTCTGATTGCCACCGCCGTTGTTGTTCTGGTTACCCCCATTGTTCGACTGAGCGCCGTTGTTGGAGTTCTGAGACCCGCCGTTATTGGAGGTACCACCGCTGTTTGCGTTGTCTCCGTTGGAGTTGGTATTGTTCGAACCCGTATCGGTAACAGTTGCTTCGCTCGCCGTGCTTGCGTTGATACCGGCCTGAAGCGCAGCGTTCTGCTCAGCCTCTGCCGCAAGCTCCTCCTGAAGCTTTGAATCGAGCGAGTTTACGACATTCTGAGCCTCGGCCTGCTGAGCGTTGAGCTCGTCAACCTTCTTCTGCGTAGCCTCGACGTTCTTTTGCTGCTCGGCCTGCTTGTTGGCGAGCTGGGCCTGAGCTTTCTTGACCTCTTGAATGGTCTTGGCCTGTTTGTCGGAGACCTTGTTGTAGTAGAACAGGTTGTTGACCATGTCGCTCAGGTTGTCCACACCGGTGAACGCGGTGAGCAGGCTCATGCCGCCCGACTTGTAGTTGCCAGAGACATAAGAAGACAACTTTGCCTGGCCGTCGGCCACTTCCTGCTGCTTTTTCGTGATCTCGCCGGCCGTCTGGTCCAGATCGTGAGTCTGGTTGGAGAGCTCCTCATAGATCTTTTGAGTCTGCGTACCGATCTGCTCAAGCTTCTCACGAGCAGCGGCGAGATCGGACTCGGTATCGGCATAGGCCGGTGCAGCGGTAAGTCCAAGACCCAAAACACAAGCGAGGGTTGCCGTTGCAGCGCAGCGTGCCATGTTTCGGTGCGTAGTTGCTGTGCGCATGTAGCTTCCTTTCGATGTAACGTTGAGACTAGTTCACCTCAACGAGGCTGAAAAACTCGGCATCAGAAGACTCGAGCCTTTCACGCGGATTGAGAAACGCGAGCTCAAGGATACATCCGTATCCGACAAGCTTCGCGCCCATATCTCGCACCAGTTTACCTGTTGCCTCGGCCGTACCGCCGGTAGCGATCAAATCGTCGAGAATCAACACGGTATCTTTAGAGCAGATGGCATCCTTATGGATTTCCAGCGTATCGGTGCCGTACTCCAACTCATACGAGACGCTCATCGTCTCACGAGGCAGTTTCCCCGGTTTACGCGCGGGAACAAAGCCGACGCCGAGGGCTGCCGCAACGGGCGCACCTACCATGAAACCGCGCGCCTCAGGCCCGATGACCTTCGTGATGCCCTTGTTGCGATAATGATCCGCGAAAGCGTCGACCATCGCCTTGAGGGCCTCGGCGTTTGCAAAGAGTGGTGTGATGTCCTTGAAAATAACGCCGGGCTCGGGGTAGTCAGGAATGTCGATGATTTGAGATTCAAAATCGTACATGGGACGCCTTTTCCTTTTTGATGAATATTGGGAGCTAGATTGAACCCCTATCAATGCTTGGCGTGCTTTACGCCCGCGGAGGGGGAAACGACCTTGAGCGGCTTGACAAGCGAGGATTCACCAAGCTTCGGGGCGCTGCTCGAAACCGGCTTGGAAGCCTCCGCCTCCGATCGCGATATCTCCTCGTCAAGCGCATCGATGTCCGCGTCCTCGACGACGGCATTCAGTGATTCGAATACCCGGTTCTTAAGCAAGGCTGTGTGGACGCCCTCGGTCAGATCATGGAGCTTGTTGAAGGCCCGCTGCAGCTTTTCGTCGCGATCGTCATCGGAGGTATCCATACCGAGCATGCTCATCAGGACCTGCTCGAACATCGAAGATTCGCGGTTCGCCGCGGAAACGTATTGGCGAAGATTGCGCGGTTCGATATGGAAACGCGAAAGCTCAGCGCAATAGCGGATGATCGGAAAATCCCGTCCGTCAACCAGCTCGCGGTTCTGCGGGCTTTTGATGATACGGATTAAGTCGTTTTCGGCAAGCGCTCGGATAAAGGAAATCTCCACTCCGAACATGTCGGGAAGTTCTTCGATCGGATGGAGCTTCTGCTTGGTCTCTTTTGGCTCCTGTTTGAGTGGGACATCGGAGAGCAACCCTACTTCGTAGGCGAGCGTCGAGAGATCGGTGGCGTTATCGAGGCGCTGCTTGATAACGTTCAGAGGCATGTATCGCGTTTTTTGAAGATGCAAGATCACCTCAAGGCGATCGACGTCCTCTTTAGAGTACTGACGGTAGCCTTTTGGCGTGCGATGAGGGGTAATCAGCCCCTCATCTTCGAGAAAACGGATTTTAGAGTTGGAAAGATCGGGGTATGCGCCTCGAAGCAGATTGACGACCTGGCCGATACTCAGATAGTTGCGCTCGGCCAAGACTATTCACCGGTTTCGATGCGCTCCGGGGTGCTCTCGTGGTAGATGAGCGTGAACGTGCCGATTTGGACGGACGAGCCGTCATGCAGCGGGGCATCGTTGACGATGGCGCCGTCGACCCAGGTTCCGTTGAGGGAGCCGAGATCCTCGATACGGGCACCCATGGCGTCACGGATGATCTTCGCATGGCTACGGGAAACGGTCATATCGTTGAGGAAGATGCCGTTCGCGGGGTCACGCCCGATGGTCGTTTCGTTATCCTCAAGTTCAAATGCGGCGCCGGTTTGAGGACCTTTGACGATCGACAGCACCGGGGCGGTGATGCGCGCGCTCGCCATGAGATCGGGAACGGTGACATCCGCGGAGGGCATGCGGAAGACGCAGGTCGCCTCGGTGGCCTTACCGGAGTTCGGCAGATCGTTCTGATTGTTGTCCATTCTTACCCCTAACGTAAGCGGCTCCAGGCCGCGCAATATACCTGTTGGCTATCATACCCCATTGCATCAATCCTCGATTTCGGGGTTGAGGAAGTCCTCCTCCTCGTCCTCCGGATGCGTTTGGGCATGACGTACCGCCACGGCTCCTTTGATGGTGTAGATAACCGCCGTGAGCATTGAAAAGCAGACGCCGAGATAAACGAAGAAGATGCCGAGGGGCACCGAAGTTCCGTTGAGACCCGGGAACACCACGGTAGATGCGGGCAGCAAGCTAAAGCCCTTGACGACGGGAAGCCCTAAAAGCATGAGGGAAAAACCGGTCATGAGGAGTGCCGTCGCGATCTTGCCGGTATAGACGACATCGATGGGACGACGGTGGAATTTGCGGACGATCGCGTTGCCGCACGCCAGGTAGATATCACGCCCGATCACCAGGACGCAGACCCAAACAGGCAGCTCTCCCCTCACGACGAGGCCGAGCACGCCGGTGAAGAGCAGAGCCCGATCGACGATGGGGTCCATCATCTTTCCCAACCAGCTGACCGTTTTGGTCATGCGTGCGATCTGACCGTCCATCCAATCGGTCGAAGCCGCAATCGCGTAGATCACGAGCGCGACGTAACGGTTGAAGTCGGTGACAAAAAGATAAAGGAACACCAACGTAAGGATAAGACGGATGAACGTTATGACATTGGAGATCGTGAAGATCTTGTTCGACGGGTAATCAGAAGTGCCGATGAGCTCCTTCTTGATCTTCTTTTTGATTCCCACTGAACTCCTTGGGTATGAGTCGACATGACGGTCAAGATGATACCCGTTTCGCACGTTACTAGCCATGATGCCCATAAGGGTTTCACGAGTGTTAGGGTACGTCCTCGAGATGAGCTCATGGCCATATAAATGCGCCAACGAAACATGTATCATCTTTTGCTAAATAAAAAAGGAACTTGGATTTCCAAGTTCCTTTGGAGCTTCTGGTCGGGACGACTGGATTCGAACCAGCGACCCCTTGACCCCCAG
>ERZ808240.522-NODE-522-length-50087-cov-8.359230_pt1 | contig 50087 bp, 73 predicted proteins | sample MGYA00521084_ERZ808240 | MGnify/ENA primary metagenome ERZ808240 (study PRJEB31516, sample SAMN03275571) | gut metagenome | biome: mammalia-associated habitat; material: feces | host: Papio cynocephalus | place: Kenya | collected 2012-08-06 ...
CAAAGTTCTTGTTGCGAACGTTGGGGTCCTGGGTGGGCATGGGGCACTTTTTGGGGTCCATATTGAAAGCCATCTTACATTCCCTCCTGAGTCTTGAACAGGTTGCAGGCCTTTTCCCGGGCCTTGGCCTCAAAGGGGCGGTACATGGTGCCGCGGGCCATTGCCTCGTCGAAATCCACCAGATCACCGTCAAAGTCGGGGCCGTCCACGCAGGCAAACTTGGTCTCGCCGCCCACGGTCAAGCGGCAGCCGCCGCACATGCCGGTGCCGTCGATCATGATGGGGTTCATGGAGACGATGCTCTTCAGGCCGTGCTTCTGGCAGGTCTTGACCACGAACTTCATCATGATCAGCGGGCCGATGGTGATGACCAGGTCGTACTGGTTGCCGGCTTCCACCAGCTCATCCAGTGCAGCGGTGACCACACCCTTGGTGCCGTAGCTGCCGTCATCGGTCATCACGCGCAGTTCATCGCTGCAGGCCTTGAACTCATCCTCAAGGATGAGCAGATCCTTGTTGCGGAAGCCGACCACGCTGTGCACCACACAGCCCTGCTCATGCAGTTCACGGGCAATGGGCAGAGCAATGGCGCAGCCCACGCCGCCGCCGACCACACACACCTTCTTGAGGCCTTCGGTCTCGGTGGCACGGCCCAGCGGGCCAACAAAATCGTGCACGCTCTCACCGACCTTGAGGCTGTTCAGCTCCATGGTGGTGCCGCCAACGATCTGGAAAATGATATCTACAGTGCCTGCCTCGCGGTCATAACCGGCCACGGTCAGGGGAATGCGCTCGCTGTCCTCAAACGGGCGCACAATGATAAACTGACCCGGCTTTGCCTTTTTGGCAATCAGCGGGGCTTCAATGACCATCTTTGTCACGGTGGGGTTCAGCGCGACCTTTTCAGTGATCTTGTACATTGCGTTTGCTCCTTTTCCTGACATATTCCCTGCATGAAAAATACGCCCGGCCCCCAGTACAGCAGCCCGAAGAGACAGGCGTGAAAGTTCAGCAACAATTTGACAAATTTATTATAACTGCTTTAAAAGAGGAAAGCAATTAAATTTTCTTCGCGTCAGCTAAGGCAAACTTGAACAGCGGCGCAGTTCCGGCCCGGCGGGCGGGGAGCAGAGACCGCTTTTTTCGAAAAACTGGCTGAAATTGTAGAATAAACGCAAGAGAAATCCAAGTGGTTTCCCTTGCGTTTATTTTTTTGCGCATTTTTTCAGGAAGTGAGGGAAAAGAGATGGCGAAACACATGACGCTGGAAGAGCGCAAGGTGCTGGAAGCACGGTACAATGCGGGTCAGAGCGTCCCCGGAATCGCCAATGCAATGGGCTTCAACTTCTCCACCATCTATAAAGAGTTGAAGCGTGGAGATACCGGCAAGATGGATCAGAATGGCCGTGCAGGGTACAGTGCAGTGCTGGGACAGCAGCGGCTTTACAAAACCAAGCAGCGGCTGCGGTATCAGGCGGATTACCCCGGCGGGATGAAAGAGTGAAGGAGCAGCCATGAAAAAAGATTTAAGGGATATGGATGACGAAAGTATGAAAGCTCTTGCAAATGACATTCTCGCAAAATGCCAAGAGCAGGAGCTTTCATACGGGGAAATGCGGATTCTGCTCACAGTTCTACTTGTGCGATTGGATGAAGCAAAAGGTAGAATTGAGAGAGCTGCACTATTTCAAAAGGCGGAGATTAAACCTTTTTGAGCGTTGCAAGAGCAGCATCCAACGTTTCCTTGTCCATTGCCGCATAGAGAGAAACATACCCGGTAAAGGCATCCAATGCGTAAGCAGCGGGGTTCTTATCGAGCGGAACGCCGTTTACCAATTCAGCTGAAACGTGCTGCAATGCAAGATCGTAAACCAACTTCTGACGGTCGGTCATAAAATCACCTCCTTTCCGTGCTCATTGTACCACGAAAGCGGAGGTTGCGAAAGGAATAGAAAAAATGCTTGAGCTTGCAATTTGGCTACATTACATCGGCATCCCTGATTTGGCGGTTAGGATTGTGGCGGATGCAGCCACGGCCATTTTCCTTTTGTGGGGAATCCTGAACTACTACGACAAGAAAGAAGTTCAGGAGTCATTTCTTGAGGTGTCCAGATCGGCTAGATACTGGAAGATGGTATCGGAATACAGATGGACTATGATAAAGGAACTCATGGAGAGACTGCACAAATGGAATGGGCGGGGCTGATCGTGATAATTGGAGTTACAACCGTGCTGATCTGCGCCGGAATATTTGAACTGCTGGAACGCCGCAAACGGGCGGTGTTCAAAGAGCAGGTTCACGATCTGGCGCAGCAGTACATAGACAAGATGAAACAGGAAGAGCACGTTAAAGAGTGAGCTTCCGGGCATGGGCAGACCTACCCGCCCACCATTGCGGTTTATCTGGGGCGCAGACAGACCGCCCGGCTACCGCAAGGCCGGGGCCTTACCTGCTGGGGGCAGAAAGAATACGGCGGGGCGGCCCGCATGGGCAAGGCGGTTTCATGTCCGACACCGCCTTTTATATGGTACGGCCAGTGCAGGAGGGGGTGCATTCCCTTCCGCCCGGTGCTAACCCCGGGGCGTACCGCCAGAAATCGAATATTCACCCACCAAAAGAAGGAGCATTAGCATGATGAACGATGAGAAGAAAATCGGCTTTTCTGTGGAACTGGAAAACAACCGTGTTGGCCTGTGGGCACATGGCGAAGATGAGACGCTGGTGAACCTTGCCATTGCAGCGACGGCAAACATTGTCGCTGCAGCTTGCAACAATGACAAAGAGGAAGCCAAGAAGCTGCTGCGGGATGTGAAGATCGGGCTGGATGCAGCACTGGAACAGGCGTTGGAGCATCCCACCGAGGAAATTGACCCGGAAGTGATGAAAGCGATTGGCCCTGCTGACCTTCCCGTCAAACCTCTGAACAAGGCTTGATTTCGGAGGAACACGGCATGGAAGGGCAAGGCGTATATTCCCCGAAAGAGCAATACTACCAGATGTTCTGCGGCGCAGTCGGAGAACGAATGGGCAGTCTGGCTCTGTGGCGGGTGCTTGATGAAATCGGATTCTTCACCAGCCCGGCCAGTGCAAAGCATCACATGAATGTCCCGGGAGGTCTGCTGATCCACTCCCTCAACGTAGCAAAGGCCGCAATGGAACTGTGCGAAACGCCGAGGTTCAAGAACTGCGACAAACGGGCGGTCATGGTTGCGGCCCTTCTGCATGATGTCTGCAAAGCCGGGAAGTACATTGAGAAGCCGGATGGCGGGTATCGCTACGAGGACACCCGGATGCTGGGGCACGGCGAAGAATCGGTCATTCTGATCCAGAAATGGTTGCACTTGACCGACAAAGAAGTGCTGGCGATTCGCTGGCACATGGGAGCCTACACCGGGGAGCGGGATTGGGACACATTGAGTAAGGTGTATGACAGCTGCCCCGAGGCTCTGTGCGTCCACATGGCGGACATGATTGCCACGCACATTATGGAGGTCGAATAACGAAAACGCATAGGAACAGAAGTCCTCCCAAAGCGGTGGACGATAAGACCAAGCAGTGCAAGCACACGTTCAAAATCACCGCTGTGCGATGCGCTCCGTGCAGCGGTTACAACGTGGAGTGCAAGCACTATGAGGGAAACGATGCTGCTGATACAAAGCGTCGCCCCAGATGAAACAAATAAGCAGCCCTGCCCGCAGAAGCGGGGCTGCTTTTTATATGGCGGAGGGTGTCCCTCTGGTACGGGGACACTGAAAGCGGGGCCGGACCCCGCCTGCGCCTGCTTAACGTTTTCCATGGAAGCCGGGACGGTCACGAAGTCAGCCGCCCGGCACGGTGGAGTGGTGCTGTACAGCAGCGTCCTCCTTTCCGTTCAAGCCCGATGAAAAGCCGGGCTGCCACTCTTACCGAAGCCGCACCCGCATGGATATGACGGGACCGGGTGCGCCGCAGCGTGAGCGCAGAAACGCCCTGTTCAACTTGCTCAGGCCAAAAGCAACAGGCCATTGCAGTGGCCGACCCGCCCTGTACTCTCTTACGGGGCGGGATTGATATGCGAGCGCATGGAAGCTGCCTGTCTCCGATTCCCCATCACCAACAGGCGGGCCGGTTCGATGCCGGCCGTTCGCACAAGAAAAGAGGATAACGATGGATATTAAATGCCTGACACAGGACTTTCCGCAGGGAGTGCGAGTATACGATGCCGACGGGGTGGCTCCTTCGCTGGTACATACCGCCAGCACGATGCGGTCGCAGGCCATTCTGGTTCGAGGGGGGGCGGCTGGCGTGAGCAACGAGAAAACAACTGATGTGTGCTGTATCTCATCGACACAAGCAAATTCAGGAAAGTTCATCAATACGGCTGCGACGTTGACCTTGAATAAGGACAGAGCCATTGTTGGCTATAACTCATTTTGCCTTGCCGGAAACTTCGTTGACCGAAACACAAATCAGAATGGAAGCGGCGTCCGGGAAAACGCTTCGTTTACGCTGAACACACAAGACCGTCATGCGGTGGCATACGATGCCAGAAACAGCCGCCTGAATGGGACAGTAAGCGGAACGCTCCAAGCGAAAGAATCAGGAGGATGGAGCTTGAACTACATCAACCCGGTCATTCAGCCGGACGTGCCGAAGCTGCCGGAATGGATCGTGCGCCGATTGCTTCCGATGGAGTGCGGGCGGTTGCAAGGCTTTCCAGATGGCTGGGGAGAAATCGAGCCACTGACGGATGAAGCGGAAATCCCGTTCTGGCGGGAAGTGTATCTGAGAAACTGCAAGATCAAAGGCCGAAAGCCCAAGAAAATAATTGCCCGGGCAGATGGGGCCAGAAGCGATGCTGCTGTAAAGCGGTGGCACGACGAGTTACACAGCTTGTCGGCGGAGTATTCCATGTGGGGTAACGGCATGGCATTACCGAACGCCCTTTTCTTCATCCAAAACGCTTTCCGGGAATTGGGGAAACCAGCATCGGAAGTGAAGCTGGGCAGCCTATTCGACGGAAGCGGAACGATGCCGCTGTGCGCTGTGATGTGCGGCGGACAGGCTGTGTGGGCAAGCGAGGTGGAGCCGTATCCTATTGCTGTTACCAGAACTCACTTGCCGCAGATGAAGCATATCGGCAGTATAACCGACATCAAAGGAAACCAGATAGAGCCAGTGGACATTATCACGTTCGGCTCACCCTGTCAGGACTTGAGCATTGCCGGAAAGCGTAAAGGACTGGGCGGAAACCGAAGCTGCTTGTTCTATGAAGCAATTCGGGTGATCCGGGAAATGCTGTCAGCAACTGGCGGAAGATACCCACGCTTTGTCATTTGGGAAAATGTGCCGGGCGCATTATCGTCGCATGACGGAAAGGATTTTGAAATTGTTCTCAACGAACTTCTGCACCTCCGAGACTTTGCCGGAGGTGGAACAGATAAGCCTATTCGCCAGCATGGGCGGTGGGCGAAAGCAGCATCCTACGGAACTGTTGCCTATCGAATCGTCAACGCTCAATTTTGGGGAGTGCCCCAACGTCGCCGAAGAATATATGCTGTCTGCGATACTCGTGGAGAATCCGCCGCAATGGTCACTTTTGAGCGAAACGGCACTGAATGGCATTTTGACCCGTGCTTCCCAGAGAGGGGGCAAACCGTTGCCCGTCTTGCTCCTGACTGCTATTCATGGCATGATCGCATGGTGGCGACGGGAAAGCTCCGAGGGGGGGCGGAACGAGCCTACACCCTGAAAATCCGCCAAGGCTGTGAGGGCGGCGGCAAGGGTCCGCTGGTACAGACAGAGCTTTCCGCTACGCTGGCAACACATCAGGATCAGAGCTTGATCCAATCGCTGGTGCTGAACGACCAAGGCGGAAAGAACATGGATGTTTCTGTGGATGTGACGGGAACGCTCCGTGCTCAGGCACATGGGCACTCGCCTGTTGTATTCCAAAAATCGGAGGACGAAGAAGAATGAGATCGCCGATGATGCCGAAAATCGCCCTAGGCTTGAGCTGCATCGCTCTGGGTATGCAAGTCACGAACTGCACCATCAAAAACGCCCGGATTCGGGAGCTGGAAACTGAGCGGGATATTTATGCCAGCAGGTTTCAGAACTGGTCGGAACGTGCTATGCAGGACGAAGAAATAATCTCAGGGCTGGATGACCAGCTTGGCCAGCTGCGTGATGGAACGGACATTGCGCTCAACAGAAACATCCGGCTGGAAGACGCTGGTGTGTTTCTGTGTACGGCATACTGCACCGAGAAATACCCGCATATTTGCGGCACTGGAACCGGGATCACTGCCAGCGGCCAGCCAATCCAAGCAGATGTGACCGTTGCGGCAGACCAAACGCTCCTGCCTTATGGCACGGTGATCTACATCGAGGATGTAGGTATCCGTATTGTGCAGGACAAGGGCGAGGGAGTACAGGGCAACCATTTGGATGTTGCCGTTCCCGGCAGCCATGAAGACGCTTTGAAATGGACGGGCTACGGCGAACACCGGGTCTGGATCATCAAAGAAAATAACTGACAGGAGGAAAACAACATGGATGGACTGGTAAAAACGCTTGGCACGGTTCTGCTTTTGCTGGCCGCTGCACTCTGGGCGGCGGCGGTACTGCTGGCACCTGCTGCGCTAGTTAAACTTTGCTGGCTGTATCTGTTCGCATGAGGCTGACCGGGATGAAGATGTATGAAATTGCCCTGAAAGGCTATGGCCGGGGGCTGCCTGCATGGTTAGCATACCGGGTCAAGGCAGCGTCGGCGGAAGAGGCTGTTTGTAAGGCAAAGAAGCAAGCCGCAGAACACTACATAGAATTTGAATGGTTTGAAGTTCAATCCATCGGAGAGGTACGCACATGAAAATTGCAGCGATTGCCAAAGTAATCAAAGACCGTGCATCCTGCCATATTGTCCGGGTACACGGAGCGGAAGACACCGAAACGAGTATGTTCATCGGCACAAGCTCCGAGCTTTACTCACTGGAAGGATTCCCGAAACCGTGGACAGAAGCAGAGATTATGACGATGCTCGGCATCCAGAAAAAGCAGTGGGACGACATCATCTACCGGGAATATATCTGCGATACCGAAGCGGATGTTTGCGGGCTGAATCTGGAAGATGCGCTCCGGGATGAAGTGGAGTGCAGAACAAGTTCCATCAGCCTCAGCATCGGAGGAACGCTTTTCATGGGGCTTATGACCCCAGACGAAAAGAACATTGATTTTGTTGCCGTCAGCAAGCTGGCACCTGTTATGGACGAGATCAAGAAAAGCGACTACATCAACTACTGCCTGCGCTATGCAGCGGACGGCTCCCGGTACTATGTTGTCCGGGACGGAATGGTAGTGCGGGCGGCACTTCTGCCGATCACGCTGTCGGATGGCCTGCTGAAAGGTATGCAGAATATCGTAAACATGGCCCGGAACACGGTGCAGCAGGGCAGCAAGGCAGGTGAAAACAATGCCTGACAAGTACATCAATGCAAGCAGGCTGATTAGAAGGCTGGAATACGTTCGTAAAAGTGAACTGGCAGAACTGGTTGGAAATCCTATTTATGCCGGGACAACGGCAGAAGTACGGATGTACCAGATTTACGACAACATGATTGACCTTCTCAAAAACGAACCGGGAGAAGATGTTGTGCCCGCAAAACCGCTGGGCTGGCCTGTTTGTCAGCAATGCGGCCGTCCGATGGTGTACTGCGGAGAAAAGAAAATCGGGGCTGATCGGTGGAAGCAATACAGCTGCAAGGACTGTTACAACCAGAATGTTGCAAGAAAGGTAGCGAACAACGATGCGTAAGGCTTTGAAGCTGCTGGCTTTGGCTACCTGCACTGCCGCACTGTGCGGAACGATGGCAGGATGCAAAGCTGACGAGGCTATAGGGACAGACGTAGAACCAGCCGAGATGGTGTATGTCTATTCGCCGGATGGCACTTTGCTGGACAAAGGCGTATGCGAAAAAAGTAGATGGGCTCGGAACTGGCCGGTTGTTTCAGTAACAGTCAATGGAAAACGGTACACAACAGGTTGGGCCAACGTGGTTTTAGTGGAGGAATGAGCTATGGACGCTGTGAAAGCCGATGTGAAGCGGCTGGTTAAAATTGAGCTGGCCGCAGCGAACAAGAAGTTTCGGATGTTTGCCAGCACCCACGAGGGTGCGGCGGTGATCCAAGAAGAGACCATCGAGGCAGCCAATGAAATGGACAAGCTGCGCCGGGAACTGAACAGTATGTGGGTCGGCGTTTATTCCAATGAGCCGATGATCTCCACGAAAGGCGTGTACGATACCGCCGTTTCGCTGGCCGTTGAAGCCATTCAAGTGGCGGCGATGGCCCGTAAGTTTGAACGCAGCCAGCGTCGGGGCTGGCCGGGGGCAAAGGAGCCGCACCATGGCGAAGAAAACTAAAGCACCTGCGGAGATCGAGAAAATCACCGTAACCATGAGCCGCCCGGTAGCCGAGGCAGTGGCGAAAGCCTGTGAGATGTACCTTCGTCTGAACATGGGGCAGTTTGAAGACCTGACCGACGAACTCTGTATGGCGAAGTTCTATGCTGCACTGGAAAACGATTCATTTGACAGCAAAGAAGAACGGGATGAAATTTTCAGCATCTCGATCGACCGTCGGAACATCATGCAGGAAGAAATGGACCGGCTGTACAAAAGATACGTCCTTTCTGCGCCGCTTGACTACTGCATGAGAATCCCGTACCGGGCAGAACAGGTCTGGCTTGCAATCCGTTATGCTCTGGCATGGCATGATAACCCGAAAGGCGACTACACGGTTCAGTACGACAAGCCGCTTAACCGTTCGGATCAGTGGCAGCCGATGGTGCAGCTGTACGAGGCGCCCGTCGAGGGAGAGCCTGCCTGTGATGGCAAGTGCGCAGAGTGTGGGAGGTGCTGAGCATTGAAGCTAATTGATGGAGATGCACTCTGCCGGTGGCTGTCTGATTGGCAACTGAGCCTTGCGGATGTAAACAGCAAAATCCACGGGAGCCTTGTTACATACGATGCGCTGGAAGTCGTCATGGATATGGTTCGGAAGATGGAACCTATCCCGATGGATGGAAACGAACCGTGGAGAACGGCGAAACAACTGCCTAAATTAAGGCATGAAGCGTGGAAAGACGACAAGGACGGAACGTTGGAGTTCGACGTGAGCGACAAAGTGATTATCTACACAACAGCTGGCGAAATGGCAACTGCCGTGTATACAAAGGATGAAGTATTTGAGGGCTGGCAGGATGAAACAGGCCGCACATTTGATGTTGTCAGTTGGAAGCCTATGCCGGAGCCACCAAAGAAAGGGATAACAAATGAGCGTTGAGAAAATCTGCTGCAACTGCCGCTGGCATGAGGGATATACCGGGATCTGCTTCAATGGCCTGTCGCTGAACTGCACGAATGTCACTGACGTGGAGGACAGCTGCAAACACTGGGAAGAACGGACGGAAGAAAACGGCATCGAAGACTACGAGGTACTCTGAAATGACAACTAAGAGGATGAAAAAGCTGATGATGGGCATGGGCCTGTCCCGGAACCAAGCAACCCGGATGATTCAGGAGCGGCGCACCGAAGGATCAAAGGACGTGAGCAACGCTCTTTACTTCCGCATCTTCCAAAAGAACTTCGGTTTGATCGTGTCCACCTGCGGCGGCGAGGTGCTGCCCTATCTCAATAGCTTTGTCCTGAAATGACTACAGTTTGAAGTCATTTCAAGAAAATAAACAAGCCCGTCGTAAAATTGCCGCTCTGACGAGGCGGCAAGGGGCTTGTATACCGAGGATAAACTAAGAGACACGGGAGGAACGATAGCTTGAGACTAGCTTGTAAGCTAATCTGAGAAGTATCCGTTTCCCGTGGCGGGGGTACAGGGGGAACCCCCTGTATTGTCTCCCCGCGGAAGAAGAACGTATCGACCAGCACGGCTTCCCGGAGCGGGGGCGGGGGCAAGCATAGAAGTCCCCGGGCGGCTGGCGGCTTGGCCTTTATTCAGCAATAGGGATGTTTACGGGAAGGAGGACGTAGTGGGTATGAGCGGCGGCTTTTACGTCAGAGAACAGAAATATATCTGCGGCAAGGATTATGCCACTGCGCCTACCATGCAGGCAGAGTTTTTTGAAGTCTCAGAGAAAGAGCATAAGGCCAGCACCCGGCGGAAGAAGGAGCTTGCCACCAGTCTGGCAAAGGAAGCCTACAATCTCCGCAAATCTGGCCGTTATCTCGTTCTGCTGGTAAACACGAACTTCCGGCCCGGCGATTTCTCAGTTACATACACCTACGACGACGAACATCACCCGGCCCCCAATGACCTTGCCCGGGCTGACCGGGATTTTTCCAATGCAATCAAGAAACTGTATCGCATTTGCGATAAAAACGGCATCCAGCGTCCAAAGTGGGTCGTGGTGACGGAGTATTGCACCATAGACCCGGTGACGGGTGAAGTCTTGGGACGGCACCATCACCACGTTATTATGACCCACCCGGCGGGGCTGACCCGGGAAATGGTGGAGTTGGCATGGAATGGCCGGGGTATGGCCCGGTGCGAGCCGCTGCACTTCGACCACAACAGCGTGGAAAGCCTTGCCCGGTATATCGTGAAGAACCGTCGGTGTAAACGGCACTGGCGGCAGAGCCACGGTTTGCAACCGCCTAAAATGCCTCGCCCAAACGACAACAAAATGAGCAGAAGCAAGCTCAAGGACGTGTGCGAAAACTGTCTGGAAGATCGGGCGTACTGGGAGCGGATGTACCCGGGATATACCCTGCATCGGTGCGAAGTTATCATCACGGGCAACTCTACCCGTCACCTGATCGTGAGTCTGTACCGCAAAGAACTGCCCAAGAGCAAGAACAGGAGAAATCAGCCGTGAGCGCAAGACTGGAACTGGAAGACCTGCCGCCCCGATACCGTGCCCAAGCGGAGAAGCAGATAGCTGACCGCCGTGCAAGAAAAGCCCCAGCGGGGGTGGCATCGCTGGAAACCGCCGCCAAAACTGCCGGAGAGATCGGCAGGACCTTCGAGAGCAAGGGCGAGTATGATTTTTACATCGGCACAGTGTTGCCGGGCATCCAGTCCGGCAGGATCGTCAAGGCAACGCCGCACGTTGCCTTTCCATTGTTGCCCGCAAAGGATTTTTGCGCCGTTCACCTCCCGGCGGCGAGGTATACGGCGGATTATGTGCTGGAATACGCCGACGGCACGGTGGAAGTGGTGGAGATCAAGTCAAAATTTACCCGGCGGGCGCAGAGGGACTACATCTACCGCCGCAGGCTGTTTATTGACCTGATCGCAGAGCCGAAAGGTTATAGGTTCCGGGAAATCATCACCCCGGACACGAAAAACGAGATCAAAGAGTGGAAACGTCTGGCTGAACAGGCGGGAAAGGAATCATCATGGGCAAAAGCAGAGCAAGAGTGCCGTCATACTACCGGCAGAGCATCCAGAACGCTGTAAATCGGCAGATCAACCTTGGCCGCACCAAAACGGCGGCATCGCTGAACCGGGAAGCTATCGGGCAGGTCGTTTCGTACTGCTTCGTGGCAGCGGCGCACGACATTCTGGATTTTGATGCAGGAAAGGCGGCTGTACTGACCGTCAAGATGAACAATGCAGCGGAACGGTACACGCTGGACCGGGACAAGCGAGGGGCACGGAAAGCCCGCATTGCGCTGGAAGACCGCACAAAGCCGCTGATGCTGGAAACCTTCCTGCTCCCGGCGGGCAAGCTGGGCAAGACGGCCAATGAGCGGGAAATCCTTGCGGAACGCCGTGATGCTGCCGATATGGTGGCCCGGTATTGCGTGGAAGCTCTGAACGATATGGATTATACCGTGGAGCAGATCGCCGCTGTCATGCAGGAGACCCGCTCAAACTTCGAGCAGTTCCTTGGATGGTCTGAGGACGGCGAGATGGTGGCTTATGAGAAGCTGCGCCGTGTTGTGGAGGACATCTACGGCGTGGGGGCTATGGTTGAGCGGGTAAATGGGCAAGGCCCCATCTTTGGCACTGAATATTGACATTTCGGGAGGCCGAGCATGAAGACACACGAGGCGGAAGCGATTCTGAGATACTGCGCAGACATTCCCCGTCGGCTTACGATCATCCGCCGCCAGTGTGCCGCTCTGGACGACGAAGTAGACACCCTGAAAGGCATCAACATGGACGGTATGCCCGGCGGCGGGCGGCCCGGAGACAGCACCGCGGCGATGGCTTGCAAGATGGACGAGTTGGGCATCGGTGACAGACTGAGAAGTCTGGAACGCCAGCAAGCCCTTTTGAAGTCCGACGAGGCCATGATCCGGGGACAAATTGATCGGCTGGACAGTGTCCACAACCTGATCCTGACGGAATACTACATCGGCCACAGAAAATGGGCAGAAGTGCAGATTGATGTGGGGTACAGCATTCAGCATTTGAAGCGGCTTCGGAACGTGGCTTTACTGGCCTTTGGACGCAGCATGGAACAGCTGCCGGAGTGCCCCGCCTTATTATTACGCGCGTATAACGTGCGCGAGACCCTGCCCCGGGCGGACGCATGGGCTGAGGACGACATTCTCCTATAGGGAAGATCGACCATCGGGGCCTCACGCAAACGCGCTTCCGCAAATTGTGTCCACCCGGCGCAGAAAAACAAACACGACTACCCGGAAATGCGGAAAAGTTGGCAAGAAATTACCCGGCGGGCTGTGCGGTCTGCCGGGTATTGTGGAATCTGAAATTTTGGAGGGCAAAAATGGGAATCAAAATTGAGTTGACGGACGATGATCTTCCAGAGGTGGCGCAGGAAATCGAGATCAACGAGGAAGAAATCGAGCAGATAATGAAAAATCCCCCGGCGGAGTGCCGGGAGATGGCGGACAAAATCTTGCTGTCGATAAGCAGTCGAGAGGACGGCGGCATTGAGATTCGCCCCGGGAACAGTGGGTGCATCGTGCTGCACTCAGAGAAAGAAGCGGAGTGGTTTTGTGAACGGATCATCCGTTCGATTCGTCGAAACCAATCACCGTCATAAGTTTGCCGGAGCCTGACTTGGGAAGTTTTTGCAATTTCTTCTGCATGAGGTATTGCCGAACCATCTCGGCACCCTCACGCGGTGAAAGTCGGCGGTAGGCATAAACATAGAGCGTGAAATCCCCGATTTTGAAGGGCGTTACAACATCTGGCATTTCAAAATAATCCTGCATAAGGTTGTCCTTTCAACACCATAAGCCCGTCAGGTCATCGACCCGGCGGGCTTTTCGTTTTTCGTGATTACTTTTCGTTCGGATTTTTGGAATCAGGCGGCGCATTGCGCTTGAGGATGATTTGCGGGGCATCCGGGGCGGTTCCCTGCTCCTGAGCATACCGGGCAATCTCGTCCGGCAGCCCGACGGGGAAACCGTTCTCGTCAAGCGGCCCATCGTACCCGGTAAAGTCCACGATATGCACGGCGGGCGGCTCAGGGATCAGTTTGTAGTATCTGCCGTCCTCATAGTTCACATCGGTCACACCAGCGTACCAACCAATGTCGCCGTGCTCTTCTTCGGCGGCTTCCATCGCTTCTTTGGCCTGTTCTTCGGTCAATCCGTCGAACGTCAGGCGGGAACCATCGGCAAAGGCGGCTACCAGCCGCCACGGGGCAAAAAATTCGGTTTCGTTCGTAGAAATACCTCCTTTTGGGCAGTTAAGCCCGAAAATTGCAGGTTTTGTATCAAAAAGGCGGGATAAATATGCGGAAATGGCGTTCTTAGCGGCCAATGTGCATTTTTTGCACATTTCATTTCGTGGGGATGTATCCGTGCAAGCAGCGGTTGCAGCCGTATTTCGTGAGGGCGGCAGTGACACGATCTTCCGGGAAGTAAAACACAAGTTCGTTTTCGTTGGGGAGAACTGCCCCGGCGGGATATTCAAGCCCGGTGTACCAGTCCGTTTCCATCTCATACTTGCGGCGCAAATACTTGTAAACGTCCCGCTGTGCCTTATCGAACACCTCCACGAAGGAGAAGGACGCACACGGCGGCAGTTCGCTTGCCAGCATGGGAACATTTTCGGCAATCCATTCCACGATCTTGGCTTTGGCTGCACTGCGGCGGGGTTTGTCCTCCCGGCGGATGGCATCAAGGAGAATGAGCAGGTTCGGCTTCGAGAGGTCGGAAAGTACCTCGGCCAGCGGATAAGGGTTTTCGTGGATGAGGGGCGACGTGCGCAGCTCTTCGGCAACGTCGAGATCGTGGCAGGTAACGGCCCGTTGGCGGTCATCTACCCGCTCGCTGGTGTAGTACAGCATATTCTCGATGTGTTTTTGTGCAGCCTCGGAAAGCTGCTCCACAAGGGCGATGCTGTCTTCAAAGCTGATCTGTGCTTCGTTCCGTTCGCCGCTGCTCCTGCCTGTCTTATAGTCCAGCGAGATGATACCAAGCTCCATTGCCAGACGGTAGATGTGCTTGCAGGGCTTTTTCCGTTTCACAAAATCGTTGCAGGTGCAGGCGGCAAGGCTGGTCTGATAAGGCAGCTTGCCGGAGCCGTAGAAAACCCCGGTTTCGTGTTCCCGGTCAATGCTGGTGGGGCTGGTCTTGCTCTGCTGGGCACTGTTCAGCCGCTTTTCTTCGTCGGGTCCGGCGTTCTGTTCGGGCCATGGGCCAAATGCAGGGATCGTATACATGAGAATACCTCCTTGTCGAATTTCGTTACTGGATTTCGTTACTACCATGATAGGGCAAAACGCAAAGAAAAGCAATAAAACGCAAGAAAGATTTCGTGTGGAATCCCACAAAATCCCCGGCGGGTGGCCGGGGGTTCGTGGTGGGCGGCGGATCAGGCTTCGGTGAAGTGGGAGACGGTGCGGCGGGACAACGCAAAGGCGATGGCGGGCACGTCGTCGTCCGTTTCGCTGTGGGCCTTGATAGCCTCGGCGATCCGTGCCAGATCATCCACCGTGATACCACCCGGCTTGCGGCTTGCGTTGGCGGCATCGGTGAGGATCACGTCGTATTCCTCGCAGTCTGCCCGGGTGCAATACTGGTTGGCGATGCAGGCGTAGCGGACGGCCTCAGCGTCCAAGATGCGGGTTTCTTTCAGTTTCATTTCGTGACAGCTCCTTTTCGTGTTTCGTGAGATTGGATTTCGTGATACTCCCCGGCGGAGTGCCGGGGGTAGTGGGGCGGGGCTGCTTTACGGTGCCTGCCCTGCCAGAGTATCCGATTTCGTGTTATGCGTTGCCGTCGAGAACGTCCATCACACGGTGTGCGGCATACTTTCCGTTTGCGGTGAGCTGCCGCTGCCATGCGCTGTTGCGGGGAGACCAGCGGAAACCATTTCGTTTCAGCAGCTCCCGGGTCTCATCGTCGGGCTTGCCATCGAAGATCAGCTGCACCCGCATAGCCTCGGTATCTTCCCGGTAGGTGTAACCGCTGCGCTCTTCTTCCACCGGGGCAGCGGCTTTGGCGGCTTCCAATTTCGTGATCCGCTCCTTTACCCGCTTGATGTTGGCGTTGCTGTTGCTGAGTGCGTAGGTCGGGAAGGGCTTGCCGTGGAATTGAAGCGGGGACCCGTCGCCGTTCCGCCCGCCTGCACCGTAAACGCCGGGTTTCGTGATCCATGCCATAGTGTCGGCGGGGATTCCCTCGAAACCGTCAAGCGTTTTGTTTTTGCGGTAGTAGGCATTAGCGGAAACCATCATTTCGTGTCCGGCTTCCAGCCCAGCCAGCTTCTCCCGCAGATAGTCCAGAACCTCGGGGTCATTGCTCTTGACGGTGAGGGTATGGGCGGACTTGAGCAGATCGAGATAGTGCTGCGCCTTGCGGAAGGTTTCGTGATTGGCTTCCCACGCCTTGACCTGCTTCTCTTTCTTCCGGGTCGGGAAGTTGCCCGCCCCGCAGATCATCACCGACGGGCAGCGGGTGCCGATCTCGTTATCTCGGTTGATGGCTTCGGCCAGCGTCTTGGCGTAGCGGTCAAACAGAAACTCGGCGTGTTCCTTCTGGGCCTCGGTGCTGCACAGGGCCTTGACCTTCTCCAGAATGGCGGCGGCTTCGGCAACGTCGGCGTTATAGCCAGCGGTTGCGCTGCCCTTCTCGTAGTCACTGAAGGACCGCATTTCGTGAGAGAGGCGGGCGGCGGATTCGTTGATGGTGTAAGTACGCATTTCGTGTATCTCCTTTTCGTGTTGTTTTGTGTTGTATCGTGTTGCTATTTCGTGATAGCCCCGGCGGGGCTGGGATCGGGTCGCTTTGCGGTGCGGCCCGTCAAGGTGTCCGTTTAATCCATCTGGCAATAGTCCATAGCCTGATAGCCCATCCCGGAAAGTGCCCGGGTCATTGCCTCGGCGTTTCGTGTGCGGGCGTTGCCCTGCGCTCTGGTGTCCGGCCCGAAGACCCACCGACGGCCCCCGAACAGGTTCCACGAAAAGCAGCTCGTGCCCGCTTCCTTGGCGGCTTGCTGGACCTTTGCCGCCTGCCAGCGGGGAAGACTGAGGGCGACGGAATCAAAGTTGCAGGTGCCGCCGTCTTCCGGGTTTTCATGTTCGGCATTGCGTCCGGCTTCCAGTGCGGCCCGGAGATCGTCCCGCAGCTTGGCGTATTTGCCGGAAAGCGGTTTCGTGGCGGGCTTCTCGGTGAGGCGGCGGAACAGTTCCCCATACAGGCGGCGGGCGGTGTCGATGTCTTCCACCTCGTCGCTCTCGATCTCGTTCCCCTCGGCATCCAGTGCGGCGACGGTGAAGCGGCCCGGGGTGATCTCGGCCACATCTACGATGATCTGCCGCCCGTTGTAGTCGCTGCCCTCGTAGTGGAGCCATGCGGTGCGCTGGTGGGTCTGCTGATATGCTGTCATGGTGTGCATCTCCTTTTCGTGTTTCGTGATGTTCCCGGCGTGAATGCCGGGAAGATGGGGCGGGGCTGCTTTGAACGGTGCAACCCTGCTAGAGCGTCCGGCGTGGGTCAGGCGGTGTAGAAGTAGCCGCGGCGGGCACAGATGAGGGTGAGCCGGGCGGCGTCGATCTGCGGTTGAAGTTCCGCAGCCTTGCGGGGGCTGCGCTGAATCTCACGGCGCAGGGTCTGGATTTTCCACTGTGCGGGAAGTTCCACGTTGATCTGCTCGAAGATGTTGTTAAACTTTTTCATGGTTCGTTCTCCTTTTCGTTCAGGCCACGGCATCCGCGGCGGTGTAGTTGTATGGAATCTCGTCGGCAACCTCGGCGGCGGTGTCCCGGTCGGCGTGGCCGATGGGCACAAGCTCGCCGGTCTGACGGTCGGCATGGTAAAACGTGACCTGCCAGCCGCCCGGGGTGCGGGTGCTGGGGGCTACGATGATCTGCCGCCCCGGGGCAATGTAGCGGGTGACGGTGTACCGGGTGACCTGTTCGCAGATGGCGGCGATCCGGGCGGCTTGCGTGGTGGCAAACTCGCAGGTGTCGCAGATGTCAAGGTCTAACAGTTCGTCCGGGTCGCCGGTGACAACGGGCAGCGGATCGAGCTTGATTTCGTGCATGGTGTGCATCTCCTTTTCGTGATATGCCCCCGGCGGGGTGCCGGTGGGAAGTGGGGCGGGGCCGCTTTGGGCGGTGCGGCCCTGCTGGGGTGTCCGTTTCGTGTTATGCAAAACAAAGCTGCTGAACCTCGGGGACCATCTCGGGGGTGCTGCGCTTGGCTTCCAGCTCGTCGAGTGCCATTACAAAGGCGGCGGCTTCCCGGTCGCTGCTGATAAAGTCGCTGCGGTAGTTGGTGAACGCCTGAACCGTGGCGGTAAACTGGGGATCGTTGCCGCTCAGCTCGTCGAACCGCTCCACAGCGTCGAGATATTCGCCGCTTTCGTGGTCGTCGTGGGTGCGGTACAGGGTGGAGTAGTGGGCATTGAAAGCCGTTTCAAGTTCCTTCATGTTGACGGCGGGGGCGGTGGGCTTCTCGGCCTCGGCTACATCCTGCCGGGCTTTGCGCCACACGCTGAGGGCTTCGGCCTGCGCCTTGCGATCCGTTTCGGGAACGGCCATGAAAGCGGCCTTTGCCTTGCGTTCCGTCTGCTTGAGAACGTCCAGCGCGGTTTTCGTGTCGGCCTGTTCTGCTGCTGCCTTTGCCGCGGCTTCCTTTGCGGCTTTGGCTGCCTTGCGTTCGGCTGCCAGCTTCTTGTTATAGGCGATGATCTCGGCGGTAGACTTAAACCGGGCTTCCGGGGCGGGCTTGCTGCTTTCAACCTGTAAGCAGCTGAACAGGTGGGATTTTGTGGGGTAGTAATGCGGATCGGGGGCGGCTTCCTTGCCCTCGGCCTCGGCTGCTTCCCGCTGGGCCTTGCTGGGCTTCGTGGTGTACTTCCACAGGTAGCACTCAATCAGTGCCTTTTCGTATTTCTTGACGCTCTTGCCTTCCTTCTTCCAGTAGTCGAAGGTGTGCAGCTCGCTGGCTGCTAACATGATCTCGGCATCGTGGATGGTGCCGGGGTGCTTGGTGCCGTCGTCCTCGGTCACGGTGATCTGAGCGGCAAGAGCCTCGATCTCGGCGGCGGTGTGGTGTGCGGATGCGATGGCGTGCAGGGTGGCGGGGGCCAGCTTCTCGGCCTCGTTCAGGATGATTTGATTGTTGGTCATGCCTTTCATGGTACGTTCTCCTTTTCGTGTTGTGGTTAGTGTTCGGGATGATCTCCCGGCTGCTGCCGGGGTAGTGGGGCGGGGCTGCTTTGCGGTGCGGCCCTGCTAGAGTGTCCGGGGCGTTCAGCCCAGAAGAGCGGCGGCGGCTTCCTGCCAGCTTGTGAAATCGTAGAAGGTGCGCCGCTCCCGGTTCGTGTTCTCGTTGGTGATCCGGGCGACGATCCGCCGCCCCGTGCGGGGGTCCCATCCTTCCAGCCGATACCCGGCGGCCTGCAGGCGGCGGGCGGCGGCGTTCTCTTTGCGGTTCCGCTGGCGAATCTGTTCAAGTGTCATCATGTTGTGATCTCCTTTCTGTTAGTCGTCGATGGAGCAGCAGCCAAAAAAGGCATCTTCCACAGTGTCGTCGCTGAAATCGTCCGGGGTTCCGTTGGCGTTCACAACCAGCTGCACCCGGTCATAAATCCGCAGATCGGTTTCAGCATCCACCACAAAAAACCAGTCGTCGCCGTCGTTCAGGTCGCTGCACCAGACTTCAACCGCGCCGTCATCGGTGGCGGTCATGCCCTGCACCTCAGCCGGGACGATGTAACGCCCCAAAGGGCCGACGGTGTAGGGGCAGGCGGCGGAAGCGGTGGGCACCAGCAGCCCGGCGGACAGTGCCAGAGCAGCGGCGGCGGTGGTGATCTTCTTTGAAATTCTCATGGTTCAAATCTCCTTTGCTTTTCGGGTTTGCCACGGCGGTGTGCCGGGGTAGTGGGGCGGGGCCGCTTTGAGCGGTGCGGCCCTGCTGGGGTATCCGCTTGACTATCACCCCCGATCTGTGGTAAACTGGCTACAAGATGCGGCTTGCTAAATCACATCTTGCAGCCTGTCACCTGCTTTAGCGGGTGGCGGGCTTCTTCTTTTGCCATTCGGCAAGAAGAGCGGCCCAGATTTTCCGCTTGTCGGATTCCGGCAGCTTGAAAAAATCTTTGCTCATGCGGTTCACTCCCTTCTATTTGGATTTGCCCCGGCGGGGCGGTGGGGCTGGGTTGCTTTCATCGGTGCAGCCCTGCTAAAGTGTCCGATCTGCTCAACCGGGGAAGTGGTTCATCTGGCCGAAAGTATCCAGATCATCGGCCCCATCAATCGCCCCGATGAACTCACCGTTACGGAACACCGTGTAACACGGGCCTTCATCGGTGACGGTGTAGCGGGTTCCGCTGGGAGCGATCCAGCTGTAAGAACCGGGATAAGGAACAACGCTGTGCAGCTTTTTCATGCTTTAACCTCTTTTCTCTTTGCTTGGTTTCCCTTGCTGTATCTACATGATACATGAACACAAAGAAAAAGTCAATACATGAAACATGAATTTAGAGAAAGTCACAAAGCAAGCCTACCGAAACTGTGCAAAATGTTCATGTTGCATGAAAATTGAAAGTGTGATATACTTGCACCGAAGGGGGGGATAATATGAGCACTGATGCAAAACGCGCCGGAAACGCCAGATATTTGGCAAAATTTAAGACGGTTGCAACACGCTTACCACTGGAAGAATACGAGCAGGTAAAAGCAGCCGCCGCCCATGTGGGGGAGAGCGTAGCGGGCTACATTGTAGCAGCCACACGGGAACGAATGGCCCGCGATGGATTCACGCCGCCCGCCGCCGATGGCGACGACCAGCCCGACAACGGTTAAACCCATACAGCAGAGCAAAGGCAGGACAGGCCACACGGCCCGCCCTGCCTTTTTGCTACTATATCAAGATAGAGCCGCCCACCATGGAACGCCCACCGCTGGAACCGTTGCGCCCGGAACTGTGCCCGGTGGAACTGTGGGCCGCCCCGGTGCCAGCACTGAGCAGCAGCCCGCCGCATGGATCAGCGACCACGACGACCCCACCCCGGGCAGCAGATCGGCACCGACAGCAGCCCCGGCCAACTATATAGGATAGAGCCGCCGCCCTGCTCCACCTGCACCACCGGGCAGCGGCCCGCCCGATGAGCACCGCCCCGCCTACCTTGCTACTATATAGGATTGACAGCGGCCCCGGCGACGGTCTGCACCATATAGGATAGGCCAGCCAGCCCCACAGACAGCCCCGCCGCCTTGCCGATGAGGACAGCCCGCCGCTACCTTTAAGGATAGCAGCAGCCCCCGCCGACGACCTGCCAGCCCTGCCACAGACCAGCCGCCGCCATACCTTAAAGGATAGGCCAGCCAGCCCCACAGACAGCCCCGGCCTACCTTTTCAAAAGGATTTGACCCCGATTTTTCGGCTGATTTTGGCACTTTTGACGGCTTTTTTCTCCGATTTTTAGCCATTTTGACGGCGAAAAAAGTCCGATTTTTGGTACTTTTTTGACATTTTCTTCCATTTTTACTAGGAATTTTTCTCATTTTGGAAAAGGTACTGGGGCGGGCGCGGCGGGCGATGCGGGTTCGGAAGCCCCAAAATATTTCTAGCCATCAAAATTTTTGAAGGGCTTCCGCCCTCCGGCCCGAAAAATAAGGGGGCGGGTCAAAAATTTCAGGGATTCGGGCACCATGGCGGTGGCGGCACCGGGATGGTGCATACCATATTGGTGAAGCCAACAAAATGGTTCGCAAGAGGTTCACGTCAAGTTCACTTCTGGTTCACGTTTTGCTGGCGGCGGCAAATCATCCGAGCAGCGATTTGGTTGAGGTCGGCAAAATCGGGTGGGACACACATTTTCACAATGTCAAGAGGACTGACTATAAATTTCCTGCCAAAAATATTGGAACGATTTTAGAAAAAGTACACAAAAAATTAAGCAATGTTCGTGAACACCGACGGAGGAAAATTTGATATAATATGATAAACGCAAATAAAAGCAAAGCGAAAAGTAGTGCTAAAGTAGTTCACTCTTTTGTCAAAATTGTTTGCTATAATCATCAACTATACTTTTGAAAGGGGGCATGGTTATGACTTACAGCGCACTTGAAGTTGCACGGTATATCATTCACCACGAAGCACAGCAGGGGCGGACGGTTAGCAATCTGAGATTGCAAAAGCTGCTCTACTTTGTGCAGGTTCAGTTTGTTGTGAACAGCCATGATGCCGCACCCTGCTTTTACGAAAAGATGGAGGCTTGGGGCTTTGGCCCTGTTGTTCGAGAGGTTTATTATGAATATCGGTATTATGGCGGTGCTATGATTCCGCCTGACAGGGACTTCTCAACGACGATTCTGCCATGGGATCAAAGTATGATTGATGAAATTCTGGATGAATGTGCAAAGTATTCGACTTCGGCTTTGGTCGATGCAACCCATGCGCAAACACCGTGGCAGGATGCACGCCGTAATCCGTACAATAACGAAATCACGCTGAATTCAATCTACCAGTATTTCAGAGGTACAAGGAATGGCGAATCCTGACGATTCAAAACCGAAAAAGCTCTCTCCGCAAGTGATCGTTGCGGGAAATAATGTCGGCGGTACAGCGAACCATCAGTCATACAGCAAGGTTGTTGACGAAATGGAAACCGCAGTAGGTGAGCTATGCGAGATGCTGTCACATTCCCCGGAAGTTGGAATGGACTGCGATGAATGGATTGCTCTGCTGGAAGAGTACGTTGCCCAACACCGCAATCGAATTTACTATTCCGCAATAAGCAACTGTGTGTTCAAAATGGATGAGCAGCAGTTTTCGGACTTTCTGTCGAACATGGGCGAAGTTGTGGATTATGCGACGGAGCATAGCCAGAGAGATGAGGATTGGCAGAGTGAAGATCGGCAAGACCTTTACCGTACAGTCATAAAGTTTTACGATCACGCAAACCTTGCACACCAGCAGCAGGTGACGTTTTCGAGTAAGAAAGAAGCACTTCGAGAAGATGTGAAGAATGAAGTCCATGCGACACTGGACCCAAAAATCTCGGAGATCACAAAGGAAATGACTTCGCAGCTGGTGGGACTTATCTCGATATTTACGGCGTTATCCTTTATCGTGTTTGGCGGCATATCCTCTTTGGAAAACATGGTAACTTCGCTGGAAGGTACGCTGGATAAGTATGATTCGGTTTTGCCGATTCTGATTCTGGCAATGGCATGGGCGTTCTGCATGATGAACCTGTTGTTTGGGTTTATGTACTTTGTGATACGGATTACTCACTTGCGGAAACCCGTTGACGAAAATGCAAAGAACGTAGTGCAGCGATACCCGGTAGTGTTCTTGTGCGATTATGTCATAATGGCTTTGCTGATTTTGTTCAGCGGAATGTGGTTTGCAAAGAAAGCAAAGGTCGGAAGCGGCTTCTATAAATTCTGGGTAAGTGACCGCCCGAACATCACGTTTATAGTGGCAATTCTGATATTTGTTGCAGTATTTGCAATATTGGGAGTTGTGCTGCTGAACCTGTATAAAGCAAAGGAGGACAAGAAAACGGCAGGCTGAAACTATCTTGCCGGGGACGGCAAAATGGCGGCAGTTCACAGAATATTTACATTTGCAAGCCCCGAAACGGCCTTTTGGGGCAAAAGATGAGACACTATGAGACGTTTTTAGTGGTATAATTGGTACAGTGGATTTATGAAAGAAGCCCCACGGTGGCAGCACCGAGGGGCTTTTCTCATACCCGGGTGTGCCGCAGGACCGGCGGCACCACATAGATGCTCTGTCAGGCTTTATGTCTGGTGGGGCATTTTTTATTGCTCGAAAACGGAGGGGTCATAAATGGCAAGGCGAAGCGATGAGCGAGAAGCCGCCCGCGCTGAGTACATGGCCCGGAAGGAAAAGGGCGGCGAAGTCAATCTCCGGCAGCTGGCGGATGATCTGCACCTCAAGTACGATACCGTCCGGCGGTGGAAGTCGAAAGACGGGTGGGACACTCCCACCAGCAGGAAGCCCGGCGGACAGCCGGGAAACCAGAACGCCGTCGGAAACTCCGGCGGCGGGGCACCGGCGGGCAACCTGAACGCTGAGAAGGACGGAGCCTATTCGAGAATCTTTTTTGATAAGCTCACCCCGGCGGAACAGGGAGCCTTTGACACGGCACCCCGGAACGGCGTGGAAGCCCTGCAGCACGAGATGGGATTGCTCAAGCTGCGGGAGTTGAAGATTCTGGAAAAGATCAAAGAGTACGAGGACATGGACCCGGACACGCTGATAACGTCCAGTGTGCTGGATATGCGTGTTCCGGGCAAGGTTGGAAAGACGGGAAAGAAGGAAGACGGCAAGGTACAGACCATGGGAATGTACAGCCGAGATACCCCCTTTGCCCGTATTCTGAAATTGCAGGATGCTTTGTACAAGACGCAGGGCCGCATTGCTGCCGTTGCCGGTGCGCTGCGGGCGGCGGAGGAAGCTGACCGCCGCATGGAACTGGAACGCCAGCGGCTAGAGCTGCTGCGGATCAGGGCGACGGGCGAAGTGCCGGAGGGCGGTGACGAGGATGGCTCTATACACCAGTAAGGCCGTGGCGGAAGTGCTGGGCGTAACCGAACGCCGGGTGCGGGAGCTGCGGGACGAAGGTGTGCTGTCTGAGGAACGGCCCGGCATCTTCAACATGAAAACCGTCGTCAAACAGTACCTCGCCTATAAGATCGGCGACAAGGACGATTCATCCCGCCTTACGGCTGCCCGGGCTGACCGGGAAGAGACCCGGGGCAAGATCGAGAAGATGAAGATGGAGGAAGCCCAAGGCGACCTGCACCGCACCGAAGATGTGGAGCGGGGCCTGAAAGCTATCTTTGCCAATTTCAAGAACCGTCTGGAAACCATCCCGACCAAGTACGCCAAAACCATGGCGCAGCTCACGGACCCGGTGGAGGCACACGACATCCTGCAAAAAGCAGTGGAAGAAGCCCTCATCGAGTTAAGCAACCCGGATGTTGCACTGGCCGAGCCAGAAAAGGAGCCGGAAGATGAGCAGGAAGAATAAATGTCGGGGCTGTGTATGGGGCACCCGGCTGAACGAGATCACAGCATTTTGCCCATTCCGGCAGTGCGTCAAAAAGGGAGGCGGAAACCATGGCAATGATCCATCTGGAACCGCAGACATTGGAGATGTTCAGCCGGGCACTGGACGGACTGAAACCGCCCCCGAACCTGTCACTGAGCCAGTGGGCGGATAAATACAGAAAGCTATCTGCTGAGGCTTCGGCCTCACAAGGACAGTGGAACACGGACGCTGCACCGTTCCAGCGGGAAATTATGGATGCTATCGGGGATGTTCATATCCGCAAGGTGGTTGCCATGATGTGCGCACAGGCAGGAAAGACCGAGGGCCTGATCCTGAACACCATCGGCTTTTACATGAGCTACCACCCCGCATCCATCATGGTGATGCAGCCCACGGTGAATCTGGGCGAATCCTTCTCGAAAGACCGCCTGACCCCGATGCTGCGAGATACACCGGCACTCCGGGGGCTGGTAAATACCAAGAGCAGGTACTCCGGCAACACCATTTCAAAGAAAAACTTCCCCGGAGGAATGCTGGTTATCGTGGGAGCCAATGCCCCCACGGACCTGCGAAGCCGCCCCATCAAGGTGCTGCTGGCCGACGAGGTGGATGCTTACAAAGCCAGCGCAGGCAAAGAGGGCGACCCGGTCATGCTGGCCGAGGAACGCCAGACGACCTTTTGGGACTACAAAACGGTCATGGTGTCTACCCCGACCACAAAAGCCGCCAGCCGGATTCTGGACGAGTTCAACAACTCCACGCAAGAAGAATGGACGGTGCCTTGCCCGAACTGCGGCTTCTATCAGCCCTTCGTGTGGGACAACATGGTATTCGACAAAGAGAAGTGGCCGGACGGCGGCGTACAGTACCGTTGCGCCGAGTGCGGTTGCTTGGATAATGAATACCGATGGAAGAAAGGCAGCGTAAAGGGCAAGTGGGTGGCAGAACACCCGGAACGCTCTGTGCGTGGCTTCCACATGAATAAGATGGGATCGACCTTGTGCGGGTGGGACGAGATTGTGACAAAGTTTATTGCCGCTGATCTGGACGCTGCCCGGGGCGATTACGAGAAGATGCAGGTCTTCGTGAACACCAACCTTGGCTTGCCGTGGGAGGAACCGGGCGAAACGATGGAATCCGCCGCCCTGATCGACCGTCGGGAATACTACGAGGCCGAAGTGCCGGACGGCGTGATCTACCTGACCGCCGGTGTCGATACGCAGGATAACCGTTTCGAGATCGAGGTGGTGGGCTGGGGCATCGGCAAAGAAAGCTGGGGCATCCGCTACCAGCGCATTTACGGCGATTTGAAGCGGGGCCAGATATGGGCTGATCTGGACGAGTTTCTATCTCAGACGTGGAAAAAGAAGGACGGCACAGAGCTGTCCCTCCGCTCTGTCTGCATGGACAGCGGCGGACATTTCCCGGATCAGGTCATTCGGTTCTGCAAAGAGCGTGAAGACCGCCACATCTGGGCAATCAAAGGCCGCGGCGGTATGGATGTGCCGTATATCCGAAACCCGACCAAGAACAACCGGGTCAAGGGTGAGCTGTTCACGCTGGGCGTTGACACCGGCAAGAACATGGTGCTTGCCCGGCTGAAAGTGCTTATCAAAGGCCCGAACTACTGCCACTTTCCGGCGGCAGAAGATGCAGGCTACAACGAGAACTATTTCAAGATGCTGACCGCAGAGCATAAAGTGACCCGCTGGAAAGGCGGGCGCAAGGTGGAACGGTGGGAGCTGAAAGACCCGGCGCAGAAGCGCAATGAGGCTTTCGACGTTCGGAACTATGCGACGGCGGCACTGGAAATTTCGAACCCGCAAGGTCTGGAAGTGCCCGGCGAGGATGCACCCCGTCCGGCAAAGCAGCAGCACCAATACCGCAGAAGAAGATCGGGAGGAATTTAACCGATGGCAATTATTTCAAAAGAGGTCGCACAGCGGCATTTGGAAATGTGGCTGGAAGCGGAAGCCGCTGTTTCCACAGGCCAGAGCTACCAGATCGAGCAGATGCAGCTTACCCGGGCCAGCTTAAAGCAGATTCGGGAAACTATCATCTTCTGGGAAAACAAGGTGGCAGAGGCAGAACGGGAAGAACGCAGCAGGGGCAGAAACAGGATGTATCATTTCTCGCCCCATGACGTGTAAGGACGGTGGAACCCATGGCAAATATTCTGGATAAAGCAATCGCAGCGATTTCCCCTGAAAAGGGGTATCGCCGTGCCGTAGCCCGCACCGCTCTTTCTGTTCTGAACAATGGCACAGGATATGGAAACTATGGTGCGTCCCACACGTCCCGCTCTATGCGAAGCTGGCGTGTTGGCGGCGGCAGTGCGAAGGAAGACATTGAGGACAACCTCGAAACCCTGCGCAAACGGAGCCGGGATGCTTACATGGGCATCCCGCTTGCCACGGGCGCGATCAAGACGCTGCGCACCAATGTGGTGGGCAGCGGGCTGGTGCCTACGCCGCAGGTGGACGCAGATTATCTCCATCTGTCCGAGGAAAAGGCCGACCAGCTGCAGGCACAGATCGCAAGAGAGTTTAGTCTTTGGGCGGACAGCACGGCTTGCGATGCGAGCGGCATGGACAACTTCTGGCGTTTGCAGACATTGGCGTTTACCAGCTTCCTGATGAACGGAGATGTGTTCGCCGCAGTTCAGTTCCGGGAACGTCCACACTGGCCGTATGCGCTGCAACTGCGCTTGATCGAAGCAGATCAGGTATGCAGTCCTGACCGCATGGATCGTCTGGCACCCGGCAAGGTGAACGGCAAGAGCGTGTTCCAGATCGTGCAGGGTGTAGAGACTAACGAGGCGGGAGAAATCGTCGCCTACTGGGTAGCCAACCGGCACCCGCTGGAATACGAAAACCCGGTGCCGCTGCAGTGGACCAGAGTGGAAGCGCATGACCCGGAGACCGGGGAACCGAACATTCTGTGCGTTACACAGAGAGAACGTGCCGGACAGCGGCGAGGTGTCCCCCTGCTGGCCCCGGCACTGCCCACGTTGAAGCAGATGGGAAGATACACGGACGCCGAGCTTTCCGCTGCAATCGTTTCGTCCTGCGCCACCCTTTTCATCCAGAGAGATGGACAAAGCGATATGGCACCTTTCGGAGAAGACCCGCCCGATAAAGCAAAGAACCCGAATACTCCTGCCGATGAACTGGCAATCAACCTCAGCCCGGCGGCGGTGTTTGATCTTGCCCCGGGTGAAAAAGCAAACCTGATCGACCCGAAGCACCCGACCACAACCTACGACGGCTTTATGTCGGCAATGTCGAACCAGATTGCGACGAGCATTGAGGTGCCCAGTGAAGTACTATACAAAAAATTCAGTTCCAATTACTCAGCAAGCCGCGGCGCACTGAACGAGTTCTGGCGCACCTGCGGAACGCTGAGGGATAGCTTTGCAGATGATTTCTGCCAGCCGACCTACGAAAAGTGGTTTGCCGAGGCGGTAGCCCGTGGGCGTATCAATGCCCCGGGGTTCTTTGATGATCCGGCGGTGGCGAAAGCCTACATGGGCTGCACATGGAACGGCCCGGCCAGAACCAATCTGGATGCAAAGAAAGAAATCGAGGCGGCGATCCTGCGCATGGAAAAGGGCATCAGCACTGCCGAGCAGGAAACCGCTCAGATGACCGGCGGAAGCTGGAGAGCCAATATGCGTCAGCGCAAATCTGAGATGGAGAAGATAAAGGAGGTAGGGTGCGATGGGCAATCCAAATTCCAAGACGACCCCGAAGACGACAAATAACAAGTTCTGGAAGTTCTGCAATCTGGCCGATAGCCAGAAAGCGGAGCTTTTTCTTTACGGCGATATTTCCGAAACGAGCTGGTGGGGTGATGAAGTTACCCCGAAGCAGTTTGCGGATGATCTCGCCGCTTTGGGTGATGTGACCGAGATCACCGTGTACATCAACTCCGGCGGCGGTGACGTGTTTGCGGCTCAGGCCATTGGCAATCAGCTGGAACGCAATGCCGCTACCGTGACCGTCCACATCGACGGCCTGTGCGCCAGTGCCGCTACCATCGTCGCCTGTCACGCCGACAAGGTGGTGGCAGCAGCGGACAGCACCTACATGATCCACCCGGTAAGCATGGGAATCTGCGGGTATCTGACGGCGGCTGAGATGCGGGACTACCTGAAAGCTCTGGACGCTACCAGAGAGAGCATTGTCTCGCTGTACGCCAAGAAGACCGGCCACGATGCAGATGAATGTGCAGAGTGGATGGATGAAACGAACTGGTGGACGGCAGACGAAGCCAAGGAAAACGGCTTTGTGGATGAGGTGGACGACGCAGAGGAAGACGCTGTGGTGGAGAACCGCAACGGTATCCTGTTCGTCAACAGCGTCGGCACCCACCTGCCTTTCAACGAGGCCCCCGAATTTGTCAGAAACCGGGCCAAGGCAAAAAAGCCTGCTGCCCGGCCTGAAAATAAAACCCCGGCGGAACTGCCGGGACACAACGACCATGGGGAGGTAAAAGACATGGAAATCAAGACCGTTGATGATCTCCGCAAGGCGTACCCCGATATGGTGGAGCAGATCGAGAATGACGCTGCCACTGCCGAGCGTACCCGCATCAAGGAGATCGAGGACAGCACCCTGCCCGGTGCTGAGGACGAGGCGAACGAGGCAAAGTTCGTGAAGCCTGTGGATTCTGCGGCATTTGCCAAGGCGATGATCGCCAACATGAAGGCAAAGCAGAACGCTCAGGGCAAGGAGTATCTGGACAAGGCGAAGAAGTCCGCCCAGAACTCCGGCGCAAACGACATCCAGAATCCGCCTCCTGCGGACCCGGAGCCGGAGGATGCACAGAAAAAGACCCTGATGAACGCAATCCACAAGATGAACGGTGTGAAGTAAGGAGGACAAGGCTATGAGCATGGATCTGGAAAAGAAGACCTATTCCACCGCCCCGGAGTATTTCATTGCCGGAACGGACATCGGCATCGCCAAGGCCACCAAAAAGGCCAGCGCAGCAGTTGAGGCACACGCCCCGGTGCTGCTGGCCGATGGTAAAGTGAAGCCCATCGCATCCCCGTCCAATCCGGGCGAGGCAGTGCTTACCGGGCTGTATGGCATTACTGCGGACAGCGCAGCAGAAGAGGAAGAAGTTCCCGTTTACCTGACCGGCGAATTTTTTGCCGATGGGCTGGTGCTGCCCAAGAATGTGAGCGCAGCAGACGTTGAAGTTGCTCTGCGCAATCTGGGCATTTTCCTGAAGTGAGTAGGAGGTAACAACTATGGCTAACGAAATCAGCATCTACGAGCCTCGGTATCTGGCCGAGGTCGTGCGCACCACTCCCCCGGTGCGCACTTTCTTTCTGGACAACTACTTCACCAACGTCAAGACCTTTGCCACCAAGAGCGTGGACATTGACGTGGTGAAGGGCGACCGCCGCATGGCTTCCTTCGTGCATCCTCTGGTCGGCGGACAGGTGCTCAAGAATGAGGGCTACCAGACCGAGAGCTTTACTCCTCCCCTGATTAACCCTCTGACGATCACCACCGCAAACGACGCTTTGGAGCGTATGCCCGGTGAGGACCTGTATTCCGGCATGACCCCCGAAGAGCGTGCGGCTAAGCAGCTGATCGAGGATTACCAGCGTCTGAACGATGCTGCTACCCGTCGTGAGGAGTGGATGGCTGTGCGCACCATCATGGACGGCCAGATTCCTGTTGTCGGCCCCGGCGTGAACAAGGTCATCGACTTCGGCTTCACCAACAAGGTGAAGTTGGACGGCACGAAGAAGTGGGGCGCATCTGCCGCCAAGCCTCTGGATGATCTGGAAGACTGGGTGGATCAGGTGCTGGAAAACGGCTTCGCCAACGTGGATCACGTTATCATGGGCAAGACTGCCCTGCGCAACTTCCTTGCGGATACCAACGTACAGAATATGCTGGACAACCGCCGCATTGAGCTGGGTATCATCAACCCCAAGGACCTGCCCAATGGCGCACGCTACATCGGCCACCTGAGCAAGCCCAGTCTGGACATCTACACCTACGGCGAGGTTTATCTGGACGACTGGACCGATCCGTCTAAGCCTGTCACCAAGCATCTGGTGGACGACAACAAGGTTGCACTGCTGCCCTCTAACCCCAACTTCATGCGTGCTTACGGTCTGACTTCCTACATCGACGACACCAAGCGTACCGTCACCGCTCAGACCAACCGTCTGCTGCGCACCTATGTGAAGCATGGCCCTGACCGCATGATCCTTGAGCTGCAGACCCGCCCGCTGACCATCCCCGACAAGGTGGATAGCTGGCTGGTTGCCGAGGTGTGCTAAGGCTATGTTGGACGTAGATGAAAACTACGGCACACCAAGCACCCCGGAACCGCTGCCGACGTTCAAAGACCGGGTGGCACAGGATGTGCAGAATGTTTTCTTTAACCTGAACGAGTTCGCAGAGAAGCGGTTCGTGGACGGCAAAGAGATGGTCTGCATCACCCAGCACCCGGGTGTTGGCGAACGTGCAGCGCACTGGGAGGGCGGCGCAAAGCAGAGCTTCGACCAAGGTATGTACAAGGCCGATCTACTCCTGTTTGTCAAACAGGCGGATTACGGCCCCATGCCGAAGAACGATAAGCTCATAACGCTGGACAAGAAGCGGGATTACAAAATCAAATCCTGCTCCCTGAAAGCTGGTATGTACCGCATGGAGCTTGAGAGGGTGAGGTAAATGGCGTATTTCAAAACTGGTTACGATGCTTCCGCCATGACGGTTTCCGTCAATGATGAGGAGGTGTACCGGGCACTCGGCGTTCTGGCAGATAAGGCACCGGCGGCGTTGAAGGTGGCGGTCAACACCACCGCACGTCAGACGAGAAAGCTCATGCTGCAGGAAGTCAAGAACCGATACGACCTCAATGCTGCCGGAAAGCGCATGATTGAAGACCTGCGCCAGCGTCAGAAAGCGACCAACCGCCGCCCTGCGGCGATCCTTGCCATTATGAAGAACGACCCCGGTGCATTCCGGGCGGACTTGGGCTATTTCCGAACCAGCCCCACAAAACCCTACATGGGACCGTCTGTCCGCAATGCGCCGCCGTTCTTTCAAGCGCACGTCCTGAAAGGCAGCCCGATGATAGACCTCGGCGGAACCAGCGAAAAGAGCAAAGGCTTTCTTGTGAAGTTCAAGTCGGGGCACGTCGGTATGGTGCAGCGTCAGCTCGGCGTACCTGCGGATAAGGACTACACGGAGAGCGGCAAGAAACGCTGGAAGCCAAACGAGAAGCTGGCAACGCTGTCCAGTCCCTCTGGCTCTGCAATGCACCACACCGTGTGGGAGATGCAGGAGCAGACGGTGGAGCAGATGTTGCAGCAGAACACGGAACGCCGTGTCCGGCAGCTGATCGCCAATGCCAAGAGAAAGGGCGTGATCTGATATGGCAGAGAAAATCGCAGGCTATACCAGCGAGATGTGCCAACAGGCCATGATCGACGAGTTGAAAGAACTGTTTCGGGATATGAAGTTCAACGGGCAGGAAAGCCCGAAGTCCTTGCAGATTTTCAAACAGTTCCTTCCCATCCAAACCAATGACGACGATGATGTGGACACAAACGATTCCATGTACCCCTGCATCATCGTGATTGAGACCAGCGGTGAGCAGAACAATGAGCAGGACCCGCAGCTTGTGCTGATCCAGCTCGTGATCTGCTGCTATGACCGTGGGACAGACCGGCAGGGGTACGTAGACACCGTGAATATCAAGGAAGCTATCATGCAGCACTTCAAGCGCAAGCCTGTCTTTGGCGGTGCGTTCGAGGTGACATATCCCCGAAAGTGGGAGCTTTCCGACGACGACATGGATTACTACTACTGGGGAATCGTGAATCTCGTTTGCAAGACCCCCAACGGTCTGAGAAACGAAGAAGTGGAGGCTCTGATATGAGTGACGAAAAGAAAGCCGCCGCCGCTGTGGTGGAGAATACCCCGGCGGTGCAGGCGGTGGAGGCTGTTGCCTACTGCGGCCCGACCATCAAGGGCGTGGCACCGCAGTACACCATTTTTGTGGACGGCATCCCCGAAAAGCTGACCGAGATCGCAGAGGAACACCCGGTCGTAAAGGCTCTGATCGTTCCTCGTGAAAAGCTCGCAGAGATGCGGGTGAAAGTGGAGCAGAGCGGCACCCGGGAGAATCTTCTCTACCAGAACGCCGTTTCTGTGCTGTGATAGGAGGATGAAACAATGGCTACTTCTCATGGCTTTAACCTGACCGAAGCGACCACCAGCGTTTCTGCGCCGGTACAGGTAAGCTCCGGCCTGCAGGTTATCGTGGGCACTGCGCCCGTCAACCAGCTGGCAGACCCGGAAGCGGCGGTGAATACCCCGCTGTACCTCAGCACCTACAAAGAGGCCGTGGCTGCTGTGGGCTGGTCTGACGACTTTGCAAAGTACACTCTGTGCGAGGCGATCAGCGCAAACTTTCAGGTGATGGGCACGGCCCCCATCGTCGTTATCAATGTGCTGGACCCCGGGAAGCATACCACCCCGCTGGATGCTACCACCGTTCAGGTCGACGATGGCGTGGCACAGATCGACAAGACCGGCATCCTGCTCAAGAAGCTGGTCGTCAAGAAGGACACCACGGCTCTGACTGCGGGCACGGACTACATCGCCACCTTCAACGACGATGGCACTGTGAACATTGCCCTGCTCGACGATGGCAAGGGCAAGGACGCAACCACGCTGAGCGTTTCCGGCTCCATTCTGGACCCGACCAAGGTGACCGCTGCGGACATCGTGGGCGGCGTGAACGCTTCCACCGGCGCAGAGACCGGCCTTGAGGTGGTGCGTCAGGTCTACCCGAAGTTCGGCAAGGTACCCGGCATCCTGCTGGCACCCCGCTTCTCCAAGGATGCACTGGTGTGCGCTGCACTGCAGGCCAAGTGCCGGAAAATCAACGGCGTTTTCAATGCCGTCTGCTACATTGACCTCGATTGCGGCACTTCCGGCGCAAAGAAGTACACCGACGTGGCAGCGCAGAAGACGAAGCAGACCGCAACCTCCCGTGAGGCATACGCTCTGTGGCTGTTCTGCAAGGTTGGCGATACCGTGTACAGCGGCAGCACCATGGCGGCAGCGGCCACCGTGTACAACGACGGACAGAACAACGATTGCCCCAACGCCAGCCCGTCCAACATTACCGTGCCTATCTCTGCTGCCTGTCTGGAAGACGGCACCGAGATGCTGCTGGATCAGGAGCAGGGCACTTTCCTGAACGATCAGGGCATTGCGACCTTTATCCGTTCCAGCAGCGACTTCGTGATCTGGGGCAATGAGACGGCTTGCTATCCGAAGAACACGGACCCCAAGGATATGTTCCTGTGCGTCCGCCGCTTCTTCAACCATGCGTGGATGAGCTTTGTGCTGGACAACATGAGCAAGCTGGACAAGCCCATGAACCCGAAGCGTTTACAGAGCATCATTGACAGCGAGAACATGAAGGGCAGCACCTACGTTTCCAACGGTGTCTGCGCCAGCTACCGTATGGTGGCTGACACGGAGAAGAACACCGAAGCGGAGCTGGTGGCAGGTCACTACCACTTCTATATGTACTGCACTCCGTTCCCGCCCATGAAGCAGGTCAACAACACGATGGAGTATGAATCTTCCTCCCTCGTGACCGCTCTGAACCTGTGATAGGAGGATATGAACTATGAGCCTGAACATTTCGAGCGATCTCGTCCCGCAGGTCGTTAATAACTATAACGCCTACACCGGGGACGACAAGATGATCGGTCTGGCAGATGAAGTTACGCTGCCAAAGATCAAAAATAAGACCACCACCGTCAACGGCATGGGGATCGGCGGCGACGTTGACAGCCCTGTGCCGGGTCAGTTCGAGAGCATGGAAGCGACGCTGACTTGGAACACCCTGTACAGCTACGCAACCAAGATGCTGCACCCCGGAAAGTCTGTCCAGATCACCTTGCGTGCAGCCATGCAGAACGAGAACAAAAACGGCGGCTATTCCTACAAGGGCCTGCGCATCGTGCTGGGCGGCAAGCCGAAAGAGCTTGACCCCGGCAAGTTGAAGCGGGCATCCACTATGGATAGCTCCACCACGCTGGAAGTGACCCGCTATCTTGTGGAGATCGACGGCGTGACCGTGATCGACATCGACAAGTATGCTGGCCGCTACTATGTGGACGGCGAGGACATCCTTGCCGAAGTGAACGCTCTGATCTGATAAGAGGACGATTTCAGCCGCTCCATGTGGGGCGGCTGATTTTTTTAAGGAAAGGAAACATCAAGATGGGTAATCTTACTGTGAAATTCGCAAAGCCTTATAAGTTCGAGGGCAACGAGTACGACGAAGTGGACCTGTCCGGCATGGACAACATGACGATTCAGGACATGATCGACATTCAGAAGAAGCTGGCGGGCGAGATTGCAACGCTGGCGGCGGTGGAGGCCACCACCTCTTTTGCGCAGGAAGTGGCTACCAAAGCCAGCGGCAAACCCGTGGAGTTCTTTAAGCTCATGCCCCGTGCGAAGATCAAGCAGGTGCAGACGGCGATCCTGAACAACCTGAACGCAAAGGTCAAGAACGACCCCAAGACCCATGTTGTGAAGTTTGACAATGCCTACACCTACAACGGCGACAGCAAAGAGGACATCAAGGGCAAGACCTTTGAATCCGTGGACCTTTCCGGCGTAGGCGAGCTGAACACCATGAGCGAATCCATGGCGGAAAACCGCATGGTGGCGGGCGGATTCTCCCCGGTGAACACGGGACGCAACTACCTGTACGTCTGTATCATTGCCAGCATGGGCACCGGCTACCCGGAGGACTTCTTCACCGGGCTGCCGCTGTGCGAGGCTGCAAAACTGCGTGACGCTGTGGACGCTGATTTTTTCGAGTAAAAGGCGGAGCAAAGGCACTGCGAAAAGCAGCGATCCAGCTGTCCATTGCGACGCACTCTAACCTGACAGAATATCTTTCCATGCCAAGGAAAGATTTGATTGAACTGTGCCGGGAGGTGTCAGACGTATGGCAGGAAATGGGGCACTAGACCTCAGCATCCGAATCATGGGCAAGGTCGATCCTTCGCTGGCACGAAGCATCAGCCAAGTAAAAGGATTAACTGGCTCCCTGACGGATGGGCTGAAAGGCACAAATTCTCTGGCGGGCACGGTGGCAAAAACGCTGGGCGTAGTAGGAAAGGCCGGGCTGGGACTGGCCGCTACATTGACGGGCAGTGTGCTGGTCGGCATGAAACAGGTGACGAACGAGGCATCCAAGCTGGAAGCACAGATGGCCCCGGTCATGCGCTATGTGGATGGTCTGGCGGACGCTTCCGGCAAAGCATCCAATGCGATGGCGCAGAATGGAAAGACGTTTGCCCAGAACTATGCCGATATGAAGAATTACATCCAAGACCTGAGTACGGAAATTCCCCGTACCACGGAACAGATCACGACCATGAGTGCTGCTCTGGGCCAGTCTGGCAAGGATGTAACGGAGCAGCTGCAGAGCGGCATCCTGCGTGATACGGCTGTTGCCGCCACCGCTATGGATCTGGACGACCAGACCGCTGGCGACTACATGGCAAAGTGGGAGGTTGCATTCACCAAGAAAGACGCTGAGGGCAACAAGACCAATTACAGCCATGACGATGTTATGCGCCTGATGAACCAGATCAACTATCTGGGCGCCAATAACGCTACCACGGCAGCAGAAATTGCATCCAGCGTGAACAAGTCTGCCTCCATCGGCCAGCTGGCTGGCGTTGATCCTTCGACCACGGCAGCCATTGCAACGGCTATGCAGGCTACGGGCGTTGACACGGAGCGCACAGGCACCACGATTTCCAGAATCTACACCAACATTTCCAAGGGCAGCAGCGCAACCAAAGCCCAGAAAGAAATGTGGGAGGAATTGGGATTCACTGCCACGGGCGTTGCGTCCTCCATGCAGAAAGACGGCACCGGGACCCTGCTGAAAGTTTTCGGAGCTATCAACCAGCTGCCGGACGAACGGAAAATTGCAGCCCTGAACACGTTGTTTAACCAGTGGGCGGTTGAAGGTGGCGCAAAGGTCACAAACAACCTCGACCTGCTGATGAAAACGTTGTCCGAAGTGAGCGATGAATCTGCCTATTCCGGCAGTATGGAACGAGAGTTTGCAATCAACACGGGAACGGAAGAAAGCCTACGCACCATGCGGGACAATGCCAAAACCGTGCTGATGCAGGACCTCGGAGATTCTTTCCTGCCGGCACAGAAGGAATTGACCCGGCTGCAGCTGGACATCTACAAGGGCATTGACGAAAACTTGCCCGACCTATCCAATCTGGCAAACTCCATTCTTCCCTTGCTGCGCACAGCGGTTGAGGGCATCGGTGCAGCAGCACAGTGGGCGTTGCCGTGGATTCAGAAGGGCGTTGACTACCTTGCAAACAACGGACCGCAAGCGGCGGGTGCCATTGCTGCAATTATCGCAGCGTTTGGAGCCATGAGCATGGCTCCTGCTGCATATAGCGCAGGAAGCACCGCACTGAACGTGGTGAAGAACCTGACGATCGGCGGCAAGGCCAGCGGCGCACCCGGCGGACGATTCGGCGGGATCACAGTCGGCAATCTGCTGGGAGTTCTCAGCCCGACGAGCCTTTTCCAGAACACCGTTTCCGGCGGAAAGGGACTGTGGAGCAACCGAGGGAACATCCTGAAATCCGCAAAGATGGGCGCATGGATGGCAAACAGCTCTGGACAGGGCGGCATTGCCGGACGGCTGAGTTCTTTGGCGGGCGGCGTGATCGGTGCCTTGAACTCGGATGCGCTGACGAGCGGAAAGAAGAAACCCATGCAGGCCGTTGCCGGAAAAATCTTCGGAGCGGCGGGCTACATCAACAACGTGGCGAACATCCCGACCAATGCGATGAATGCTATGGTTGCAGCGGCGAACCCGGCGGGCACGGCGACGGCGACCATCGGAAATGTCCTTGGTGCTGGCGCAAAGGCTGTCTTTGGAAAAGGCGGTCTGAACCTGACGGGCGGAATCGGTGCTGTGGCCGGAAAGTTGGGCAGCGGCTTCATGTCGCTGCTCGGAACCTTCGGCCCGGCAATTACAAGCCTTGGAACCATGGTGGCAGTGGTTTCCCTGCTAGGCGACCACTTTGAAGACGTGCGAAACATCGTCGGCCAGATATTTGGCGAGGGTGGACTTGCCGTCTTTGATGCGTTCACCGGGAAAATCTCGGGCATTGGTAACACGATCAAACAGGTCTTCGGCCAGCTCACAACCCCGGAGGGGTTGCAGAGCATCCAAGAGAAGCTGTCCAATTTCAGCATCGGCGGACTGAATCTGGGCGACGTGTTCTCGGCGGCAATGCCTGCTATCCAGACAGTCATGCCGCTGATCCAGTCCTTTGCTGGTGTGTTCAGCCAGATCGTAGACCTTGGCGTGAACCACATCAAACCGCTGCTGGTTGAGGTATTCGGCTTTGTCGTGAACCAAGGAATCCCAGCGGTCATGCCGCTGCTTTCTACCGTCGTCAGTCTGGTAGGCACGGTTCTTGTGAACGCAATCAAGACGGTAATTGACGTGATCGGCAAGCTGCTGCCGGTGGTGGAGCCTGTGGTGCTGGGCATTATCGGGCTGGTGAAGGGCATAGTCAGCGTCGTGGTGAACGTGGCAAACGCTATCATCCGCACGTTGAACAAGATCAACTTCACGGTTCCCGACTGGGTGCCCGCTCTGGGCGGAAAGCAATTCGGCTTCAACCTGACCGAAGTGACCCTGCCGAAGTTTGCGGACGGCGGCTTTACCAATGGCCCCTCTCTGGCTGGCGAGGCTGGCACCGAAGCAATCATCAGCTTCCGCCGCTCTCAGCGCGAGCAGAACATCGACACATGGATGCAGGCTGGCGAGATGCTGGGTGTTCCCATTGCATCGGCCATGTTCCAAGGGTCTGATTTTGGCGTGGCGTTCCAGCGCACGACGGAATTTGCCAACTATGCGGCGGATGCGCTGGAAGGTGCAGCAGCATCGGGCAATGCAACGGCGCAGAAGGTTCTGGATAATTCCAGAGTGCAGCAGGCGTTGAGCCTTGTCCGCAGGGCAGACGTGGCGCAGGCACAGCTTGAGCGGCTGTCCAATCTGGATAACTACGACCTGAGCAACGTGACCCTGTTCCCGACGGCGGGCGACCCTGAATTGACAAGACAAAACCTTGCCATGATGGAGAACCTGCAGAACCGTCAGCAGGAAGTGAGCGTGCCGGACATTGGCGGCTCTGGCTCTTCCGGGCAGGGCGAAAGCTCCGGCGGCGGTGGCTACCAGAGAAGTTACACCAGTTCCAGTGGCAACACCTACGTCTACGCACCGAACTTCGTGATCTACGGCAGCATGGACACAAACGACCTGCGCTCTCTGCTGGATGAGGGCTATGAGAAGTTCTGCGAGTATGTGGAACGGTACGAACGTGAAAAGAGGCGCACACAATATGGCACTTGATTACACAACGAAGTCCGGCGACACATGGGACCAGATCGCATACAACGTGTACGGCAGCGAACTGAAAACCGACTGGCTGATGCAGGCAAACCCTGAGTATATCGAGATTACCCGGTTCGATTCCGGGACGGTGCTGTCAACACCAGACCTCCCCACTGAAAAGAGCGGCACTCTGCCGCCTTGGAAAGCAGGTGCGTGAGATGTTGTTGACAGCAGCGAGACCCAAAGGAAGACAGGCGGCGATCCTGCTGAAATATGAAAACAAAGATATTTCGGCAGAGATTGCCCCTGACATTGAAAGTTTTCGGTATACGGATGTGGCTGCATCCCAAAGCGACAGCGTGAGCATCACGGTGAACGCCCGGGACAGAAAGTGGAAAACCGACTGGATGCCGGAAAAGGGCGTGAAGCTCTACCCGACCATTGCCGTCAAGAACTGGAACATCGGCGGCGTTGGCAGCGGCTACCGGGATTACAGTGCCGAGTGCGGGGCTTTTGTGCTGGACGACCTGAGCTTTTCCAGCACCCCGGACACGCTGACGATGGGCGGCGTAGCAAAGCCGAATGATACCAGTTTCAGCGAACGAAACCGCACCTTCACATGGAAGAAAACCAGCGTGAAGAAGATCGCTGAGGAAATCGCCGGACGGTACGGGCTGGAATTGAAGTTCGACGGTGACGACCACGACATTGACGCAAAGGAACAGGATGCAACCGACAGTGCGTTCCTGCAGGACCTCTGTGATACCTATGCGCTGGTTATCAAGGTGTACACGGAAAAGCTGTGGGTGTATGACCGGGAAAAGTACAAAGCCAAGGATGCCGTGTGGACGGTGTACGAGGTGGCACCCATTGCGGACCCAACCGCCCTGTGTGTGGAAGAGGGTAGCTTTAAGTGGAGCACGAAGCTGACCGGGACGTACACGGGCGGCGTGTATACCTACACCAACAAGAAAAAGAAGATCAACATCAACGTCAAGGTCGGCACCGAGGAACGGCAGTTAAAGCTATCCGGCAAGGTGAGCAGTGAGGCGGACGCAAAGGCCCGGCTAATTGCAAAGCTCAAAAACGCAAACCATGGTGCAACGACTATCAGCTTCACGATTCCGGGCTACCCGGTGGGAGCATCTGCCCAGTGCATCAATGTGGTGGGCTTTGGAAAGATGGCTGGAAAATACTTCATCGACGAGATGGAGCACAGCTATTCGCCCTCCGGCGGTTACAAAACACAGATCAAGGCCAGCAAGGTGGAACAGGAGGAATTTGCATGAGTGAGTTCAGAATCGGCTATGTGAGTTCCATCGACTACGAGAACGGGACGTGCGAGGTCCACTACCCGGATCGGGACGATACCGTGACTGAGAAAGTGCCGTTCATCTCCAATCGGGAATACCGTATGCCGGAGGTGGAAGACATCGTGGCGGTGCTGCATCCGGGAGACAGCCCGGAAGACGCTGTTGTGCTGGGCACGATCTGGAACGAAAAAATCAAACCGGCAGAGGGCAAGAAAGGTATCTACCGCAAGGAGTATTCCAACAAGGATGGACAGGCGTACCGAAAGTTCGATGCAGACGCAAAGGAACTGACGGATAAGGTGCAGGGAAAGAAGGTTCTCGAAGCCGAAAGTCTGGAAATCAAGGTGGGCGGTGCAACGGTGACGGTGAACAAAAGCGGGGCGGTTACGATCAACTCCCCGGCGGGGATCACCATCAAAGCCACGGGAACCATGGAACTGTCCGCCAGTACCATCACGGCCAGTGCCGGGACGGTGAACATCAGCGGCGGCGGTGGTGATGTGGTGGTGTCTGGTAAGTCGCTGGTAAACCACACCCACACGAGTGCGGCCCCCGGCTCACCGACCAGCCCGCCGAATTAAGGAGGTGCGGAAATGTATGTAGGAATTTTCGGAGACGTGATTTTCTCCGTGGGACACCTGCGGACGCTGACGCTCTCCAATTTCAAGGGGACTTACGGCGCAAAGTGGGTTGACCATGAAGTGATCGGCGGAAAGGCGAAGTCGGAGTACATCGCCCCAAAGCTCATGGAGTACAGCTGCGACATCCTGCTTGATGCCGACCACGGCGTGAATCCGAGGAAGATGCTGAATCGGTTGAAGCAAATGACGGAAAACGGAGAAGTTCATTATTTTATCATCGGCTTTGCCCCATTGTCGAAGAACAGATTCACCATTACCAGCATGAGCGACAGCTGGGATGCTGTGATAAAGCATGGCCTGCTGGTGCAGTGTAAGGTGAGCCTGACAATAAAGGAGTATGTGGGATGATCGACATCAACAGCACAGTGCTTGCCCTGTCCGAAGACAGCGCAACGCAGGAAGAAGTACAGGATGTTGCCCGGTGTCTGCGCACACTGTACTCGACCCCTCTTGGAAGTCAGGAGGGAGACCGAAGCCTTGGCATTGACCAAGGCGTTTTTCTTGATAAGCCTATGGAAGTGGCAAAGGCCCTGTATGTGCGGGAGGTAACGGAGCGCACGGCAGAATTTGAACCCCGGGCACAGGTGGTACGGGTGGATTGGCTGGAAAGCAAACTGAAACAGGGCGAAGTGATCCCGAAGGTGGTGTACGAGCTTGTCTAAAATCAAAGAGTTTGAGAACATTCCCGAGATTAACATTGACGGAGCGGAAACGCTGGAAGAAGCGGTTGAGGATTGCAAGGCTCTGTATGCGAAGTTCGACAAGGAGCTTGACGGAACGGAAAGCACCCCGTTGGCACGATGCAACGAGGCACGGCTTATCCTGCTGACGCTGGCTCACCGCTCCCATCATGTAATCGAGTATGCGACGGCGGCCCTGAAAGCGCAGCTGCTTCCCACCAGCACGGGCACCAATCTGGATAACGTGGCCGCTCTGGTCGGCACGGAACGCCTGCAGGCAGGATGTGCCACAACGGTGCTGCGGTTTACCCTGTCCGCTGAAAGGACGAGCGTTACCAGCATCCCGGAGGGGGTACAGGTGCGCACGGCGGATAAACGGTATTTCTACACATCGGAGTATGCGGAGATTCCGGCTGGCGAGCTGACGGTGGACGTTCCGGCGGTGGCGGCAGACGCAGGTGCAGACAGTACCGGCATTGCGGCTGGCGAAGTCAACGTGCTGGTGGACCCGATTCCGTATGTTGCATCCGTGGCGAACACGTCCGCCACCAGCGGGGGTACCGAAACGGAAAGCGACGATTCCCTCACCGAGCGGGCCTATCTCGCACCGTCCAACACATCGGTGGCCGGGCCGCCTGATCTGTATGAGTATTTCACAAAGAGCTGGCGCAGTGATATTTCGGACACGAAGATCATCTGCGAGGACGGCTATACCATCTACATCTATTTCCTGCTGGCGAACGGACGCTTGCCGACCACGGAGGAATGCCGGGAGCTGGAACGGTATTTTGCAGAGGTGAAGAAGCCAATGGGCGATCTGGTGGTCGGAACACCCCCGGCGGAAGTACCGTACAACATCGACCTGACCTATTACATTGCATCCAGCAATACGAAGAACGCTTCCACGATTCAGGCCAATGTGAAACAGGCGGTGGCGGATTACCAGACGTGGCAGAGGAAGATCGGAAGGGATATTGACCCGGCAGAGCTTATCATGCGTGTTCGGGAAGCAGGGGCCAAACGCCCGAAGCTGACGGCCCCGGTAGATACGAAAGTATCTGAAATTCAGGTAGCAAAGATGGCAAGCTGCAACATCGTCTATGGAGGAATCGAAGATGATTAAACTCCGAGATACGGGCCTGATCGAGGGTCTGCCGCCCGGTATTGCAGAGACGCACTGGGTGAAAGTATTGGACGCTGTGTTCCGGGAGCGGCAAAGGAAAGAGCTGGAAGCAGTCCGCAAAGTATTTGTCTATACGGCCATTGATTCGGCCCCGGAAAACATTCTGGATATTCTGGCGGTGCAGTTCAAGGTGGACTGGTACAGGGACGATTACCCCATCGAAACCAAGCGCAGAGTTATCAAAACGGCCATGGAGGTGCGGCGGTACTGCGGCACAGAGTGGGCGGTGAAACAGGCAATCTCAGCAATCTATCCAAACTCGGAGATCGTGGAGTGGTACGACTACAATGGCACCCCGGGACACTGGCGGCTCAGAGTGAACATCACAGAAAACGCCGACATTGCCTACTACACCATCAAGAGAATGGAAAGTCTGCTGGGATATGCCCGCCGCTGCACTGCGCATCTGGAAGGAATCAGCTACTTGATCTTCAACAGTGATGCTCACTCTTACATCGGCACCGGCTACCACGGAACTGCACAGCGGGTATCTGCCCGCATCACCGGCACCCTGCGCCCAAAAGACCACAAGGCCGTCACATACGCCCCGGTGGGCTGCGCTGCATACCGTATGCAGATGGCAGCCCACATCAAGGGCGACATTCGCCCGGCAGACCACACGGCAACCGCCCCGGCCCCGGTGGGCGTGGCGGCATATCGACAGCAGTTTGAAATCAAAATTGGAGGTATGAACACATGAGTTGGAACAACAGTCTGTACACCAACGTCGGCACGGACATGATGAGCGAAGTGCTTTCCGGCGCAACCATGACGATCACCAAAGCCGTGGGCGGCTCCGGCACCACGGCGGCGGAATCGCTGGCGGCACTGACCGACGTAAAGGAGCAGAAGCAGACCCTTAAAATCCTTGGCATCGAGGACGCAACCGACAGCAGCGGCAACGATGCTGGTAAGCGCATCAAAATCCAGATCACCAATGAGAGCGTGGAGACCGGGTACATCCTGCATCAGGTCGGTATCTACGCAAAGCTGGCAGGCGGTGAAGAAACCCTGCTTATCATCATGCAGGATGACCGCGGCGTGGAAATCCCGTCCCACACCGAAAACAGCGATTTTTCCATCGAGCTGTACGGTATTATGGCAATTTCCAATGTTGCCAACATCAAAGTGACCGTTGACCCGAATGCTGTTGCATCTGTGAAGATGGTGGACCAGCAGATTGCGCAGGTCAACACCAAGATCGATGATACCAAAAAGGCTTTGCAGCAGGAAGCAAAGAAAACCTACATGGAAAAGGCAGGCGGCACCTTTACGGGTCCGCTGATTCTCCCCGGCGGGCTGACGGCTCTTGGCTATGCGAACAACGCAGGAAACCGCAACGCTATGCCGCCCCGTGATCGCAGCTTGGGTTCTGTCACGTCCGAACATCTTGAGATGATCGCAAGCGACCAGTACAACGAACTTTTCCTCGGAGACTACTGGACTTCTGATGGCGTGGACTGGGTTATCGGTGACTTCAAATACTGGCATAACACTGGCGATACGGCTTGCACTAAGCCCCACGTCGTTGTGTTCCCCCGAAACAACTTGTACACCTACAAGTTCAACCCGACCAACACGACTGAGGGCGGCTACGTTGGCTCTGATCTGTACAAGAACGGCCTTACGCAGGCAAAGCAGATGGTAACTGCTGCATTCGGCTCTGCCCACATCCTGAACCACCGTGAATATCTCGTGAATGCCGTCACAAACGGCGCACCGACTGGCACGGACTGGTACGACAGCACGGTGGAGCTGATGAACGAAAACATGGTCTACGGTGGCCGTCAGTTCAGCCCCATGCCGAACGGCGCAACTGACCCTTGGAATACCTGCCGCAACTATACCATCGACAAGAGCCAACTGTCTCTGTTCCGCTATGAACCGTGGATGATCTGCAACCGTAACTGGTATTGGCTGCGAGACGTCGTCTCGGCAGCCAATTTCGCGCTTGTCTACAGCACCGGCTCTGCGGACTGCACCGCTGCCGGCAACGCCCCTGGCGTTCGTCCCGTCGTCGGTATCTGCTGATCGAACATCCTGCGGGCCTGTACCGCAGGATTGAGACAGCACGGAAGGAGGTGGAAAAATGTCCATCCCGAAGCATGAACGTGCGCCGTCCCGACTTGATGCACAGCACATGGCCCGGAAAATCAGCATGGAGATCACCACTGAACTGGCCCGCACGTTCGGTTACAGCAAGAACAAATTTGAGAAGCGTGTCGAGACCATGACAAAGTACCTACCGCCCGGCCCTGACCGGGAGCAGGCGGCAGCGCAGATTCGAGAGCAGGAGCAGGGCTTCAACCTGTGGCTGATTGAGCAGGAACGGCGGAGGATGCACGATCTTTCCCGTGAAATTCCTCTGCACCTGCGGGCTGCAAATTCCATCTGGCCGTCTTGCCAGATGGAGCTTGACGCACGGCGGCTTGAACTTGACAAAGCCATTGCCGCCTGCTGGAAGTTGCAGGACGAATTACAGTATGTAGCCGAAACCATTCCAGCGGATTTCAACAAATACACGGGCATTGTGCTTGAAATTGATAAGCTGGTGGCCTACATCAAAAACCTGCGGAAATCTGATGCAAAACGATTCAAGGCGGCGGTGCAGACCGCCGCAAATCCGAAACATTAAACACCTTGGGGCAACCTTTGTTCGTCGTCTCGGCAGCCAATTTCGCGAATGTCAACAGCAACGGCAATGCGAACTGCAACAATGCCAGCAACGCCAATGGCGTTCGTCCCGTCGTCGGGCCTTTGGATTTCGCAACTGTGCATGATGGGTAAAGCCCGGTGCAGCTCTGCGAAAGGAAAGGTTGTCCCTTCGTGGCGCAAGCCGCGATAAAGCCCCGCAAGGGCATCAACAGCGATGCTCCCGGTTACGACCGATGGAGCTATCACGCTGTTTTTCTTTTTATATGACAAAATTTGAGGATGCAAATTTTCTATACGAAGCAGGAACCAAAGCAATCAAGCCGTCCCCGTACAAGTACGGCACACAGCTTTTTGAGATGAACCACCTGCTTGAAACGGCAAAGCTCCAACGGGCTTTCCAAACGGGAACCTACGAGCCGCAGCCGGGCGTAAAGTTCGAGATCAAAGAGCGAGGGCATGAACGCTTTATCACCAGCACGGCAACGGCGGACAAGGCCGTGTCACACTTGACGTGCGACGAGTATCTAACGCCGCTGCTGGAAAAGTACCTGCAATACGACAACTCCGCATCGCAAAAGGGCAAGGGCGTGGCGTTCCACCGCCACCGCTTCAAAGTCCACCTGCGGCAGTATTACGAGCGGGAGGGTACAAATGAGGGCTATATCCTGTTTTCTGATTTTTTCCGGGTATTATGCAAATATCCTGCATGACGTGGCTCTTGCTCAACTGGAAAAGTATCTCGCAAAGGAGATCGCAGACCGGGCAGAGCTTGAGCAGGTCATGGGCGTATTGCGTACCACGTTCAAGACCTACGAGCTGGACGTGTCCAGATTCTCCGACGAGGAAATTCAGAGGATGTACCGGGAGAAAGTCAGTTCCACGCTCAACCTTGGCGTTCCTGCATCCGCCCTGACTGGGCAAAAGATGCTGCGCAAGGGCGTGGACATCGGGAATCAAATCTCGCAGAACACGGGTGTTTTCGTGCCAGTGCCCATAGACAACTACATCAAGATTGTGTGCGGCATCAAAGAAGCCGCCTGATATTCGGATGATTTCTACATGGTCGCCCGCACGAAAGAAGAACTGCATGGAGCGATGGCGGGAGTACGCCGGGAAGCGGCACAGCTGGGCCTTATCATCAATGAGAAAAAGACCCACATCTGCAAGCTGGGCGGCAAGTACCGCCACCTGCAAATGCTCTACACCCTGCACCCGGACGGCAAGATCACCTGCAAGATCAACCCGAAAGCTATCACCCGTGAGCGGCGTAAGCTCAAAGCCTATAAGCGGCTTGTGGATGATGGTCGAATGGAATACCGCGAAGCTGAAAACAATTTCAAATCATGGATTTGCGCAAACTACAAGTTTATGAGCAAGCAGCAAATCCGCAACATGACAGCCCTTTTTAGAGGACTGTTCGGAAAGGACATCACATGGAAAAAGAAAAAAGGACATGGACGGTTACGCTGGCTGATGGGACAAAGCTCGAAAACCTGACCCTGAACAACGGCGCAAACACGTTCCACTCTCCCGCAGAGATCACCGAGGACACGTTCGACGGCAAGCTGTCGGAAGTCAATATCTCCGCCAGCGATGGCGATATGACAGGGTGCGCCTACCCGGACACCCTGCACGATGCAGAGCTCGTGCAGATCATGCAGCCCGCTGATACCCCGGACGGCCAGTGGGCTTTTATTCTGCGCGAGATCCCGGAAGATGACCTTTTCAGGGCAAAGATTCAGGCACAGCTTGATTTCCTTGCCATGAACGCCGATGTTGATTTGGAGGGTATGTGATATGACTGAGCATAGCGCAAAGTTCGAGGACGTGAAAAAATACTACGATCTCCGAATCTGGAAGAAGTCCACGGTCAAGCTGGCCGTCAAGAAGAAGTGGATCACCGCTGGCGAGTACGAAGAGATCACGGGCGAAGCCTATGCAGCATAAGAGTTGGCCCGCACTGTGCGAAAGTCTGTTGGACAGGCTGGAAACGCTGGGAGCGGATACCGCCACCGAGCGGGCAGAGTTTGGCGTGCTGATGGTGGATTGCTGCATGAGAGAGTGCGGGGCAGACCTGCGCCCGAAAGGAGATGTTGAAGATGGCGATTAAGGCCTATTCCTATGCAAAGGACGGGAGCAAGGCTCTGAGCAAGAACTTCCACGTCCGGGAGTTCAAGTGTAAAGACGGCAGTGACCCAATCTTTATCGACGATGAGCTTGTGACCCTGCTGCAAAAGATTCGGGATCATTTCGGCAAGGCGGTGAATATCAACAGTGCTTTCCGCACTGCCAGCCACAACGCCAAACAGAAGAAAGCATCCAAGTACAGCCAGCACCTTTACGGAAAGGCTGCTGATATTTGGATTGCTGGTGTGTCAGTGGACACGCTGGCGGCCTACGTCGAAACCCTGCTGCCCGGCAAGGGCGGTATTGGGCGGTACTACACGGACGGTTTCGTCCATGTTGATGTACGGGAGGTAAAAAGCAGATGGGTGATGCAGTAAAGAGTGGGGTTTGCACCATGGTTGGAGTAATCGGCGGTCTGATCGCAAATCAATTTGGCGGATGGGATGCAGCACTTTCGACGCTGATCCTGTTCATGGCTGTCGATTACATCACGGGCCTTGTGGTCGCTGGTGTATTCCATGCCAGTCCGAAGAGCAAAAACGGCGCATTGGAATCCCGTGCCGGGTGGAAAGGCCTGTGCCGTAAGGGTGTGACATTGCTCATCGTGCTGGTGGCTTGTCACCTCGACACGGTGATGGGGTCGAATTTTATCCGGGATGCTACCGTGATCGCATTCATTGCAAACGAAACGCTATCCATCATTGAAAACGCTGGTCTGATGGGAGTGCCGATTCCCAAGGCACTGACCGGGGCTATTGAAATCCTGAAACAGAAGTCCGAACAGGACAACACGGAGGAATAAACTATGGGTAACTACAAAATCTCTACCGCAACCATCGTCCGCACCGCTTGCCTGCTGCTGGCTCTTGCCAATCAGCTGCTTTCTGCGATGGGAAAACCCATCATCCCCATTGAGAGCAGTACCGTGGAGCAGCTCGTTACTGCGGGCATTACCACCGTCACCGCTCTGGTGGCATGGTGGAACAACAACAGCTTCAGCAAAGAGGCAATTCAGGCGGATAGCGTTCTGGAAAACCTGAAAAAGCAGGTACATTGACCCGCTGAACAACTGAACAAAGCATAGGAAAACTCCCCGCTGGTGGCTCTAACCGGGCCGCTGGCGGGGAGCTTTTTGTTTGTATGGGAGTTTTGCACAAAGGAAAAGTGCAAAGTGTGGAAAGTTTGCGCATTGACAACGGTATACCGTATCTTTTACGATTAAAACGAAAAGAAACGCCAAAAACGAAAGGAGGAAAACGGCGTGCGAGTATTCAAACACCTAAATTTTACGGATCGTCTTCGCATTGAAAAGTGGAAAAAGGAAGGAATGAGGACACGGGAAATAGCGGAGAAGCTGCGGGTTGACCCTTCCACAGTGTACCGGGAATTGAAGCGGGGCAGCTATGACAGACTGGACGGCAAAACATGGGAAATGGTCCAAACGTACAGCCCGGACATTGCAGAGCAGAAGTACCAAGCACATCTCCGAGAGAAAGGGCCGGGTCTCAAGATTGGAAAGGATCACGAACTAGCCGCTTATATTGAGAATACCATAATAGAGAAAGATTGTTCCCCGGCGGCTGTGTACGGCTATGCAATGGAAGAGGGGCGGACATTCAAAACGCACATCTCCATTCCCACAATTTACAGCTATATCAAGAAGGGCGTGTTTCTGAACCTGACACAGGTGGCGTTGCCACGGCATGGAATCAAAAAGAACGAGTACCAGAAGGTTAAAAAGAAGGACCCGGCAAAGGCACCGGCGGGAGAGAGCATCGAGAAACGCCTGGAAGAAGTGAAAACCCGGGAAGAATTTGGACACTGGGAGATGGACACGGTATACTCCGGCAAAAAGAAAAGCACCGTTGCGCTGCTGGTACTGACGGAGCGCAAGACCAGAAACGAGAACATCATCCTTATTCCAGATCGTCGTGCAGAAACAACGGTCCGGGCACTGGATGCTCTGGAACGGAAGCTGGGCGCAGAGAGGTTTGGCACTATATATAAGAGTATCACTGTGGACAACGGAACTGAGTTTGCGATGGCGGATAAGATCGAACGTTCCTGCCTGATTGACGGCCAGCGGACCAAGGTGTATTACTGCCATCCGTATTCTTCGTGGGAGCGGGGCAGCAATGAGAACGTGAACGGCATGATCCGCCGTCGGCACCCGAAAGGCACGGATTTCTCGAAGGTGACAGCGGAAGAAATCGCCGCAACGGAGAACTGGATCAACAACTACCCTCGGAAGATTCATGGATATAAGAGCGCAGCGACGATGTTCCGCCAATGCCTGCGGGAACTGGGGCTAACAGCGTAACGAAAAGCAGGGCAATCAATATAAGAGATCGAGCGCATGGCTGGAAAGGAAGGGCGAAAAGAAACAGTTGGTAAAACTGAACAAATGAAATGGGCTGCAAGAAAAGGAAACTTGACGGCCTGTTTGTGTTGTGCTAAAATACATAAAAAATCAGGCGAAAATTTGTTGAAATTAGTGATTGAATTTTCATTTTTCGAAAAACTGCAAATTTATGGTTGACAGAAGCCTGAATATGCGGTATAAT
>ERZ808240.523-NODE-523-length-49957-cov-12.633081_pt1 | contig 49957 bp, 48 predicted proteins | sample MGYA00521084_ERZ808240 | MGnify/ENA primary metagenome ERZ808240 (study PRJEB31516, sample SAMN03275571) | gut metagenome | biome: mammalia-associated habitat; material: feces | host: Papio cynocephalus | place: Kenya | collected 2012-08-06 ...
GAAAAATTTTTAATCCCAATCTCAGCTTGAATTTTGGGTTTTTCGACAGACTGAGGCAGCAGCTAAAAGCTGTTGCCTGTTTTGTATATTAAAGCTTTCGCGCCTCAAGGTAAAATCTTTTATCGTCCGCATTGCCCATAGAAAAGGTTTTCCGCGGCAAGGAGCCGTCCTGCCTTACCGCGTCGAACAACTCGTTCTTCTGCATACCCTTAAATATAAAGCCCACGGTATTTTTATTTAAAGCAAGCTTTTTTACCGCGTCTTCACCGTGTATGTAATCTACGCTTATTTTATCGTTTTCCTTAACGTAACCGTTTAAAAAGCCCTGCAGAGTGCCAACACAGAGCTTTGAAAGCGGGCGCACGGATATTTCACGCTTTTTATCACCGTAAACGCAGGTGAATTTTTGCGCGTTTTCTCCCCTGTATTCACCGCCCGCATAGGCTATAAAATCGTTTATCACCCGTTCCGGGCTTTCACCGAATACCGCGCGGTATATAGGCTCAAATTCAAGCGATTCATCGTGTATGTTAACAATTTCAACAAGCGCATATCGCGAGGCTTCGGTTTTATTAAGGCGATAGCACTCCTTAGCGGCGGCAAGCGAGTGGTTGCCGTCCCCTACGGCAAAGAGCATATTATCATCGCTTTTGCTTAAAAGCCTGTTAAGAGCCGCCTGCACCTCGACCGATATTTCAGTGTTTAACGCCTTTCCCGTTATATGGCCCGCCCCAAGCATTAAATCAAAATCATAAACCGGCTTTTCATGTGCGGTTTTTTCATCAAGCGGTGCTATAACCGTCATATCGGGATCGTCTATAAGCAACATAGCGTGCGGTATTTCAAGCAATGCGTCGCGCCGTATTTCAACGCGCGGCGGTATACGTTCGGGCACGGTTTCCTCGGTTGCGCGAATAAGAGTTTTAGCGCCCTTTTCATACGAATAATCCTCAAGATCTATAAGCCCCACTATTCCGCGGCGCGTTTTGCCGCCGGTAACGGTGCGTTTAACATAAACAAATGTGTTTTCAAGCGTTTGAAATACGCCGCTTTCAAGATAATTTTTCATACTATCGTTTATTTCGGCAATTTTTTTTGAATTATCCGCCGATAAATAAACTTCGGGAAAAATTATATTAAGCGCCGAGGGCGAGCCTGCGGCACACTCCTTTACCCTTTGCCAATATTCGGGCTGCGAGGTATATTGATCGCAGGCTATAACCGCCCATTTTGAAAAATCGCCGCGCGGCAAAAGAATATCCGCAGGTGAAAATACATTTTTCATACCATTCATTCCTTTAAAAATTGCGGCAGGTATATCCTGCCGCACATTTTATTTATAATAAGAAAATTCTATTGCCGTTATAGCGTCGTCCGACGGGTTTATATAAACCGTAATTCCGTTGCGGCGATCGCTTTGCGAAATAAAATAATCAAGATAATAATTGCTTTCGTCTATACCGTAAAAATGCGACGGAGTGCCTAAGGTATCGATTATATCGGTTATTGCCATTTTGTTGTTAACGCCGTTTATATTAAATTCGTGGAAATTATCCGGCGAGCTGTAAAAATCGTTAATTATTTTAAACTTAACTATATTGCACTTTGAAAGCTTTACCGAGCTTTGCGAGGAATTGTAAAATTTTGCGTTTATCTGCACGCCGTCTTCATTAACAAACACGGTATCTACCGATTCGCCCGCATACACAAGCGACTCCTTATCGTAAGCGCTGTTCTCTGCAAGAGCCCAGCCGTGACTTTCCATATTGCCGACAGTTGCGGGAACGGTAAATTCCTCGCCGGCAAATTCTGCGCTTATCTTGAATTTTTTGCCGAGGTACACAGCCGAATAATTTTCTTCGTCAAACACGCTTATATCAACGTATTGAGGCATTATCGTATCGTCCGACATAATTTTGGGGCGCTTAACGTTTTCGGGCGCTTTTTTTGCTTTTTTAGGCTCCGAAGCGGTCTCGCTTTGGGTAGAGGCATAGCTTTTATCAACCGGTTCGCAGGCGCTAAGGCACAAAATCAATGAAAATATAAGTAATATTGCCGTAATAAAAGCTCGTTTTTTCATGCCGATTTCCCCTTTTTCAGTATACTATTATTTTATTCTAAGCGCGCTTAAAAGTCAACCGAAATTTAGCGTAAACCCTTAAGAAATTTTTTTCAAAAAACCTAATAAATGCTCTTCAACCGTTTTTGTGTCAATAAGATAGCTCATACCGTGATCGGCGCCGTCAACAAGCAGAATTTCCTTTTCGCCCGCCGCGCTTTTATAGCCTCTGTCGCTCATTTCGCAGGGTACGAAATTATCGCTTTTTCCGTGTATAAAAAGCACCGGCAGCTTTGTTTTTGCAAGCGCCTTTTCGGTTGATACGCCGTATATTCCGAAACGACCGGTAATGCGGCACATAATATCCATAACCGGCAGAAAAAAGCCTGCGTTTATATGAAACGCCTGTCTTGCCACCTTTTTAATAATTGCGGTAGGCGAGGTAAAGCCGCAGTCGGCAATAATGCCCTTTACATTAGGCGGCAGAGTAAGGCCTGACGCCAACAGTACTGTGGTTGCCCCCATAGACATACCGCCGAGGACAATTTCGGCATTTTTATCTATATTCTGCATATAGTAATTCACCCACGACAGCACGTCGTACCTTTCCTTAACGCCGAAGGTTATAAGCCTGCCCTCGCTTTTGCCGTGACTGCGCTGATCTGCAAGCAGAACGTTAAAGCCCGCATTACAGTAAAGCTTTACCGCACAGGAAAAATCACGGTTTGCCGAGGAACGGTAGCCGTGAAACAGTATAACGGTTTTGTGCGTTCCCACATCAAAATATCTTGCCGCAAGGCGAAGTCCGTCAAAGCTTTTTGTATAAACCCACCTTTGCGGCTGTTCGGTTATAAACCGCAGACCTTCTTTTATTACAGGACGGTATTCGTTTAAAAAATCGTTTTCCTTTGCGTCAATATCGTCCGCTGTTTCGTTTTTTTTGCGCACAAAAGCAACAAAGAAAAAATAAATCGAAGCCGATACTAACGCAGCCAAAACAATCAACGCAATTACCAAAAATACCATTAAGCACCACCGAAATATATTATTCAGACTGTCGATAAATCCCAAAATTCTATTTTTGCGGCGTTTACGCCGCATTTCCGTTTTTCCGCTGACACGTGCGGCGGAAAAACACCTTGTAAGCGAAAAATCGCTTATTAAGCGGTTTTTCAAGGGCACTGGGGTGGTATTGGCGGGGATAGAGTGCAGTCCGAAAATCTTTGATTTTCGAGCGAACGGCATTCCCGCGGGGGAGCGTGTCGACTTTTTCGACACGCTCATATTATTGCCCGTTTTTACCGTTTAAAATCATACGGCTTTGCCGTTTCGGGCGTTCTGTACTCGTGCTTTTCATAAAAGCCTATAAGCCTTTTGCCGTCGCGCAGCGCCACCATATAAACGTCTTTATTCTCTTTTTCGTTTCGGTAGGTATACATAATGTTATTGTCTTCATCTGCCTTAAACCATTCCAAAACGCGGTCAATCATCACATTAGAGGCGGCATTATGGCAATCCCTCAGGCTCTGCCCTGTAAGGTCGCGGTGATAGCGCTTTACCGCCGCGGGGTTCATATAAACTATTTTGCAGTCGTTATCGCACACAACGACCGCGGCGGTATCCTGTTCTACAATACTTTTAAAATATTTATCAAGCATAATTTTCTCCTATAGCAACGCCCCGCAAGCTTTAGCCTACGGGGCGGTAAATTAAGCCTCGGTATAATTCTTGGCTTTTTCAAATTCTTCTTCAAGCTCAGCAGAGGGTTTTTCCGTGCAAAGCGAAACTATTACAATAAAGGCGCACGAAATAAGGAAAGCGGGCATTAGCTCGTATATTCCGAATATTCCTCCGAGCGGCTTTAAAAGCAGCTTCCAGATAAACACCATCGCGCCGCCGGATACCATACCGGCAACAGCGCCCGCTCTGTTTGTTCTTTTCCAGAAAAGCGAGAAAAGAATTATCGGCCCGAAGGTAGCGCCGAAGCCCGACCAAGCAAAGGAAACTATTTCAAAAATAACGCTGTTTTCGTTCCATGCAATTACCATACCTATTACGGTTATAACAATAAGCATAATGCGCGAAACGTTCATTACCTGCTTATCGTCCGCGTCCTTTTTAATTATACCCTCAAAAAGGTTTTTGGAGACCGCCGAAGCGGCTATAAGCAAATAAGAGTCCGACGAGCTTATGGTGGCGGCAAGTATTCCCGCCATTATAACGCCTGCGATTACAGGGTGGAACAAAAGCTGAGAAAGATGCGCAAACACGTTTTCCGCACCGCTTTTGGTGGCAAGACCTGCGTCGGCGGGAAGTATCGCCCTACCTATAACTCCTATAAACACGGCGGCGGTAAGCGATATTACAACCCAAACTATTGCTATGCGGCGCGAACGCTTAAGCTCTGAGCCCTTGCGTATACCCATAAAGCGCAGCAGCACCTGCGGCATACCGAAATAGCCAAGCCCCCACGAGGCGGTTGAAAGTATTGTTAAAAAGCCGTAGCGCGACGCTTCGCCGAAAAGCGGAACTGAACCTGCCGCCTGCTGCACGCCGTTTGCGTCGATAACGGGCGTTGCTAAATTTACAAGAGATAAATAACCGGGAATTCCCTTTGCATTTTCAATAACGGCGTTTATACCGCCCGCGTGCGCCGTACCGAAAACTAGCACGCCCACAAGCGCTATTATCATAACCACCGCCTGCATAAAATCAGAAGCGCTTTCGGCAAGAAAGCCGCCGATTGCAGTATATATAAGCACAAATATTGCGCCGGCTATCATCATTGAATGATACGAATAACCGAAAAGACCTGAAAACAGCTTGCCGCAGGTAACAAAGCAGCTTGCCGCGTAAACCGTAAAGAAAATAAGTATAAACAGTGCCGAAATGCCGAGAATTATCTTTTTCTTTTCGTGGTAACGGTTACTTAAAAAATCAGGTACCGTTATAGCGTCCCCCGAAACTATGGAATAAGACCGCAGGCGCTTTGAAACAAGCAGCCAGTTTATATATGTACCTACCGCAAGACCGATAGCCGTCCACGCCGCGTCGGCAAGGCCGCACCAATAAGCAACGCCCGGCAAGCCCATTAAAAGCCAGCCGCTCATATCCGAAGCCTCTGCGCTCATAGCGGCAACCCACGGTCCTAACGAACGCCCGCCTAAAAAGTAATTTTCCGAATTTGCCTGTGCCCTTTTGGCAAAAAATACGCCTATAAGTATAACTATAAGCATATATCCAACCATTGCAAACAGAATTTGCAATCTGTCGCCCATTTAAATCTTCCTTTCCCTTAAAAAAACAATTTAAAACCATTTTACCATAATAAGTAATATTTGGCAATAAAATTTTACAAATCAGTTAAATGTGATCTCGCAGCCTATCGATTGCTGACATTCGGTAAGACCTGCTGACACTATCGCCTTTGTTCTTTCATATGATTTTGCCGATTTTGTTGCCGCCGCGCCTGAAAGCCCGAATTTTGCCGCGCCGTCATCGGGACCTTCAAGCGGATAAATTGTATATAAAAATCCGTTATGGCCGTTTTCTTTATATCTGTTTACCCATGTGGGTATAAGCTTTAAGCCGGAAAGCGCTACACCGTCCTTATTCTTTTTAAGGGTAAAGCTGAAAAGCAGACCGTCTTCAGTGTGACCTGTCGGGCAGCTGTCCATAATCTCCTGCCGCTGATTTGAAATACAGTTTCCCGTTGAATAAAGGCATACGGTAGTGTTCTGACCGTCCTCCGAATGTATAAGCTCAACGGGCTGAATAACGTGAGGGTGGCTGCCTATTATCATATCAACCCCTAAGTTTGAAAGCTTTTGCGCAATGGTTTTCTGCCAAGTGTTTGCGCTTGTTTGATATTCCTCGCCCCAGTGCATATAAAACACAATAAACTCCGCGCCCTGCGCTTTCATTTCGCCTATCACCTTTTCAGCCTCGGCATAAAATTCGTCTATTTTATTATAAGAAAAGCTGTTTATAAGGTTATTGGCTTCCTGAGCGATTATTGCGCCGTTTAAATATTTTCTGCCGGGGGTTTGTCCCGCGGTTTCATAGGTATAATCGGCAAGTCCTATTTTAATGTTGTTAATTTCCTTAACGGCATAAGCGGGGTCGGTTTCAACCTCTTTGGTTCCTATAAACTCAATTCCCTTTTGCTTTAAAACCTGCGCTGTGCGTTTAAGCCCGAAAAGTCCGGTATCATAAGAATGGTTATTTGCGGTTATAAGGAAATTAAGCCCTGAATCCTTTATAGCGTCGGCAAGGCTGTCGGGCGTGTTAAAGGCGGGATAACCGCTGTATTTGCCCGATTCCGTACCGCCGAAGGTAACTTCAAGATTTGCAACCGACAGATCTGCCGCCTTAAAGTACGAGGACAAATGCTTGAAATACGGGCTGAAATCATAATCGCCCGACGCGGTTTGCGCCCCTGTAAGCTGGGTGGAATGAACCATTATATCCCCCGTTGAAAGCACGGTAGCCTCCGTTTCGGGGATTACGGCGCTTGAAATATCCGATTGCTGTTTGCCGTCGTCTTTTTTAGCGGGGGTTTTATCCTTTTTTATAATCGCGTTAACCGTAAACGCTATCAGGGCTATGCAGGCAATAAGCACCGCAGTGCAGCAGGTAAGAAAAATTCGCCGCTTTATTATAGCCTTTTGTCTTTTAGTCCTTTTTTTTGCCACTCTTTTCACCTTTTCGTTTACAAATAATACCTTAAGTATATATCCTTTTACAAAAAAAAGCAACAAAAAACGTAATTCTTTTGTTTACGGCTTAAAAAGTTGAATTATGTATATAAATATGGTATAATTATTTATATTACAGCTTCTGAGTTTATAAAGCCGTGGAGGTGATAGGTGTGCCGGAGTTGACAATGCTTATTAAATGCTTAAGTCATTATTGCGATATGCTTTGGGAATACGACTGTTCAAGCGGGAAAATTTTTATTCATTACGACCTTATAGCCAAGGAATACGAAAACAGCAGCTATACCGTAAACGAGCTTATAAGGCTTTTTAAAAACGAATTTCACATCAGTGTAAACGAGCTTATACGCGACAAATACCTGAACGAAAAATATCTTAAAAGCTTTTTTGAAGAGAATAAAAGCTACGAGGAATTTGAAATTCAGTTTGCAACAGATAATTCGGGACTTATATGGTACTGCGTAAGGGTAGAGCGCATAGCCGACGTTATTATTGTATCGGGCAAAAATATGTATAACGAATTTAAAGAGCGTTCGATATACAACTCTGTAAAAGGCTCGTTTGAAAACGTTATAAGTATTGATGTTCGGATAGGCTCCTGCGTTGTGGTTCACTCTAAACGAACCCTCTCCCACCCTGCTAAGACCTATGATTACAACAACACTATGAAAATGTTTGTTGATAAGTATACCGCCGAGGACGACAGAGAAAGCTTAAAAAACGAATTGTCGCTTGATTATGTTGTAAAACGCCTTGAAGAAGAAAACGAGTATAACATTTATGTAAACGTTATTTCCGCAAGCGGCAAAAAAAGCTGTAAAAAGGTAACCTTTTCCTACACGGATAAATCAAAAAGCTTTATCACCTTTTCAACCGTAAATATGGACGAAATTGTAACCCGTTACGAACGTATGCTTAAAGACCTTAAACGCAAAAGCCGCAACGATATGCTTACCGGCGTATATAACCGCAATTTTTATGAGGCAAATATAAAAAACCAAAGCTTTACGGGCGGGGTTGCAATTTTTGATATAGACAATTTTAAGCTTTGCAACGATACTAAGGGGCACGGCGCGGGCGACGAGCTGTTAGTCCGTGTTTCGCAGATAATTAAATCTGAAATTACCGATAACGACAAGCTTATACGCTACGGCGGCGATGAATTTCTGCTTTTAATACCCGGCGCTTCAAGCTCTGCGCTTGAAAAAACGCTCAACAGAATACAGAAGAGCGTAAGAAACAGCAATTTAAACGAAACTGACGGCTTTACGGTTTCGTTGAGCGGCGGCGGCGTTATTGCAAAAAACGAGACCGCACAGGAGGCGGCTTACAGGGCAGACCGTCTTATGTACCGCGCAAAATCCAAGAAGAACGCCGTTGTTACCGAGCAAAACCAATTTGCTTATAACGGCGGCGAATGCTATGGCTCCGCTCAGAAAATACTTATAGCGGACGATTGGGAATTAAACCGCAAAATGCTCTGCGATATGATAGGCAATGATTTTGAAATTCTTGAAGCGCGCGACGGCAGGGAGTGTATGGAGCTTATAGGCGAATACGGAACGGAAATTTCGCTTATACTGCTTGATGATATTATGCCAGGAACAGACGGATTTGAAATTCTTGCGGAAATGAACCGCCTGCATTACATAGACGATATTCCCGTAATAATGATTACGTCAAACGGAACGGACGATAATATCCGCCGCGCATTCTCGCTCGGCGTTTCAGACTATATAAACCGACCGTTTGATCCTAAGGTTGTTACACAGCGTATACAAAATACTTTAAGGCTGCACCTTAAACAGCAAAGGCTAACCTCAATAATAACAAAGCAGCTTGGCGAAAGCCAAAACAGCGAGCGTATTATGACAGAAGTTTTAAGCGGTATTTTAGGCAGAAAAAACGGCGAAAGCGCCGCGCATATACGGCATATACGCAAGGTTACGGCAATGCTGCTTGAAAGGCTTATACTTAAAACCGATAAATACGGTCTTTCTTGGCACGAATGCGAAATAATAGCGGACGCTTCGGTACTGCACGATATAGGCAAAATAGAAATTGACAGTAAAATTTTAAACAAACCCGGCAGGCTTACGCCAAAGGAAAGAGAAGAAGTAAAAAAGCACGCCGTAATAGGCGAGGAAATTTTGTTGAACGGCGCGGGCAATACGTTAAACGAAGAGCCTATGCTTGCAACGGCGGCGCAGATCTGCCGCTGGCACCACGAAAGATACGACGGCAGCGGTTATCCCGACGGGCTTTCGGGCGACAATATACCGATAGCCGCGCAGGTTGTTTCCATTGCCGACGTTTATGACGCGCTTGTATGCCGTAGGGTATATAAAGAGGCGTATTCGGGCGAAAAGGCGCTTGATATGATACTTTCGGGCGAATGCGGCAGCTTTAACCCCATTCTTTTAGAATGTCTTTGCGATATCAGCGGTAAGCTTATAAAGGATATTTACGCAAACAAATGCGATTAAAAAATATGCGGCAAAGCCCTGTTTATACGGCTTTGCCGCGCCTTATCCCTGCCGAGTGCGGCACAAATAATTTTTTAATAAAAAACTCTTGATTTTATAAACAAACTATTGTATAATGATTTAGCAACTTAATTTGCCGGAATGATGGAATTGGCAGACGTGCTGGACTCAAAATCCAGTGGTGGCGACACCGTGCGGGTTCGACCCCCGCTTCCGGCACCAAAGCGGCAGGTATCTTTTGATATCTGCCGCTTTTACTTTTCTTTAAGAACAAATACGAGCGGCTTTATGGCAAGCCGCTCGTATTTGTTTTATTCGGTATACCGTTAAATCATTCGGTCAACTGCACGAACAGCAGCCGCCTGAGCATTGCGCGCAATCGAGCAGTCCTTCGGGCTTTTCAAGTTCGGGGTGCTTGCTGTAATAGTCAAACAGCGCCGCCTTAACCGCCTCTTCAGCCAAAACCGAACAGTGTATTTTATGTGCCGGAAGGCCGTCAAGCGCCTCAACAACAGCCTTATTGGAAAGCTTAAGCGCCTCTTCAATCGGCTTACCCTTTATCATTTCGGTAGCCATTGAGCTTGTGGCAATAGCCGAGCCGCAGCCGAAGGTGTTAAACTTAACGTCGGTAATAATACCGTTATCTATTTTAAGATACATCTTCATAATATCGCCGCATTTTGCATTGCCGACCTCGCCCACTGCGTCGGCATTTTCAATGGTGCCGAGATTTCTCGGATTTCTGAAATGATCCATTACCTTTTCACTGTATAACATACTGCTTCTTCCCTTCTTCTAAATCCTTCCACACCGGAGACATTGAGCGCAGATAAGCCACAACCTCCGGAACGTTTTTCAATATATGCGCTACCTCTTCCTCGGTGTTGTATTCGCTGAGCGATATTCTAAGCGATCCGTGCGCCACCTCGTGCGGAAGACCGAGCGCCAACAGCACGTGGCTCGGATCAAGCGAGCCCGATGTGCATGCCGAGCCTGAGGACGCGCTTATTCCCCTGTCGTCAAGCAGTAAGAGAAGAGATTCGCCCTCAATACCCTCAAAGCACATATTTAGCGTACCTGCAAGACATTTGCTTATATCGCCGTTTATCTTTGAGTGCGGTATTTTCGAAAGCCCCTGCGCCAGCTTATCGCGCAGTGATTTTACATAGTCAAAATTTTTATCAATATTTTCGTTAGCCTCTTTAAAAGCCGCCGCCATACCCATTATGGCAGGAACGTTTTCGGTTCCGGCGCGCTTGCCGCGTTCCTGTGCGCCGCCCTCGATAAGCGTATACAGGTTAATGCCCTTTTTGGCGTACAGCATTCCTATTCCCTTGGGGCCGTGAAATTTATGCGCCGAAAGCGAGAGCATATCAATATTTTCCGCCTTAACGTCAATTTTAATATGCCCTGCCGCCTGCACCGCGTCGGTATGGAACAGCACGCCCTTTTCACGACATACTCTGCCTATTTCGGCAATGGGCTGAACCGTGCCTATTTCGTTATTGGCGTACATTATTGTTACAAGCGCGGTATCGGGGCGAATTGCGGCTTCAAGCTCGTCAACACGCACAAATCCGTCGCTGTGAACAGGTAAAAGCGTAATTTCAAAGCCCTGGCTTTCAAGCTTTTTTAATGTGTGCAGTACCGCGTGATGCTCAAAGGCAGAGGAAATTATATGCTTTTTGCCCTTTTTCTCGCCTAAGTACGCACCTGTAAGTATAGCCTGATTATCCGCTTCGCTGCCGCCAGATGTAAAGGTTATCTCCTTAATATCGCAATTAAGGTATTTTGCCATCGTTTCCCTTGCGGAGTAAAGCGCCTCCTGCGCTTTTTGCCCTATCGTATATAAGCTTGAGGGATTACCGTATTGCTCTTTAAAATACGGCAGCATTGCATTAAAAGCAGTATCGCTTACCCTTGTTGTGGCGGCGTTATCTGCGTAAACCTTCATTAAATCACGTCCTTTGTTTTTCCTTGATATTATATTAACATATAATTCCTATAAAGTCAATAGGAATTTATATTTTTTCCTGCAAAATATCCTTTAAGGTTACGCTTTCAAGATAATCGCATATTATTTTATCAAGCTTTTGCCACACGGGCATTGTAGGGCAAAGCTCTGCGCGCTTGCAGTCTCCCCCCTCGGTAAGGCAGGCGCAGTTTACGGGAACTATCTCCCCCTCGGTCGCCTCTAATATTTCGCGAAGGTTGTATTCTTCGGGCAGGCGGCTAAGCTTGTAGCCGCCGCTTTTACCGCGCAGGCTTTCCACAAAACCGGCTTTATTAAGCGAAGCAATTATTGCTTCAAGATATTTAAGCGAGACCTCCTGCCTTTTGGCAATATCCGAAAGCGAGATATAGCCGTCTTTATGTGCGGCGAGATCTGTCATAACGCGAAGGGCATATCTTCCCTTTGTTGAAATCATCATATTTATCACCTTAATTCCTATTATAACACAAGGAATTAAAAATAGCAAACAAATAAAAAAATAAACCCCGAAAAACGAATTTTCGGGGTTTTGATATGAAAATCGGGCAATCAGCGTTTGCTGAACTGCGGTGCGCGACGAGCGCCCTTGAGACCGTATTTCTTTCTTTCCTTCATACGCGGATCGCGTGTGAGGAAGCCGGCCTTTTTAAGCTCAGAACGAAGCTCTGCGTCAGACTGGAGAAGCGCACGTGAAATACCGTGACGGATAGCGCCTGCCTGACCTGTAACTCCGCCGCCTGCAACGCGGCATACAACATCGTACTTATCAGCAGTACCTGTAAGGGTAAGCGGCTGACGAACGATAAGCTTTAAGGTTTCAAGACCGAAGTAATCGTCTATATCTCTGTCGTTAACGGTTACCTTGCCTGTACCTGCATAAAGACGAACACGGGCAACAGAACTTTTTCTTCTGCCGGTGCCGTAAAAATAAGGCTTTGCTTCAAACATTGTTTCTGTCTCCCTTCTTAAAATTCAAGCTTTTCGGGCTTCTGAGCAACCTGAGCATACTCAGTACCGCTGTAAACGTGAAGCCTGGTAAGAGCCTTGCGGCCGATAGTGGTATCCGGCACCATTCCCTTAACGGCAAGCTCCATAGCAAGCTCAGGACGGGTCTTCATAAGGGAAGAATACTTAACTTCCTTAAGACCGCCGATATAACCGGTGTGACGGCGATAATACTTCTTTTCAAGCTTTTTACCTGTTAAAACTGCCTTATCAGCGTTTATAACGACAACATGGTCGCCGCAATCAACGTGGGGTGTAAACTCCGGCTTTAACTTACCGCGAAGAATATCCGCAACCTTTGCAGCGGTGCGGCCGAGCGGTCTGTCAGCAGCGTCAATTATATACCATTTACGCTGAATTTCAGCAGGTTTTGCCATAAATGTTGACATAATTCAAAACCTCCAAAAAAATTAGTTTAATTAAACAGCTTCATTATAATACCACAACCGACAGGTCTTGTCAACACAATTTTTTCAAAATTTTAATTTAATAAATAAAATCTCTTATTTTCTTACGTTTTCTCTTGTTTTCTCTTGTTTTCTCGTTTGTTATTTTTAATATTACAAAATTGTAATATCATTTTTCGGTAATTTTTTATTGACAAACGATAAATCGCGTGCTACCATAAAATTACAAAATTCAAATTTAAGGAGATAATTTTATGTGGACTCCCGAAAAATCAGCAAAGCTTTCACTTACTCTTACGGATATCATATTTTTATTAAGCATTGTTATAGGAATATTTCTGCCATTTCTTGCAGGCAGGTATATTGAAATTACAGGGAAAGCCGAGTCGATCAAGGCTGTTTTAATAACCGTATGCTACTGCTGCCTGCCCTTCGCCGTTATCTTGCTTTTAACGCTTAGGCGCCTGTTAAAAAACATTTTGCAATCCAAAGCGTTTATATATGAAAATGTTAAGCTTTTACGCATACTTTCATGGTGCTGCGTTGCGGTTGCGCTGATAACTCTTATAAGCGGTTATTTTTACCTGCCGTTTTATATTGTAGGAACAGCCGCCGGATTTTTCGCCCTTATTTTAAGGGTTATAAAAAATATTTTTTGCACCGCAATAGAAATTAAAAACGAAAATGAGCTTACAATATAAATACGGGTGAACGGTATGGCAATAATAATAAATCTTGACGTTATGATGGCAAAGCGCAAAATATCTTCGGGCGAGCTTGCCGAAAAAATCGGTATTACACAGGCGAATCTTTCAATACTTAAAACAAACAAGGCGCGGGCAATGCGGTTTTCAACACTTGAAAAGCTATGCGAGGTTCTTGACTGTCAGCCCGGCGATATACTTGAATACAGGAGTGACGAATAATGTGCGATAACTTAAACGGAGTAAATTCTCAAAACAAAAATCCCGAAAAAAACATTCCGCTTTGGCATAAATGCGACACCGTTTTTGCGGTTATAACGCTTATTGCCTCGGTACTGTTTGTGGATTGGTCGGCATTCGGCGGTTTTAACGCCGGATTTACCGTTTCGTTCATTATGCTTTTTGCGCTTACTGCCACATATTTTATAAGGCTTAAAAAAAGCTTCGGTGCATTTTCGGTTTTTTGCGGCTTTTCCTCTGTTGCTTTTTCGGTAATATTTCTTATTTACAACAATCGGGCGTTTAACATACTGTTTTTTATTGCGGCGGTTTTTCTTTACGGCATATTTGTTTCTTACGGCTTTACCGAAAACGGTAAAAACCAATCGCCGGTAATAAGCTCCTTCAATACCGTAATTATAAGTCCCTTTGACAATATGGCGGCACCCTTTTGCTCTTACAAATCGTACCGTAAGGAAAAAAGCGTTAAGCCGTTTAACAGGCAGGTGCTTCTCGGTATTGTACTGTCTGTTCCCGTACTTATTATTGTGCTGCCGCTGCTTATACGCTCGGACGCCGCCTTTGAGGGGCTTGCTTCATCGGCATTTTCAAAATGCGGTATTTTAATCGTTAAAATACTGTTAGGCGCCGCCGCGGCGGTTTATCTGTTTTCAATGCTTTTTGCACTTAAAAATAATCTTAAGCCTAAGAATTATAATATTCACCTCAGCGAAGATTACAAAAAGCTTGCGCCGATAACGGCGGTTACGCTCACATCGGTGCTTTCGGCAGTATATCTTATATACCTGCTCTCTCAATCCGCATATTTTTCGGGCGGCTTTTTTGGTATTCTGCCAAAGGGATATGCTTTTTCGCTTTCCGATTATGCAAGGCGCGGCTTTTTTGAATTATGCGCGGTTTGCGCCGTAAACCTTGCAGTGGTTTTTTTAATACTGTTCTTTGTAAAGCGCAGCGCCGACGGAAGCGCGGCTGCCTTAGTACGTTTAGGCATTACCGGCATATGCGCCTTCTCCCTGATATTTGCCGCAACCGCAATTTCAAAAATGTTTTTATACATAAGCTTTTACGGTCTTACGCGCTTACGCCTTACAACAAGCATTTTTATGACAGCCTTAGCCGCGCTTTTTATTTTAATAATAATTTACATATGGGCAAAAAAGATTCCTGTGTTAAAATGCGTTGTTGTTTGCTTTGCGGTTATCGGTCTTGTAACGGGCTTTTTCGATATTGACCGCACAATTGCAAGCTGCAATGTAAGCGCATATAACAGCGGCGCATTAACCGAAATTGACGTTGGATATTTAAACGAGCTTTCGGATTCGGCTGTTCCCTATATAGCAAAGCTTGCCGACTGCGAAGACGAAACGGTCAGGTCGGAAGCATTAAACGCGCTTTACATAAGGGCTGAAAAGCTGTTTGACGTAAACGGAAATAAAATTTCCGAAAAAAATGAAACAGGCTTTTCAAAATACAATTATTCGCGCGAAAAAGCAAAGGCAAGCATAAGAAAAAATATAAATGAAATTGTAAAAGCAAAACGCGAAAGAACAGCGGCAGAGAAAGAAAATTACGATTATTTTTATAATGAATACGGCTATTCATACGAAAATTATTAAAAACATTTTTTTCACGCATTAAGCCCCGTTACATATGATATTATTGAAGTATAAAGCTTCAATTTATTCTACGGGAGGCTTTTTGTATGGCAGACTTAAAAAACGGCTGCTCACCCGAAGGCGGCAGCTTTAAAGAAGCGGTTTGCGTAGACGCCGGCAGAGTTTACGATTCCTGCTGCGACCGCGATTGTCTTGAAGACCTGCGCTGTTTCTTTTTACCGGAGGATCAGACAATAGTTAACAACGCATTAAGCGTGCGCCTGCGCTCGGCCGAGGTACTTAACGTTTTCATAGACGTTGAGCCTGTAAATTTCAACAAGGGCTTTTATTCGTGCGACATCACCTTCTTCTTCCTTGTGGGCGTTGACGTTTATACCGCGCCGCACAGCTGTCCGCACTGCATAAACGGTATAACCTCATACACCAAAAAGGTTATACTCTTCGGCAGCGACGGTAACGTAAAGGTATTTTCAAGCGTTATGCGCGAGGACGACGACTGCGACACCCGCTCGCTCAGAACCTCGAATATGCCTAAGTGCGTAGTTCAGGCGGTGGATCCTGTTCCGCTTTCTGCAAGAATAGGTGAAATACGCGACTGCTACGATTGCAACTGCTGCATACCGAAGTGCATTTGCGAATGCATAGGCGGAAACGTTGTAACCGACTTACAAAACGGAAATCCGGCTATATATGTAACGCTGGGTCTGTTTACCATTGTTCAGCTTATAAGAAACGTGCAGATGCTGATACCGGTATACGATTTTTGTATTCCCGAAAAGCAGTGCAACGATTCAACCGACCAGCCCTGCGACACCTTCAGAAAAATCAAGTTTCCTACCGACGACTTTTTCCCGCCCCGTCCCTGCGATATTGACGGTTCAGGCTGCGGATGCTGCGCAAAGGATAATACCTGAATTTAAAAAGCGGGAGCCGAAACCTATAAGTCCCGGCTCCCGTTTTAACTTTAAAGCGAAGATATATCAAGCTCCTTAAATCTTTCAAAAAATCCTCTTATACCGTCTATATCCTTTTTAATTCCGCCCTTTACATTACTTTCAAAATTCATTGGCATAACCGGATCGTGAACGCTTAATCTCAGCAGGAAAAATCCGTTTTCGGTGGAAATGCGCACCCCTTCCCTGTTATCGCTTGCTATTTTATAGTCGGGGCGGCTTTCGGCGTATTTTGTAAGCTCGTCTATTACCGTATTACCGTAAGCCTTAAAATCGTCGCACAAAATATTAAAGCGGCATTCCTTTTCCTCGGCAGGGGTTTTAAGGGGCTTTAATATATCCTCTATATCCTTGCCGCGCGCTAACTCTATTACTATTTTGGTTACAAGGTATGCGCCGTCGTCAAGAAAATAATTTTCTCTTAACGCCGCATGGCCCGATGTTTCTATTGCAAGCGGGCAGTCGATACCTTTTTTGCAAAGCTCCTGCGCCTTGTTTATAACGTTTTTATAGCCCCTGCGGTAACGGTAATGAGTATCGCCCAAGGTATTTTCAAGGTATTCGTGCAGCCCGTCGCTTGTTACCGAATCGGTTACAACGGTAACGCCGCCCTTATCGCCCGATACCATATAAGCCGCCAAAGCTATAAGGCGGTTTCTGTTTATTTCCTCGCCGTCCGCTCCAACGCAGCCGGCACGATCAACGTCGGTATCAAAAATTATTCCGAGGTCGGCGTGATTTTTCTTAACAGCCTCGCATATGCTTTCCATAGCCTGTTTATTTTCGGGGTTCGGTATATGGTTCGGGAACATACCGTCCGGTTCTAAAAACTGGCTGCCCGTAATATCGGCTCCAAGCTTTTCAAGTACGTCGGTAGCGTAAAAGCCGCCTGCGCCGTTTCCTGCGTCTACAACTATTTTGTAGCCCTTAAGCGGTTTTTCTTCTTCGGATTTACCCGCGGCGTCGCATATCATTTTGCGAAGCCTTGCGGCGTATTTGCTCATATAATCGTAAAGCATTGTAACGCCCGCGCGGTTGCAGATAATTTCCTCGCCGTTATCGGCAAGCTTTACAATTTCGGTAATATCGGACGAATCAAGACCGCCCTCAGGTGTGAAGAATTTAAGACCGTTCCTGTCAAACGGGTGGTGGCTTGCGGTAATCTGAATTGCCGCGTCCGCTTTAAGGTCAACCGTTGTCATAAACATAGCGGGGGTTGAGGCAAGGCCGCAGTCTATAACCGAAACGCCCGCATTTATAAGCGCTTCTTTAACCTTTTTTGCTATTTTTTCGCCCGTAATGCGCGAATCGTGACCGACAGCCACATTCATTTCAGCCGAATTTTTTTCATATTTATTTATGTACCACACTATAAACGCGGCGGTTATGTCGTACACCGCCTGTTCGGTAAGATTTACCGTTTTACCGCCGAGGTCGCTTGCAACGCCTCTTATATCGGTACCGCTTTTAAGTTCAATATAACTCATTTTTACCTCCGTTCAGCCGAAAAAATATCCGGCGGAAAAATATCCTATTACCAATAATATTATAGCCGACGCCGTATAAAGCATCGATTTTAAAAATACCCTGCTGCTGTTCTTCAATTTTGCTCACCCACAGTTATTATCCCCAAAAAAGAAAAAATAACCGGAGGTATCGGTATGACGGTTTATAAGGCAGACCGCAATAAAATTAAAATTGCTTTGTCAGACAGCGAGGTTATCGCTTTTTTCGGCTCTTATAAAAGAATTACCGATATGAGCGGCAGCACGCGGCTTACAGTAGCCCTTATTTTAAAGGAAAGCTTATCCGATTATGCCGAAGAATTATCAGACGACCTGCTTATTGAAATAAGAGCGCGTGAAAAATCGGGCTGTATAATAACCGTTTCCCAAACCGAAAACCGAAGACAGAAAACCGAAAAAACGTATTATTGCCTTGATTTTGCCGATTTTCACGACTTAGCCGACGGTGCTGTGCGGCTTTACTTAAGCCGAAAGCCGAAAGGAAAAAGCAGCCTTTACCGTATTTCGGGAATTTACAGGCTTATTCTTTTATGTGAAAACAGCGCCGATCTGTTTTTTATGAACGAATACTGCGTTTCGCTTGACAGCTCGGTTTTAAAAAGCGCTTACACCGAAGAGCACGGCGAGCTTTTAATTAAGGATAACGCCGTATCGGTTTTGGGGCGCGCGTTTTCTAAAGAGCCTTAATTTCAGCCACGGTAGCCTTCATATTGTCTGACGAGAAAACAAAGCTGCCCGCAACAAGCACGTCTGCCCCCGCTTTTACCGCCTGCGGCGCTGTTTGGGCGTTTATGCCGCCGTCTACCTCAAGCATAACGTTAAGACCCTGCCTTAAAATTTCCGCCTTAAGCTTTTTAAGCTTATCAAGCGCCATAGGCATAAATTTTTGACCGCCGAAGCCCGGTTCAACCGACATTACAAGCACCATATCGCAAAGCGGCAAATAGGAAAATATTTCTTCGGGCTCTGTGCACGGCTTAATTGTAAGACAAGCCTTGCAGCCCGAATTTCTTATTTCCTTTAACGTTTCCTCTACATTGCTGCCCGCTTCGTAATGAAAGCCCAAAATATCCGAAACCTCGGCAAACTGCTTTATGTACCTATGCGGACGGTCAATCATAAGATGAACGTCAAGCGGCAGGGACGTATGCTTTTTTACCGATTTAATAACCGGAACGCCGAATGAAATATTAGGCACGAAAATACCGTCCATTACGTCCAAATGCAGCATATCCGTACCCGCCGCCTCAAGCTTTTTAATATCTTTTTCAAGCTCAAGAAAATCCGCCGTTAAAATCGACGGTGAAATTTTTACCGACACAGCCAAAACCTCCGAAAACAATTTTAAAACCGTTTTATATTTTAACCCGAAAAAAGCCGATTGTCAAGAAAACACGGTTATTGACAATGCGTAATTATGTGTTATACTTAACAAAGCTAATATTTTCGGAGGCAGTTTATGGAAAAAGCAGCAATTATGACCGATACTAACAGCGGTATAACGCCCGACATTGCAGAAAAAAACGGAATTTTTCTGTTGAAAATGCCGTTTTTTGCAGACGGTAAGGAGTATACCGAATATGTTGATATGCGGTATGAGGATTTTTTTGAAAAATTAAACGGCGGAGCAGAGGTTTCTACATCTCAGCCCTCGCCTGCGGCGCTTACCGATATGTGGGACGAAATACTTAAGGAATATAACGAGCTTGTTTATATTCCTATGTCAAGCGGCTTAAGCGGCACATACGGCACCGCAGCTGCTTTATCCGAAGAATATAACGGCAGGGTGTTTGTTGCAGATTCACGCCGTATTTCGGTAACGCTTTATTCCGATGTGTTTCGGGCGCTCCGCCTTGCAGAAAGCGGGCTTTCCGCCGCCGAAATAACCGAAGATTTAAACCGCAGCGCCGATATGCAAAGCATATATGTAGCGGTAAACACGCTTGAGCACCTTAAAAAAAGCGGCAGAGTAACAGCCGCGGGCGCGGCAATAGGCACGCTGCTCGGTATAAAGCCGGTTTTGCAGATACAGGGCGGCAAGCTTGACGCATACAAAAAGGTACGCGGTATGAAAAGCGCCGCCGACGCTATGCTTGACGGCATAGAAAACGATTTAAAAACAAGGTTTGCAGGTAAAAAAGTGCAAATACGCGCGGCGTTTTCGGGCAACCGGAAGATCGGCGAAGACTGGCGGCAGGCGGCGGCAGACCGTTTCCCCGATTTTGAAATAGGGCTTGACGCATTGCCTATAAGCATCTCCTGCCATGTGGGCGCAGACGCGCTTGGCATAGGAATATCCGTAATATCATAAAGGAAATTAAATAATGGATATAAAATCAAGAATTAAAAAACGGATAAGGATAGGCGGCATTGTTCTTTCAATTTTGCTGCTTGCCCTGCTTACGGCATTCGGTATACACTGCCACGGCATTAACAAATATAATTCACATAAACGAAGCTTCAATTATATTTACAGCGGCGGCTCCGATCCCACAGTAGCAAAACTGGTTAAAAATGCCGATAATGTAAACGCCGATATACATCAGCGCGGTCAGGCAACGGATACATGGGTTAAAAACGATGAAAGCTTAGGCGCACCGCTTAACGGCATTATTTACGAGCTTTCGGTTACAAACGGTTCCGCGACGGTTTTAAACGACTGGAGCCTGAGACTTAACATTACCGAACCCTGCTACATAAACAACGCCTGGTGCGGCACGGTGGAAATTCACCAAAACAGCGACGGTAAAGAAAACGTACAGCTGTTAGATCTGCGGAACTGCGATCGGGAAAAGCTTACGCTTGATTACATTATTTCAGGCAACGATATTTTAATTCCGCTGAACGCGGGCGATTATATTATATACAGCCCAAGCGAAAAGGACGGCGAAAAGCCGATAAAACCGGTTAAGAAAACTGCCGAAACGGTTAATTCGGGATTTATTTTTTACAGCAGTAAAGCCGAAGTTGATTTTGGGGATTACACACTGGATTATTACCTTAATAAAAGCTATATTGCCGGCACAGCCGCAAGGATTTATCTTATTTTTGCCGTTCTTTGGCTTATTTTAACCTTAGTTTTTATAATAATTTCGATTTTAATTTTCAATTACGAGCGGCGTTTAGAAACGCAGGATAAAATAATCCGCGAATCGCTTGCCGTATTCAGCAGCTTTGTTGACGCAAAGGATACTTACACTCTCGGACATTCAAGGCGCGTTGCGCATTATTCGCGCGCAATTGCAAAGGGACTCGGATTTTCCAAAGAGCGCTGCCGCCAGGTTTATTATGTTGCTCTTTTGCACGATATCGGTAAATGCTATGTACCCGACGAAATTTTAAAAAAGCCCTCAAGGCTTACCGATGAGGAATTTAAAATTATTAAAACCCACTCCGCAAAGGGTGCGGAAATGGTTAAGGGGCTTTCCTCGGTACCGGATATATACGACGGCGTAATGTATCATCACGAAAGATATGACGGCGGCGGATACCCCACAGGTAAAAAGGGCAAGGACATACCCTTGATAGGAAGAATAATATGCGTGGCAGACTCTTACGACGCTATGAGCAGCAACCGCGTGTACCGCAGCAAGCTTTCAAAGGAAGAGATAGAGGAAGAGCTGCGCAGAAACAGCGGCACTCAGTTTGATCCCGAAATTGTAGAGGTATTTTTAAAATTTCTTAACAAAAAAGAATCTAAATAAGATATAACAAAAATAGATCAGGCTCACCCAAGCATTTATGGGTGAGCCTGATTTTGCATAATTTACTTTATATAGGCGCGGTAATTATGCTTCCATAATCGCTCTGAAATCCTCGCCGGATATTTTTTCTTTTTCAAAAAGAACCTTTGCAACCTCGTGAAGCTTCGGCATAGCGTTGTTAAGCAATTCAAGCGCTTTTGAATACTGCTTCATAACAACAGTCTCTATTTCCTCGTCAATAACGGCGGCTGTTTTTTCGGAATAGTTAGGCGTAGATGAGAAATCGCGACCTAAAAATACCTCGTTGTTATCGTGACCGTAGGTAACAAGCCCCAATTTATCGCTCATACCGAATTTGGTAACCATTTTACGCGCAAGATCGGTGGCGCGCTCAATATCGTTTGAAGCGCCGGTGCATACGTCGTTTTGGGTAAGCTGTTCGGCAGCTCTGCCGCCAAGGAGCGAGCAGATCTGTTCAAGCATCTGATTTTTAGAGGTATGACCCTTTTCCTCGGTAGGCAGATACATTGTATACCCTGCCGCCATACCGCGCTGAATGATTGAAATCTGATGAACAGGGTCCTGCGTAGGCAGATAATACGATACGATGGCGTGACCTGCCTCGTGATAAGCGGTAACCTTTTTATCCTTATCGCTTATTATGTGGGATTTTTTCTCTGTACCCATAACAACCTTAATTGTTGCCTCTTCTATTTCCTCCTGCGTTATAGCCTTCTTACCGTGACGAACCGCAAGCAATGCCGATTCGTTAAGCAGGTTTGCAAGGTCGGCTCCCGTAAATCCGGCGGTTGACTTTGCAATGGTAGCAAGGTTAACGTCGGGCCCTAACGGCTTTCCGCGCGAATGAACCTTTAATATTTCCTCCCTGCCCTTAACGTCGGGATAGTTAACGGTTATCTGGCGGTCAAAACGACCGGGGCGCAAAAGCGCCTTATCAAGAATATCGGGGCGGTTTGTCGCAGCCATTACAATAACGCCCTCGTTCGCACCGAAGCCGTCCATTTCAACAAGCAGTTGGTTTAAGGTTTGCTCGCGTTCATCGTGACCGCCGCCCAAGCCTGCTCCGCGCTGACGGCCTACGGCGTCTATTTCGTCTATAAATATAATTGCGGGCGCTTCCTTTTTAGCCTCGCCGAAAAGATCGCGCACGCGGGACGCACCCACGCCCACAAACATTTCAACAAAGTCCGAACCGGAAATTGAGAAAAACGGAACCCCCGCCTCGCCCGCAACGGCGCGCGCAAGCAGTGTTTTACCCGTTCCGGGAGGGCCAACCAAAAGCACTCCCTTAGGTATTCTGGCGCCTAACTCGTTATACTTTTTCGGGTCCTTAAGAAAGTCTACTATTTCAGACATTTCTTCCTTTTCTTCATCGGCGCCGGCAACGTCGGCAAATGTGGTTTTGCGCTTTCCGTCGTCCTTTCTTACCTTTGCTTTGCCGAAGCCCAAGGTCTTATCGGCGCCCATTGAGGCGTTCATACGCTTCATTACGAACACCCAGAACAGAATCATAACGCCGATAAGCAGCACGGTAGGCAGCAAATTCATAATCCAAGCGGCTTGTCCGCCCGATTTGTAATCGTATTTAATAACCTTATCGGTTCCCTTATTCGCTTGGTTGATTTCGGATATTGCGTCCTTAACGTCGTAATAGAAAATCGAGGTGTCGGCTACCGTATAGCGGTATTTTTTGCCGTCGGCACGCTTGGTATAAATAAGCTCGCCGCTGTAAAGATTAAGCTGATACTCCGAAATCTCGTTATTTTTTACCATATCTACAATTTCGTAGTATTTTGTTTCCGCCGTGCTTTTTGATAAATAGTTAACCGACATAACCGCTATTATAAACACGATCGGTATGCCTATAAACAAAAGCACATTCTTTAAATTCTTGTTCAAGGGACTTTGCTCCTTTCCTATTTATCGGCGTAAACCTTGGGGGAAAGCACGCCGACATAAGGGAGATTTCTGTATTTTTCGTTATAATCAAGGCCGTAGCCTATAACAAACTCATCAGGTATAACCTTACCCACATAATCCGCCGAAATATCCGCCTGACGGTTAGCGGGCTTATCAAGAAACGCGCACACCTTAATGCTTGCGGCGTTTCTGTCAAGCAAAACATTCTTAAGATAAGCAAGCGTAATGCCCGAATCAAGAATATCCTCAACAAGCAGTATGTCACAGCCGTCCGGGTTAATATCAAGATCCTTTTTGAATTTTACAACGCCGGTGGTTTTAGTGCCGTCGTAAGACGATACCGCCATAAAATCAATCTGGCAGTCGCAGGTAATATTTCGCATAAGATCTGCCATAAACACAACCGCGCCCTTTAAAACGCTTACAAGCAAAAGCTTTTTGCCGGCGTAATCGCGCGATATCTGCTCGCCCAAACGGCGGCATATTTCTTTAATTTCTTCCTCGGTAACAAGTACCTTTTCAACATCCATGTCAAGCGACATTGCTTTAACCCCTCAGTCTGTTTTATTTTGCTCCGCCGAAACGGTTATAACCATAACTTTTTCGGTTTTTTTATTCACTGCGCAGCGCTGCGCCGCACCTGCGCCGTATACCCAAACAACGCCCCTATCGTCTGCAATAACAGGAACCGAATTTCTGACGTTTTCGGGTATTTTAAGCTCGTTCATAAGCTTTTTTAACGTTTTTGTGCATCCGCGGCCGGCAAGCCTTATGCTGTCGCCGCTCTGTCTTGTTCTTATTACTGATTTTCCTACAATTTTATCACAGTCAAGAGAATTTTTTAATAACAAATTATTAACTTTTTCCCCTTCTGTAAATAAATCGTTAACACGGGTTTCGGTCTTAACGTAATATTGTTTGTTTTCTATAATATTATCGCTGTTTTTTATTATATATAACAGTCCGTCCCTTAACAATGCGGTACTGCCGCACGGCAGGCTTACTCTGCCGCCCTCTTTAAGCGAATATATCTCGTTTATATGAAGGCTGTCAAGCCTTGCGCCGTTTAATAAAAGCTCTGCAAACCTTTTTATAGCGCGTTTAACAACGGCGGGGTGAAAATCGGTAATCTTAAGCGCGCCGTTTACGGTATTGCGATGTAAATATTCCTCTGCCGCAGCGGTTAAAAAATCCTCGTCCTCGCTTAACGAAATGCAAGCCCTTGCCGCCGCCTTTTCAGCCGACGGATTTACCGATTTAAGTATCGGCACGGCAGTATGGCGAATACGGTTTCTTGTATAATCGTCTGATAAATTGGTGCTGTCGGTAACAAAATCAAGATTATTTTTTTTGCAGTAATCCTCAATTTCAGAGCGTGACGCAAGAATTAAGGGACGTATAAATATACCGCGTTTCAGCGGTATACCGCAAAGCCCTTTAAGCGCAGTGCCGCGCGAAAGGTTAAAAAGCACCGTTTCAAGATTATCGCTTGCGGTGTGCGCGGTTGCAACAACGCCGCAATTAACCCTTTCCAAAAAGCCGTAACGCACTTCCCTTGCCGCGGTTTCAAGGCTTAACCCCTGTATTTCGGCAAATGACGGTACGTCCGCTCTTTCGCAAAAAAGCGGTATTTCATATTTTTTGCAAAGCTTTTTTACAAACTCTTCATCTCGCAGCGCCTCCTCGCCCCTTATCATATGGTTAAGGTGCGCCGCCGAAAGCGTAATACCGAGCTTTTCCTTTAGCTTATAAAGCGCGTAAAGCAACGCAACGGAATCCGCGCCGCCCGAAAGCGCCACGGTTACGTTTTTGCTTGCGTCAAGCAATGAAAACTGCTCTATTGCGCTTAAAACCGAATTTTCTATCATCTGTATACGTCCACCGAAGTAAATCTTGTATATCTGCCGTCCCAATGCAGGTCTACCGTGCCTATCTCACCGTGACGGTTTTTGGCTACGATGCATTCCGCCTTTGTTTGGTCGCTTTTATCCTCGTCGTCCGCTTTTTCACTGTCGTAATACGCGTCGCGGTAAAGGAAGAGAACTATGTCTGCGTCCTGCTCGATAGAGCCCGAATCACGCAGATCCGAAAGTGCGGGACGGTGCGATTTACCCTTTGCCTCGGTACCGCGGGAAAGCTGTGCGCAGGCAATAATAGGAACCTTTAGATCCTTAGCCATTATTTTAAGGTTACGCGTAATTTCCGAAATTTCCTGAACGCGGTTATCGATATTACGCGGCGAGTGCATAAGACCTAAGTAATCTATTACCACAAGGTCCACCTTAGACATTCTTCTAAGCTTTGCCTTCATTTCGGGCACGGTTATATTAGAGGTCTCGTCAAAATAAATATCAGCCTTTGAAAGCGCTTCGCCCGCCTGAGCAAGCCTTGTCCACTCGTCGTCGTCAAGCTCGCCCGTTCTAAGCTTTTCGCTTTTAATTCCGGCTTCGCTTGAAAGCATACGCTGCGCTAACTGGTCGCGCGTCATCTCAAGCGAGAAAAAGCACACGGTTTTACCCGTATTCATAGCCACGTTGCGCACTATATTAAGCGCAAACGAGGTTTTTCCCATACCCGGTCTTGCGCCTAAAATAATAAGGTCCGATTTATTAAGACCGGTTATCATTTTATCAAGCTCGCCTATACCGCAGGGTATACCCACATAATCGTCGCGCGTTTCGGGGTCGTTCATTTTTGAAAGACGGTCGTAGGTTTCGTTTTCAATAACGCTTTTAATATGTGTAAGACCGCTTATTTCCCTGCCCTGACGTATTTCGTAAATACGCTGTTCGGCAGAATCAAGCAGCTTGCCCGAATCAAGCTCGTTATCGTTTATATCCTTTATAATTCCCTGCGCCGCCGTCATAAGCGAACGCGCATAATAGCGCTCCCTTATAATTGCAACGTATGTAAGCACGTTTGCCGACGAGGGCACGTGCTGGGCTAATTGAGTAAGATATGCCTTGCCGCCGGCTTCATCGTAAACACCGTCGCTTTTAAGCTTTTCAAGCAGTGAAACAAAGTCGATAGTTTGGCTCAGCTCATACATAGACGCCATTGCGGCGTATATTTCCCTGTGCTGCGGAATATAAAAATATTCCGTTTTCATAAGCGTTGCTATATCCGTTAAGCACTTAGGATCTATGATTACCGAGCCTAAAACCGCCTGCTCCGCTTCAACCGAATAAGGCAGTCTGCCGCCGTCAAGATCGTAAATAAGGCGTTCTTCAGCCATTTTATTACTCCGATACCTTTACTGTAAGCTTTGCGGTTATGCCGTGATAAAGCTTAATTTCGGCAGTGTACTCACCGAAATTCTTTATATCGGCAACCTGCATTTTTTTACGGTCTATCTCAATACCGAGGGTATTTTTAATTTCTGCGGCTATTTCCTTAGAGGTAACCGAGCCGAAAAGCTTTCCGCCCGCGCCCGCCTTTGCCTTAATTTCAACGGTTTTGCCGTCAAGCCTTGCGGCGGTTTCATTTGCGGCGGCTATTTCTTCCTTTTTGTGATGCGCCGCCGCCTCTTCACGGTTTTTAAGCTCGTTTAAAGCCGCGTTATCGGCTTCAACCGCCAATTTTTTCGGGAAAAGAAAGTTTCTTGCATATCCGTCCGAAACGTTGCAAAGCTCGCCCTTTTTTCCGTGACCTTTAACGTCCTGTAACAATATAACCTTCATTATTGCTCATCCTTTCAGAGTTTAAACTTCCATTATTATGGGGAGTATCATCGGGCTTCTTCTGGTTTTTGCGCTTACAAAGCGTGCGGTTCTGTCTTTAATGCGTGTTTTAATTGTAGACCAATCCTTAATACCGTCTACATAGCAGCCCTCAAGTATATCGCACACAAGCTCGTCTATATCGTGCATAAGACGCTCCGATTCCTTAACGTATACAAAGCCGCGGGATACCACGTCCGGTCCCGATACAACCTCGCGCGTAACGCCGTCTATTGAAACGGCTATTATTATAATACCGTCGTCCGCCAAATGCTTGCGGTCGCGCAGAACTATACTGCCCACGTCGCCCACACCGAGCCCGTCAACAAGCACTCTGCCCGCCTGCACCGTTTCGGTTGATTTAAGCGCGGCGCGCGATACCTCTATTACATTGCCGTTATCGGCAATTAAAATGTTTTCTTCGGGAATACCCATCTGCCGCGCTAACATAGCGTGCTTCATAAGGTGCTTCTGCTCGCCGTGAAGCGGTATAAAATACTTAGGCTTTACAATGCTCATCATAAGCTTTAATTCTTCCTGACAGGCATGTCCCGAAACATGTACGTCGTACATACGCTCGTATACAACGTTAGCGCCGCGTTTCATAAGCTCGTTTACAACCTTGCTTACAAGCTTTTCGTTACCCGGAATAGGCGTTGCGGATATAATTATCATATCGCCCGGTATAATTTCAACCTGCCTGTGATCCGAAAAAGCGATGCGGTGAAGCGCCGAAAGCGGCTCGCCCTGACTGCCCGTTGTAACTATTACAAGCTCTTCGGGCGGATAATTCTTTATTGTTTCAATATCAATAAGAACATCTTTGGGAACGTTTAAATAGCCAAGCTCAGCCGCAACCGATACAACGTTTATCATACTTCTGCCTGAAACCGCTACCTTTCTGCCGCAGCGGCAGGCTTCGTCGATTATCTGCTGTATACGGTGAATATTGGAAGAAAAGGTTGCAACCAATATGCGGTGATTTTCCGCCTTTTTAAACAGATTTGAAAAAGAATCGCCTACAATTCTTTCGCTCGGCGTAAAGCCGGGTCTTTCCGCGTTGGTAGAGTCCGACATAAGCGCCAATACGCCCTTTTTGCCAAGCTCCGCAAAACGACCTATATCTATAACATAATCGTCTATCGGGGTTGTGTCTATCTTAAAGTCGCCCGTTTGAACAACAGTACCCGCAGGGCAGGTAATTGCAAAGCCCACGGCGTCCGGTATAGAGTGGTTAACGTGTATAAACTCTATTTCAAACTTACCGAGCCTTACCGTATCGCCCGGATTTGTAACGTTAAGCTTAGCCTCGTTTAAAAGCTTGTGCTCGCGCAGCTTACCCTCGATAAGACCAACCGTAAGGCGCGTTGCGTAAATAGGCACGTTAAAATTGCGCAGCAAATAAGGTATAGCGCCTATATGGTCCTCGTGACCGTGCGTTACTACAAGACCTTTTATTCTATCCTTGTTTTCAAGCACATAGGTAAAATCGGGTATAACGATATCTATACCCGGCATTTCCTCATCGGGAAACGCCATACCGCAGTCTACAAGCATCATATCCCCGTCGTATTCGTAAAGGGTGATATTTTTGCCTATTTCACCAAGCCCGCCGAGCGGTATTATTTTAAGCGGCTTTTGGGGCGTTCTGCCCGAATAACGGCGCTTTAAGCCGGTTTGCGGCTGTTTTTGCGACACCGATTTTCTTTCGGTTTGCGGTTTTTGCGCATTTCTCTTCGGCTTAGTATTATCGGCAGCCTTATTTTCCGTTTTCGGTTTTCTGTTATAAGTCCTTTTCGGTTTATTCTGCGCTGTCTTTGCCGTGTTCTTTACACTTTCATTCTTTTCTTTTTTTTCATTCATCAAATAGTGATCCTCCAAATTAAGTTTATGTATTAGAATATACTGCCTTAACACGCACGGGCAGTATAGAATAATCAAAATATACAATATATATTTTACAAGCACAAAGCCTTGCTTGTCAAGTAATTTTGCGATAATTTATTATTGGCATAAAAATTTACCCGTATTCAAAGATAATTTTTACCCGTATTTTTATTTACGCCCAAAACTCCGCCTATCATAGCAGAAAGAATAATTATAACCAAGTGAAACAAGGTATTTCCCGTAACTGCGCCGCGGTTGATTATAAGCGAGGCAAGGGTTATTAAGGCAAAGGAAGCAAAGCCCACCGCCAAGCCGATAAGCCACCCTTTAGAACCCATTTTCCGCGCTAAAAACCACGCCGCCGCCAATGCGCCCGCCGCCGCGGATACGGTTGCAAACACCGCCGCGTATTTAAGACTGCCCGAAGCAAAGCAGCAAACGCCCGAAAATATTGCAATAAATACGGCGGTAACCGCCACTTCCAATATAAACGCCTTAATATAATTTATATATGCGGCGTCACCCTTTATAAAGCTTTTATCCTTATTCATAAAAAATCCCCTCCCGTATATTACTATTCGGGAGGGACAAAACATATTCTGCTTTTTATTTAGAAGCCGTATCGTCGTGCACGGTAAGGTTGGTTTGCAACGCCCAGCGCGCAACCGTAAGCTTTGAATGGTCGCTTGCCGATTCGATAACAAGCGTATCCTCCTTAAGTGAAATCACCCTGCCGTAAATTCCGCCTATGGTAATTATTTCATCGCCCACCTGAAGATTATCGCGCATTTTCTTTTCTTCTTTTTGCTTTTTGCGCTGAGGACGTATAAGCAAAAAATACATAGCGCCGAAGATAACCGCAAGGTAAAGTACCATAACAATAATGCTTTGCGGACCGCTTTGCTTAGAAGTATCTGCGGCAAGCGTGTAAATGTTTAAATTCATTGATATTAACCCTCCAAGATAACTGATAGTACAATTATATCCTAATTTTTACAGTATTGCAAGATTTTTTTAATTTAACTTTTTTCTTCGGTCTTTTTTACGTCCTTATGGTGCTTTTTGCAGCGTGAAACCAGCTTTACGTCGTCTCTGTGAATCTTGTAAGGCATCAGGTCGCTATCAACCGGCTTTACAAACAGGTTTCCTGTTATAAGATTTACGTCTGTTACCGTTGCAAGCCCGTCTGCGGTTTTAACCGTTGAGCCAACGGCGGGCGTAAGCGAATTAAGATACTCATAAGCGTCCTGCTCGTATTTTAAGCAGCACATAAGCCTGCCGCAGCTGCCCGAAATTTTTGTGGGATTAAGCGAAAGCCCCTGCTCCTTTGCCATTTTGATAGATACGGGCTGAAAATCGTTTAAAAACCGCTTACAGCAATATGGCTGACCGCAAATACCGAGACCGCCTAACATTCGCGCCTCGTCCCTTACTCCTATCTGGCGCAGCTCTATGCGCGTGTGAAGACGTGCGGCAAGATCCTTAACAAGCTCCCTGAAATCAACGCGGCCGTCCGATGTAAAGAAAAATACTATTTTATTTGCGTCAAACGAATATTCAACATCAACAAGCTTCATATCAAGCTTATGTGAAATTATAAGCTCCTCGCAAAGCTTAAAGGTTTCCGTCTGCTTTTTCTTGTTTTCCTCTAATCTTTTAAAATCGCGCTCGGTAGCCTTGCGCAGCATTTTTCGAAGCGGCTTTACAATAGCGCCGTCGTCTACGCTGTGGTTAGCTTCGCTTACCGTGCCGAACTCGTTGCCGTTTTGAGTGCCTACGATTACGCTGTCGCCGATATTAACGGTATTGCCGTCGGGGTCAAAATAGTACGCCCTGCCGCCTTCTTTAAATTTTACTGATATAACCTCGGTCATATATTCCTCCGAAATATTATTTGTTAAGCTCTGCCGCTTTGCACACAAGCGCGCAAAACAACAGGCTTAAATTTATATTGGTATTAAGGCTTTCTTCAAAGCCGGATATTTCGTCATAAAAAGCCGCAAGCGATTTTGCGGTAAGCAGATTACGCCGATTTTCCTTAAGGCTTTTTGCCGCGCACAGCTTTAATTCCTTTAAAAACGCCGCTGCCGCAACCCTGTTTTTTTCAAACGCGGCTGTAATTTTAAGCATTTCGGCGTCTTCGCCCGATAAAAAGTATCTTATAAAATCATCAGCCGCCGAAACCGCTTTTTCGCCGCCGCCGTTTAAGGTCTCAAGCGCCGCGCCGATATTTCCGTTTGTTTCGGAAAGCGCCGCTTTAATCTGCTCCGGCGGGAATTTGTAAACAGCCTTAATATATTCCTCGGCGGCGTCAAGCTCAGGTACGCCGAGCGATAAAACCGTGCACCTTGAAATAACGGTGTCAAGCAGTGCCGCCTTGCTTTGTGCGATCAGTAAAAACAGCGTGTTTCCGGGCGGCTCTTCAAGCACCTTTAAAAGCGCGTTCTGCGATTGCTCGTTCATAGTGTCCGCCATATCTATTATAAAAGCTCTGCCGTTTGCTATATGCGGTTTTACATACGCCTCGTTCCTCAAGCTGCGTATCTGAGCCACGGTAATATTTTTCTTGCCGTCCTCAGGCGCCGCAATATATATATCGGGGTGACTGCCTGCCCCCGCCAAGCGGCAGCTTTCGCACGCGCCGCAGGGTTTTTCTTCGCCGAAGCATAAAAACGCCCTTGTTAAAAAGCCGGCAAGCGTATGTCTGCCCGTTCCCTTTTCACCTTCGATTATCACGGCGTGCGGCAGACGGTTTTCTTTAATTGCGCATAAAACCGACTCGTTTATTCTTTCATTGCCGATAAGCGGTCCCGTCATAAAACGAAGCCGACCTTTTTCATAGCTTTAAGATAGGTTCTGCGCGCGGTATATTCAGCCTTTTGCGCGCCCGCCTTATAAAGGCGTTCAAGCTCGCCCTTGTCCTTAATTATCTCGTCGTGCTTTTGCTTTATCGGGGCTAATTCGTCAGCCACCGCCTCGCCTACCGCAAGCTTAAATTCGCCGTAGCCGCGGCCATCGAACTCGCGCTCGATCTCGGCAACGGTTTTGCCGGTAACAGCCGAATAAATTGTTATAAGATTGGATACGCCGGGCTTATCTTCGGACATTATAACGCGCGAATCCGAATCGGTAACGGCGCGCTTGAATTTACGGATTATATCGTCCCTGCTGTCAAGTATGGCGATCCAGGAATTAACGTTATCGTCTGATTTGGACATTTTTTTAGTCGGGTCCTGAAGCGACTTGATACGCGCGGCGGCTTTGGGAATAAAGCCCTCCGGCAGGGTGAACACATCGCCGTAAATATTGTTAAAGCGGCTGCCGATATCCCTTGTAATTTCAATATGCTGCTTTTGGTCCGCTCCCACCGGCACAAGATCCGCCTGATAAAGCAGTATATCCGCCGCCATAAGCACGGGGTAAGAAAAAAGACCTACATTGATATTATCGGGGTGCTTTTGGCTTTTATCCTTAAACTGAGTCATACGCGACATCTCGCCGAACTGCGTATAACAGGAAAGAAGCCACGAAAGCGCGGTATGCTCCGGAACGTGCGACTGTATAAAAAGGGTGCTTTTTTCGGGATCGATGCCGATTGCCAAAAGTATTGCGTAAGTAGAATATATCTGACTGCGAAGCTTAGCCGGCTCCTGCCTTACGGTTATTGCATGAAGATCGGCAACGGCGTAAAAGCAATCATATTCCTCTTGCAGCAAGGGCCAGTTTTTAAGCGCACCCAAATAATTTCCGAGGGTTAAAAGCCCGCTCGGCTGTATTAAGCTTAATACTCTTTTTTTATCACTCATATCCGTTCCGTCCTTCAAATGTATTCATATAATTATAGCACAAAATAAGTCTTGTTACAAGCTTTACTTTATAAGCTTATCGGGGTGGCGCTTTGCAACAACCGAAAACGCGTCGTAGGCTATATCCACCGCAAGGGCTATATCCTCGTCCGACAGCGCGGCGTTTATAAAGTGGTTGTGGTGTGAGGCTATAAACAGCCCGCGCGAAACGCACTCGGCAACCCATTCCTGATGGAGCATAAGGCTGTTATCGTTTGCTATACGCATATAGAAAAGCGCAGGCTCGCCCGATATTACAAGATCAAAGCCGTTTTCCTTTGCCGCCGCTTTAAAGGCAGAGGTTAATTTTTCACCCTTTTCTTTAAAAAGATGCGGCGTATCAAGGCTTATCATTTTGTTAATGCAGGCAATAGCCGCGGCAAACGGAACGGCGCTCATCCAATAAGAGCCGGTAAACGAAAGCGATGATGCCGCCGCCTTTAAAAACTCCCTGCCGCACGCGGCCGACATATTGTAGCCGTTTGCAAGCGCCTTGCAAAAGCAGATAATATCCGCCTTTATTCCGTAATAATGATCGCTGCCCTTAATATCCAACCTGAAGCCCGCGCGCACGTCGTCCATAATAAGCACTATGCCGTGCTCGTCGCAGAATTTTCTTACTTGCTGCCATTTTTCCTTTGTGGCGCAAACGTTATCGTAAAAATTACCGTGATCGTAAGGCTGGGCTATAAGCGCGGCAACATCGCCGCCGGTTTCCTCCCATACCCTTTCAAGCGCTTCCGTATCAAACCACGGCACTATAACGTTGTTTGCAACGTCTTCGGGCAGTATGCCGGGATAATCGGCTTTCATAGCCCACGGGTCGTTCCCGTGATAATAGCCCTTAAAGAAAATTATTTTTTTCTTTTTGGTAAAGGCGCGGGCGCAAAGCATTGCAAAGGTTGTAGCGTCGGTTCCGTTTTTCATAAAATACGCCCAATCCGCCGTTTCCACCGTGTTTACAAGCAGCTCTGCACACTCAACCATTTTGTATGAAGGCGCAGTAGTGCAGTTGCCGTCCTTAAGCTGTTTTATTGCGGCGGCGTCAACGTCGGGGTCGTTATAGCCCAAAACATTCGGTCCGTAAGCGCACATAAGGTCTATGTAACGGTTGCCGTCCATATCCCAAAAATATGTACCCTCTGCCTTAGAGCTTATAAGCGGCCACTTTTCAAGCGGCAGGAAAAGTCCTTCGGACGGTCCTAAATGACCGTATATACCGGACGGAATAACATTAAGCGCACGGTCAAACCACTCGCGGCTTTTTTTATGTGAATATTCAGGATATTTACTCATTTTAAATCCCCTCTCAAGCTAAGTATACCGAAACGCGGTCAAGTATACGGTTTATGTTATCTACCATTGAAAGCACGCCTGCCAAGCGTATATTTCCCTTGCACATTTCGTTTATTGTGGAAACCTTACCGGCAAACAGCCCGTTTGCAAGCTCTATACTTGCAAACTCCATTAAAGCGCGCGGATTTTCGGGCGAAGACTTTATTGTTGTAAAATGATGGTCCTTAACGCTTACGGTAACAGCCGCCTTATCCTTAATGCCAAGGTAAACGTCGCCGTCGGGCGTGTTTTCGGCGGATATTTTTGCAATCGGGTCGGTATTTGCAAGCGCTGAAACCGCGCCTGCTATAACGTACATTGTAAGCAGTGTGTTTTCTTCAAAAAAAGCGGGATCGGCAAGCGCTTTTTCATCAGGTCTCAGCACCTCTTCAAGCCTTGCGGTAAGCTTAGTAAATGGTCCCGTTAAAAATTTAAGCAGCTTTACGGCGCCCTTTACGGGAACGCCCGGCTTGCTTTCGTTTATTAAAAGGTTAAACCTTTCGGGCGAAGAAAAGTTCATTTTGCAGTCTGCGCCGCCGCTGCCCTCGGTAATCTTACAGCCCGCGTTATCAAAGTGAAACGTGCGGCAGGGCCCTTCCTTAACGTCAAAGCACAGCGCCACGGGCTTTTTTATTTCCTTTAAAATTTCCTTTGCCTTAGCGTCAAGTCCGCACAGGTTTTCAAGCGCGCCCAAAACCCCGTACATATTAACGTAAGCCATTGCCTTTTGATCAGTCATTTTCGGTTTCCTCCTTTTGTTTGTCAAGCGAGAGCGAAAAGCTCGGTATAAATTCCTTTAAAAAAATGTCCGCTTCGGGGCAGTGCATATCCTCTACCGCCCTTCTTACGGTTTTTTCTGCGTCAAAAAATTCAAGATTGCCGGTATTAAGCTCCTCTATGCACTTTATCAGCGCCGAAAGCTTGTCCGCCGCTTTAATGATCTGTGCGGTGTTTTCATCGGGCGAATATATATTTTCAAAATCTTTCTTAAAATCATCAGGCAGCATATCGGTAAGAGTTTTGCCTGCCGCCGCCTCAATTTGCTTATATGCGGTTTTAATTTCACTGTTGTAATACTTTATGGGCGTAGGCATATCGCCCGTTATTATCTCGGTAGTATCGTGGAACATTGCCGCGGTCGCCGCAAAGCATGGATCGTAATCGCCGCCCAGACGCTCGTTTCCTATAATGCAGAGCGCGTGCGCGATAAAAGCCGTTTCAAGAGAATGCTCGCTTAAATTTTCACGGCGGGTATTGCGCATAAGCCCCCAACGGTAAATATTTTTCATACGGGACAGCACAGCATAAAAATGATTTTGCAAAATAATTCACGTCCTTTGTTGAATATTATATCATTTAATGTTATAATATCAATAACTAATTTTAAAAAGGACGTATTTTAATGGGATTTTCTTCTTCAAAGCTGACTGCACTAAGGCCCCAAAAAGAAAAATACTTTTCGACTTTTATAATTGCACTTGTTACCGCGGCGGCGCTTTTTGTGCCGTATATGATACTCGGCGAAGGATATTTTACCTTTTACGGCGATTTTAACGTTCAACAAATACCGTTTTACCAGCAATGCCATAAAGCGGTAAAGGAGGGAAATATTTTCTGGAGCTGGACTACCGATCTCGGCGCAAATTTTATAGGCTCTTACAGCTTTTATTTGCTCGGCAGTCCGTTTTTCTGGCTTACGATTCCTTTTCCAAACTTTATGGTTCCCTACCTTATGGGACCGCTGCTTATTTTAAAATTCGCCTGCGCGGCGCTAACGTCGTACTGCTATATCCGCCGCTTCACGCGCACCTCGTCTGCGGCAAGGCTCGGCGGTCTGCTTTACGCCTTTTCGGGCTTTTCGGTTTACAACATATTCTTTAATCACTTTCACGAAGCGATAATTTTCTTTCCGCTGCTTCTTTTATCGCTTGAGCTTCTTATAACGGAAAACCGCCGCTTTGTATTTGCCCTTATGGTTGCACTGTGCGCCGTAAGCAATTACTTTTTCTTCTTCGGAATGGTTGTTTTCACGGTTATATACTTCTTTGTACGGCTGTTTTCGGGCGCAATAAAACCACGTTTTTCGCGTTTTATCGCCCTTGTGTTCGAGGCGGTGCTCGGCGTTGCGCTTGCCGCGTTTTTACTTCTTCCCAGCGTGCTTGCCATACTCGGAAACGAGCGTATTTCAAGCATACTGCTCGGCTGGAACGCCATTATGTACGGCAAGGAGCAGATATACGGCAATATTTTCGAATGCTTCTTCTTTCCGCCGGATATTCCCGCGCGGCCCGTATTCTTTCCGGGAGCGGACGTTAAGTGGTCCTCGCTCGGCGGTTGGCTGCCGTTATTCAGTATGGTCGGCGTGTTCGCGTGGTTTTCAAACCGCAAGGGCAGCTGGCTTAAACGCGTAATCGGCATTTGCATATTTATGGCGCTTGTGCCGATTTTAAACAGCGCGTTTTACGCATTTAACACCGCTTATTACGCAAGATGGTTTTATATGCCCGTACTTATGATGTGCCTTGCCACCGTTTCGCTTACGGAGGACGACAGCGTAAACTGGTCCTCGGCATATAAATGGGTATTCGGAATTACCGCTGCAATAACCCTTACAATAGGTCTTTTCCCGCAAAAGGATTCAAAGGATAATATTATTTTCGGGCTTTACTCTCAAAGCGAGGACGGTATGTATGTTTTCCGCTATTGGGTAACCTGCGCGATCGCGATAGTAAGCCTTATAATACTCGGTATGCTGCTTAAGACACTTAAAAGCGACCGTCAGGGCTTTTACAGGGGCGCCGTTGCCTGCGTTTGCATTATAGCGGCGGTTTACGGCAATTTCTTTATAGCCTGCGGCAGATCGCACTCTTACGAAATTAAAGAGGTTATGATAGACCAGCTTATAGAGGGCAGCGTAGAGCTTGAAAAAAGCGACGGATACCGCATAGACGTTTACGACGGTGTGGATAACACCTCTATGTATTTGGGATATCCCGGAATCAACGCCTTCCATTCGGTGGTTCCCGCTTCGATTTTTGAATTTTACGATTATATCGGCGTTGAGCGCAGCGTAGGCAGCAGACCTGAAGTAAAGCAGGCGGCAATACGTCCGCTTTTATCGGTCAAGTACCTTTTAAACCGCAAAAACGGCGAAAGCTTTCTTGACGAAGACGACGAGCCGCGTATGCCGAATTATGAATACGTAAAAACAAGCGGCGGATACTATATATATGAAAACAAAAATTATATCCCCTACGGTTTTTCTTACGACTATTATATGAGCTATGATTTTTGCGATTCATATTCAAAATCCAACCGCGCCCAGCTTATGCTTAAGGCGATATTGCTTGACGATAAGCAGATTAAAAAGTATTCCGATATACTTGAAAATATCGAAGCCACCGAAACACCGCCCTACGATTACGACGAAGGCACTACCCTTTCCCTTACGGACGAGGCTATGGAATACGACTGCGAAAAACGCAGAGAAACGTCGGCTTTATCCTTTAAAACCGATAATCACGGATTTACCGCAAGGGTTACCCGCGATAAGGCAAATCTTGTTTTCTTCTCGGTTCCGTACGACGAGGGCTGGAGCGCCTACGTTAACGGCGAGCCTGCCGAAATTGAAAAGGTAAACGCGGGCTTTATGGCGGTTAAGGTAGATAAGGGAACCAGTGAAATACGCTTTGAATATAAAACGCCGGGGCTTGTAAACGGGCTTATGATAACGGGCGGAGCGTGTGTTTTATTGCTTCTCTACATTTTAATATTTACGCTTTATTCCAAAAAGCACCCGTCGGACACCTGCTATCCCGAAGGCGATATGCTGATAGCAAAATGGCGCCTTGAGGACCGCGAGGACGCGCGCAGACTTTTGGCCGAACGCTTTGAAGACGGCGCAAAGGAAAGCATATTAAGCGATGACGCCGAAATTGAAATTCCGCATATGGAAAACGGCTTTTCGGGCGGATTTAAAATAGACTCGGAACTTTTTGACGATAAAGAGGACGAAGAATAGCCAAAACAACAGCTTACGCTGATTATATATAAAATATTATGAACTCTACCGTCTAACGGAGAGTATCGGAGGTAATTTTATGTCAAACAGAAAAAAAATTCAAAAGCTTACGGTTCTGTCGGTCCTTGCCGCAATAACGGCAATAGTGGCGTTTGTGCCGCTTAAAACGTTAGGGCTTGAGATCACGTTCACAATGATACCGGTGGCAATCGGCGCAATACTTTACGGTCCTTCGGGCGGCGCCGTTTTGGGTGCGGTATTCGGCGCGGTATCTTTTTTGCAATGCTTAGGCTACAGCCACTTCGGCGCGGCACTTTTAGCTATAAATCCCGTTTTTACATTTATTGTGTGCGTACCTACAAGAATACTTGCAGGTCTTTTGGCGGGCTTAATTTACAAAGCGCTTAAAGCCGGCTGCAAAAGCGATATTCCCGCACTGCTTACAGCTTCGCTTGCAGCCCCTCTTTTAAATACCGTTTTCTTTATGTCCTCGCTTGTTTTGTTTTTTTACAGAACCGATTATATACAGGGCTTTGTAAGCGCAATGGGCGCCGCGAACCCGATTATGTTTATTTTACTTTTCGTTGGTATTAACGGCTTGGTGGAAATAATATGCGGCTTTGCGGTTGCTTTTCCGGCAGCAAAGGCAATTTCAAAATATTTAAAAATTTAGTGGAAATCAAATTTTAGTGGAAATTTGATCCGTTATATATTATAATGGTTTTATATTTCTGAAAAAGGCTAAGGTGGCTGTTATGAAGAAAAAAGGCATAATAATACTTTTGGCGGTTCTTGCGGTAATCGGCTTGATAATAGGCGGTGTTGCAGGCTCGTACAACGGTCTTGTCGAACAGCGTGAGCAGGTAGATAACGCACAGGCAACCATTTCAACACAGTTGCAAAGAAGAGCGGATCTTATTCCCAACTTTGTTGCTACGGTTAAGGGCTATTCCGATTATGAAAAAAGCACCTATACCGCCGTTACAGAGGCACGCTCGGCAGTATCGGGCGCTAAAACCGCAGAGGAGCAGGCCGAGGCCGCAAATAAGCTTGACGGCGCTATTTCGGTTTGGGTAAACGCCATTACCGAAGCATATCCTGAGCTTAAGGCGGATAAATCCTACACTGCTCTTCAAGATGAGCTTGCAGGCACCGAAAACAGAATAGCGCAGGCTCGCAAGGATTATAACTCCGCCGCAAAGGAATACAATGTTTCGGTTAAAAAGTTCCCCAAAAACATTATAGCGGGTATTTTCGGTTTTGAAAAGGTCACCTACTTTGAGGCGCAGGCAGGAACGGAAAGCGTACCGCAGGTAAGCTTTAGCTGATCAAAATTTATATGAATAAAATTTTCAAACAAGCGGCGGCGGTTTTATTTACCGCTGCTGTATTCACCCTTTCGGTTTTTGCCGCAAATAAATATTCCGAGCCGACATCGCGTTTTTTTGTAAACGATTTTGCCGATGTTATAGACAGTGCGGACGAGGAAGAGATTTTTTCGCGCGCGGCGGCGCTTAACGACAAAACAACCGCACAGGTGGTAACGGTTACCGTAAAATCGCTTAACGGCGAAGAGCCTGCCGATTATGCGCTCAACCTCGGAAGACAATGGGGCGTAGGTCAAAAGGACAAGGATAACGGCGTTGTGATTTTGCTTTCAACGGCAGAAAGGCAAATTTATATAGCCGTAGGCGGCGGTCTTGAGGGCGCGCTGCCCGACAGCAAAACAGGCAGAATTATAGACGATTACGGCTTAAGCTATCTTAAGGAAAACAACTTTTCAAAGGGCTTGCTTGAAATTTCGCGCGCCGTAATTAACGAGGTATATATTGAATACGGCGAAGAGCCTGAGGAGGGATATACCCCGATAGAGGATTCGGAAACAGAGGTAGACCCTTATACCGCCAAGGTTGCGGTTTCGTGGATATTGCTTCTTGCGCTTGTTTTCTTTTATTTATTGATATTCGGCCGCAGGCACAGGCGTTTCTTTTGGTTCGGCGGTCCCCCGCACGGCGGCGGGGGCTTCGGCGGATTTTCAGGCGGAGGCTTCGGCGGTCACAGCGGCGGTTCGTTCGGCGGAGGAGGATTTTCCGGCGGCGGCGGTTCGTTCGGCGGAGGAGGATTTTCCGGCGGCGGCGGTTCATTCGGCGGAGGCGGCGCCGGCAGAGGGTTTTAACACTTTTTTAACGGAGCGGTTTTGATGGCGTATAATAACGACGAAAAAAATTACAGCGATTATTTTAAATCGCTTGAAAACCGAATATCGAATGAAAGAGCGCATATTAAGCCCCCAAAAGAAAAAACGGCTCAAAAAAGCCGTAGGGTTTATAAGGTAATACGCATTAAAAAACCGTTTTTAATTTTAACGGCGGTTTTGCTTGCGGGGTTAATTGCTTTAATAAGCGTGTCGGTACACAAAAACGCCGCTAAAAAAGCCATACCCCAAAATGCCGAAAATCAGGGCGTTAAATACAGCGCGCCCAAAAAAGAACCGGAAACACCCAAAATATCCTACGCCGAAACCGAAAGCACAGCCGCATTTCCCGATACAAACGACGCGGCAGGCGCTGTAATTGTTAATCTTGATACGCATAATATAGTTGCTTCAAGAGCGCCGCACGAACGGCTGTACCCTGCTTCAACCACAAAGATTATGACGCTGCTTGTTGCGGCTGAAAACATAAAAAATTACGAAGATACCTTTACCATGACGCTTGATATTACCGATAAGCTTTATATTGCCGAGGCTACGGTTGCCGGCTTTACAAACGGTGAAAAAATAAATATGACCGACCTTTTATACGGCACTATCCTGCCGTCGGGCGCAGACGCGGCAATCGGGCTTGCAATAAAGCTCGGCGGCAGCGAAGAGGGCTTTGTAAAGCTTATGAACGATAAGGCAAAGGCTTTGGGCTTAAAGGATACGCATTTTACAAATGTTACTGGGCTTTTTGATAAGGAGCATTATACAAGCGCTTACGATATGGCGATAATTCTTGAAACGGCAATTGAAAACCCGCTTTGCAAAAAAATTCTTTCAACCTATCAGTATACCTCATCTCCTACCGAACAGCACCCCGAAGGTATACAGATGTCCGCAACGCTTTTTAATTATATGTATGGCACAGAGCCTGAAACCGCAACCATTGAGGGCGGCAAAACCGGTTTTGTGAACGAATCGGGATATTGTATAGCCTCGTTCGGAAGCAATAACACAACAAAAAACCGCTATATAGCGGTTACTCTTAAAAATTCCTCGCGTTGGCCGGCGTTTCACGGTCAGATAGAGCTGTATAAACAGTTTGCGCAATAATATAAAAAAACAAAAAGTGCGGAAGATCCGCACTTTTTTACTTATAGTTTTATGTTTTTATGCTAAGGCAGCGCCCAATGCCTTGCAGGCGTTTATAGCGTCGTCGTCGGGTGCGTCGTTACAAATAACGCTGTCGATAACCAGATTTGCACCGTCTGCACGGCATACGTCTTCCCAGTTTCTCATCCATTCGCCGTCGCCCCAGCCGTACGAGCCGAAAAGGGCAACCTTTTTATCCTTAAGCTTGCTTTCAACCGAATTAAACATCGGCTCAAACTCGGTCTCTTCAAGCACCTCAGCCCCCATTGCCGGGCAGCCGAAAGCAATACCGTCAAAGCTGTCTGCCATATCTGCGCTGAATTCAGCCGCAGTAAAAACCGAAACCTCGGCGCCCTTGCTTTTTGCGCCTTCGCTTACCGCCGCCGCCATAGCCTCGGTATTACCCGTGCCGCTCCAATAAACCACTGCAATTTTACTCATAAAAATTTCCTTCTTTCTTTTATTAACAGCTTACTATAAGCTTATTAAATGAATTGTGCCTGCTGTACGCCTTTTTATATAAGCCCGTACATTTATTATAAAGCGCAAATTTTTTCTTTGCGGTTTCGCAGTCGCCGTAAACGCGCCATACGCCGTTGTACTTTGCGTTTTTTGCGCCGTACTTAATAAAGCCGTTTACATCCTCTGCGGGATAGCCCAAAAACAAACCTACCTCATGCGGAAAATCCTCGCCGGACTTAAGCCGCTTTATAAGCTCCGCCACGCAGCGGTCGGCGTTATCCGTGGGGTAATTTTTTTGCAAAAGTATATTTTCGGCAAGCGAATCTTCAAGATCGCGTTTAAGTCTATTCGGCCGGTAAAGATAAATCAACACACGGTTTTTAAGCTGCTTTACGGGTATAAGGCGAAGTCCGCGCGGAACCAGCACACTGTTTAACCGTTTAATATTTTCCTTAAATTCCTTTTTATCCTCGTTCGGCACCGAAAAAAGACTGCCGGTTTTTATACCCGCAAGCGTAGGCGAGCATTGTTCTATTATCAGCTCATAGGACATTGAGTTTTCTCCCTTGTATGTATATCAAGCACATTTTTAAGTGCCGACATACTGCTTGTATGGCAATGCGCCACCTTTATATTCTGCCCCTTTGTTTCACTTATAACCGAACGCAGCATTTTATGCGACATCGTGCTTGTAAAAAGCACTAACAGATCCGGAGTTCCGATATTTTTCATACTGCCGTTCATTTTTGTGTATACCTTGGCTTTGCAGGAATATTCACGGCAAAGCTCCTTATATCTTCTTTCCATACATTCGTTACCGCCTACTATTACAACGCTCACGGCAAGCTCCCTTTCTTTTAGTTAGCATATGCTAACTAAACTTCAAAATTTAAATGCCCTAAGGCATTTCCAACTATATATTAGCAAATAAAATAAGCCTTTTCCGCTCCGAACGGAAAGGAAAAGGCTCCGAAAAGACCGAATTACAGCAAATTTGTCATACTTTTAAGGCTGATTGCAAGAGTAGACGTATTATGCAGCAAAGCCGAGGTTGAGGCAGGCAAAACGCCCGCAACGCCCAAAACTATAAGCGCCGTATTGAACGACATTATAAATCGGTAATTTCCGTGTATACGCCGCATAAGGTTATCGGCAAGGCGTTTCATAGTAACAAGAGAGTAAAGATCATCGCCCGTTACGGTAATATCGGCAATTTCTTTAGTTATCGCGGCACCCGAATTTACCGCAACACCTGCATCCGCCTCGGAAAGAGCGGGCGCGTCGTTAACGCCGTCCCCTATCATTACAACACGGCTGCCGTTTTTATGAGCCTGTTTTACAAACGCCGCCTTATCTTCGGGCAAAACCTCGGAATAATATTCTTTAATGCCGAGCTTATCGGCAACCGACCTTGCGGTGCGTTCGCTGTCGCCCGTCATCATAACAATATGCTTAAAGCCTTCGTTATAAAGCGCTTTTATAACTTCGGGGGCTTCCTCCCTTATCGGGTCTTCAATGCATATAACTGCCGCCATCGAGCCGCCTATACCCATATACAGGTGGGAATATTCGTCCGGCAGAGAATTGAAAAGCTCTTTATCGGGTACGGTGCAGCCCTCGTCTTCAAACACAAAATGATGACTGCCTATAACCACGCGTTCACCGTCTACAATGCCTATAATGCCGTGTGCAACAACATATTCAACCTTTGAATGGCATTCCTCGTGGCTTATTCCCCTATCACTTGCCTCTTTCACAACGGCGTTTGCAATAGAGTGCGGATAATGCTCCTCAAGACAGGCGGCTATGCGCAAAACAGAGGTCTCGTCCCCTCCGCCGAAGGTAACAATGCGTGCAACGCGCGGCGTAGCCTTTGTAAGCGTGCCCGTTTTATCGAAAACTATTGTATCCGCCTCGGCAACGGCTTCAATAAATTTACCGCCCTTAAACGAAATGTTAAGGCTGCTGCCCTCTTTCATAGCCGAAAGCACCGCAACCGGCATAGAAAGCTTTAAAGCGCAGGAAAAATCCACCATTAAAATTGCAAGCGCTTTTAAGGGATTTTTAGTTATTAAATATGTAAGAGCGGTAGCGCCGAGGCTCAGCGGAACCAATTTATCCGCAAGGTGAGAAGCCTTATCCTCGGTATCGGATTTAAGCTTTTCGGATTCCTCTATCATTTTAACAATACGGTCGTACCTTCCGCCGCCTGCGCCCTTCTCAACCCGTATAACGCACTCGCCGTCCTCCACAACCGTTCCGGCATACACAATACCGCCCTGTTTTTTCGGCACGGCGGCGGATTCGCCGGTCATTGAGGCTTGATTGACCGTCATTTCCCCGGAAATAACCCTGCCGTCAAGCGGAATCATATTGCCTGTTCTTACAACTATTTCGTCGCCCACGGCAATTTCCTTTACGGGTACAAGTATTTCCTGTTCCCCGTTTTTAAGCCATACCTTATCTACGCCGAGGGACATTGTACGCGCTAAATCGTCAACCGATTTGCGGTGGGTCCAATCGTCAAGTATTTCGCCCAATTTAAGCATAAACATAATTGAAGACGCGGTTTTAAAATCGCCGCGCAAAAGCGAGACCGAAATTGCCGTTGCGTCAAGCACGGGAACCTCGATTTTTCCCCTTATAAGGCATTTAATACCATGCTTAATATATTTTGCGGCATAAAATACCGCAAGAATACTTCGCACCGACATAGGCAAAAACAGCGATTTTAAAGCTCTGCCAACCGCGGTAAAAAACAGCTTATCCTCAAATTCACGGTTAAGCTGCCTGCCCGTATGTTCGGGAACCAACGTTTCGGCAGCCGTATCGCTGAACGAAAAGCGTGCAAGCGCCGCTATAACGCTTTCCCTGCCGCTTTCAAATACAATTACCGCGTCGCAGGTACGGTCGTATACCTTAACCTCGTTAACTCCGTTTACCGCGCGCAGATAATATTCAAGTATATCGGCTTCGTTAAGCGTCATTCTGCTTTTTTTAATGTGAACGCGCATTCTGCCGCGCGTTTCGTGCATAATTACACATCTCATACAGCATACCTCGATTAAAAAACCGCCGGAAAAACTTCCGGCGGTTTTCTTTTCTATTCTTCCGAAGCTTTATCGGAACTATCCTCGATTTCCTCAGCGGCAACCGCACGGTCTTCGTTGATTTTTTTAGCGTCTGCAAGAATATCGTCGGCATTTTCTTTAATAGCAGTAGCAGCGGTCATTACACATTCCTTAGCGCGCAAAGCCGCGGCAGTAGTATGAGTATAAACCTTTTTAGCGTCCTTGCTTGACAGTATTTTAAGCCCTGCCGTTCCGAAAAGCACGCCGCCTGCAAACAAACCTAATTTACCCCATGACATATCGGTAATACCTCCGTACATTATTGTTTATTGATAATTATATGTTTACGGAATTGCATTTTCTGCTCCATTTAGACAAATTACCCGTTTTTTCGATATGCAAGCGGAGACATACCCACACAGTCGCGAAACGCCTTGGCAAATTTAGAACCGTTATCATAGCCGTAGCTGCCTGCAATTTCAAGCACGCTTTTATCGGTTGTTTTAAGCTCTTTTGCGGCGGAAAGCATTTTTTGCTTTCTGATATACGCATAAACCGATTCGCCGTAAACCGACTTAAAGGCGCATTTAATACCCGTACCCGAAACGTGAAAGCGATCGGAAAGCATTTGTATAGTTATCCGGCTTTCCATATGCTCGGTTAAATAACGGCATATTTCGTGCGCTAATTTTTCATTTGTTTTACTTTTGTTTTCCATAGCTTTATTTTTTGTGAAAGAAACCGAAAAGACCTTTTTTCTCTTCTGCGGCGGCGCTTGTGATCCCTTTAAGCTCGTATCCGGTTTCGCCTATAACCTTTTCTATCTGCGATTTATCAAGCTCTGATTCGGATAAAATTACCGTCTCGCCCTTGGTATGCGATGAAGAAACCTTTTTAACATTAAAATATTTACGAACGGCGTCGTTAATATGCGCTTCGCACATTGAACACATCATACCGTCAATTTTAAGTACAGTTTTTATCATAACAATTCTTCCCTTGTATTTTTTTAAAAGGCAGGTGAATTATATATCTTGAAAGGAATGAAAACCGTGAAATATAATTCCCTGCACGATTTAATAAACGAAAGCGCAAGCACGCGAAAATACTTTTTATCGCTGCCCGCCGATATGCAGTCGCAGCTTCGCAAAATAGGCGACTGCATACATTCCGCGTCAGAGCTGCATATAACGGCAAGCCGACTTGAAAACCATATGAAGGCGGTGGCTCTTTCAAACGATCTCGACCGATATTTTTACTGATTATTCCGCGCCCTTAAGCGCTTCAACCATATCTATTTTTTTATTTTTGCGCGCAACCATAAGACTTACCAAAAGCGAAACCCCGAAGGTAAGGGCAATACTTACTATGTAAGTAACAGGGCCTATATACATTCGCATTTCATATTCGGAAGCCATTTTTTTAAGCAGATAATCAAGCGTAAACGCGCCGAGCGGCAGACCGACTATAATGCCCAAAAGCGAAAGCCACATATTCTGCCCTATAAGCAATCTTCCGATCTTTCCGTCCTTAAAGCCCACAACCTTTAAGGTTGCCATTTCGCGGTAACGCTCGGTATAGCTCATAACACCGAGGTTGTAAAGCACAACAATTCCGAGCACAAGCGCTCCGCCCACAAGAACGAAAATCATTGAATTCATTATTTCAAGAAACGAATCAAACGAATCCATAATAGCCTGCTTTGACTGCACGGTTTTAATTGCCGCGTCGGATTTAATATCCTTCTTTACGGTTTTAGTATATACCGAATCGGGGGTATAGTCAATATTAAGAGTATCGGCATATTCTTCGGTTATAACCACACATTCAGATGTGCTTCTTATAATTCCGTTAAGCTTTAGGGTGTATTTTTTATCCGTTCCGTAAGGACTTAATACAAACGTATCGCCTGTATCAAGCTCAAATTCTTCCGCAAGGCGTTCGCAAATATATGCTCCGTTATCCTTTAAATCGGTGTAGCCGCCTTTATCGGAGGGAAAACGCACCGTATTGTTTTTAAGCCCGTAAATATCAAGCGAAACCGTTTTGTCCTCTATCTGCACCCCAACGGTAGCGCTGCGGTCTCCGCCGTATTCCTCGCTTATTTTATCGCGCTGCTCGGCGGTTGCGTCCTCTGAAAAATATATTCTTGAAGAATACCTGAGCGCGCCGTCGTAATACATACTTAAAAACTCCGCCATTGTATCGCGCATACCAAGCGAGCCTACCACCAATATCGTGCAGCCGATAATACCTACAAGGCTCATAGCCGTTCTTGATTTATGGCGCATAATATCGCGCATATTCCACCGTGTACCGAAGGAAAGCTTATGAAAAGCCTTTGTTTTTTCAATGGCAAGCGGTTTCATTTTTTTAGGAGTGTAAGGACGAAGTGCGTCCGCCGCGGTGCCCTTAAGCATCTGCTTTACCGAAAGGAAACCGATAAATGTAAGCAGAACTATTATAGCCGCCATTACAATTATACAGAAACCCGGCATTTTAAGGTGCCAATACGGCATATCGAAATATGTGCCCATTGTACCGTTCGGATTCATTATAAAATATGCAACCGAATAGCCAAGACCTATACCTATTGCGGTGCCTAAAATACCGATCATAAATGCGTAAGAGGTATAATGCCTTAATATGCGCCTGTTTTTAAAACCGAGCGCTTTAAGGGTTCCTATCTGAGTCTTTTCCTTTGCGGTAAGGCGGTGCATTGTGGTGACCATCGTAAGCACGGCTATAAGCAGGAACAGCACCGGCAAAACGGCTCCCATTGTTTTGCCCTCGTCCGCCTCGCCCTGTGCTAAGGAATACGAGCCGGACTCTTCCTTTGTTAAGATAAGTGTGGTTTTACCGAGAGCCTTTTCCGTTTTTTCGGTAAATTCCTTTTTATTCAAATCGGAAATAACGTTTATTTGCGGATAAAATTCCGCTCCGGCGCTCTTTTTATAAAGCGCAGGCGAAATATAAGCAAAGCCGAACGTATCAAAATCGGGCATAAGCTGGCTTGAATCACGCACGCAGATAAGATATTCCGAAGCCTTTATAAGCCCCTTTATTTTACACTTAATTTCAAGATTTTTATATTTGAACGTAATGCTGTCGCCTAACTTAAAGCCGTTGGCGGCGGCATATTTATCCGAAAGCCATACGCCGTCGGTATCGTCCTTACTGTATTTTTCTCCCGAAATCAGCATCATACCCGAAACATCGGCGTTTTCGGTTACGGTAAGCGCCGCTCCGTCGCCGCTTTTTTCCTTAACGTCCGCGTTAACCGAAAGAAAGCGCGACGCATCTTCAACGCCCGAAATCTTTTTAATGCTTTCAAGCTCTTCCTTTGAAAAGCCCTTTTCCGAGGAAATGCGGTAATCTGCAAAGCCTGTTTCTTTAAAAAATTCCGAAGTATTTTCGTCAATGCTTACCCATTCCATATTAAAGCCTACGAAAATACCCACGCCGAGCGCTATCATTATTATCATTGATATAAACTGCGCTCTGTAAAGCCCCATTGTTCTGATAAGTTTTTTAAACAGCATTTAAACTACCGCCTTTACCAGTCAATGTCGTCGGCAGAAACGGGATTTTCCTGCTCCTCGCACGATAATATTTTCCCGTTTTTAACACGCATTACCACATCAGCCATTTTCGCAATGTTTTGGTTGTGGGTTACAATAACAATTGTTTTGCCGTAATCCCTTGCCATTTTTAAAAGCAATTTAAGCACCAATACGCCCGTTTGAGAATCAAGCGCGCCGGTAGGCTCGTCGCAAAGCAGAATTTTCGGATTTTTGGCAAGCGCACGCGCAATAGACACCCTTTGCTGCTCGCCGCCCGATAACTCAGACGGGAAATTTTTAAGGTGGTCCGAAAGTCCTACCTCCTCAAGCATTTTGGTTGCGGAAAGCGCGTCGGGCGCTATTTCCTTTACAAGCGCGACGTTTTCGTGCACGGTAAGCGTGGGCACAAGATTATAAAACTGAAATACAAATCCCACCTTAGCCGCACGGTATACCGCCAGCTCATCGCCCGATAAATCCGAAATATCCTTACCGTCTACAATAATTTTACCGCTTGTGGGGCTGTCGAGACCGCCGAGCAGGTTTAAAAGCGTGCTTTTACCTGCGCCGCTGGGTCCCAAAATTACAATGAACTTACCCTCGTCAAGCGTCAGATTAACATTATCAAGCGCCTTTAATTCGTGGTCGCCGCTTGTATATACGCGGCTTACATTTTTAAATTCTACAATAGGCATTTTTATACTCCCTTCAGTTAGCTGTTGCTTACTTCTGTTTAAAAGGCAAGGGAGACCGCAAAACGCGGTCTCCCTTTAATATTATTTCTTGTGGCAGGAGCCCGCCATAGCACAGTGAGCACAGTTGCAACCGCAGGAGGATTTGCCTTTTTTCTTATTCTTAACTATCGACACGATAACCGCGGCAACCACGGCAATAAGTATCAGGCTTATAATTATGGTTGCTGCATTTGCTTTTAACCACATCAGCATAAAGAGGACTCCTTTTCACAAAATTAGGGGGTAAATTAAACCTTAACCTTAGCGGTAAGCTTTGTAGCCTCTTTATAGGGGCGAACCAACATATAAACTATAAGCGCCAAAGCCGCAACTGCGAAAATAAGACCTATAACATTTACGTTTCCTGTGAACAGGCCGCCGAACTGGTTTATCATAAGAGCTATAAGGTAAGCAAAGCCGCACTGATAACCGATTGCAAACCATGTCCACTTCTGGCTGTTCATTTCACGCTTGATTGCGCCGATAGCCGCAAAGCAGGGCGCGCAAAGCAGGTTGAACACAAGGAACGAATAAGCGGTAATTCCCGTAAATGCAGCGGCAATATTGTGGTAAACGCTTGCGTCTCCGCCGCCGTAAAGTATACCGAGAGTACCAA
>ERZ808240.524-NODE-524-length-49853-cov-6.411884_pt1 | contig 49853 bp, 44 predicted proteins | sample MGYA00521084_ERZ808240 | MGnify/ENA primary metagenome ERZ808240 (study PRJEB31516, sample SAMN03275571) | gut metagenome | biome: mammalia-associated habitat; material: feces | host: Papio cynocephalus | place: Kenya | collected 2012-08-06 ...
TAATCACTTCAAATCTAGGTGTATCAGTTTTGAGGGATAATTTAACAACCGTCTCGACATGCCCCCCTTGGCAAAATTGATCCACGACCGCAACCTTCTCGACCTGATACCCAAGCTCGCCCATGCGCTTCACATCTCTGGCAAGCGTGGCTGGATCACAGCTCACGTAGACCATCCGCTTTGGCTGCATATCTGCGATTGTCTGTAATAATGTCTCATCGCAGCCCTTGCGTGGTGGATCAACGACGATCACATCCGCATATACGCCGTGTTCCTTGTATTCAGCAGGAAGCACTTCTTCTGCCTTGCCAACGAAGAACTGCACATTTTCGATACCGTTGATCTTCGCATTTACCTTCGCATCGGCGATTGCCTGCGGGACGATTTCCACGCCATACACCTTCGCCGCCTTTTTGCTCAAGAACAGCGAAATGGTTCCGATACCGCAATACAGATCCCAGACTGTTTCTCCGCCCTGCAGATCTGCATATTCCAATGCCTTGTCATACAATTTCTTTGTCTGCACCGGATTTACCTGATAGAACGACAATGGTGATATCTGATATTTCACATCGCCGATATAATCCGTGATATAATCCTGTCCCCATAAGGCCTTGCATGTATCTCCCAGAATCCGGTTCGTCTTTTCCTGATTGATATTGATGCTGATGCTCGTCATTCCATCAATCTGGCGCAACCGCTTTACCAGCACGTCCGCATGTGGGAGCTTCGTGCCATTGATGATCAGGCACACCATGATCTCACCGGTTGTAAATCCTACCCTTGTTAAGATATGGCGCATCAGACCGGTATGTGTCTCCTCATCATAGGTAGAAATATTATATTCCTGCAGGAAATCCCGCACACACTGGATAATCGTATCATTGCCCTCCGCCTGAATATCGCAATGCGGCGTGTCGATAATCGTATGGGTTCTGCCTGCATAAAATCCTGTTACAACCTTTCCATCCTTGTCCCGTCCCACCGGAAACTGCGCTTTGTTCCGGTAATTCCAAGGATTTTCCATGCCAATAATCGGCTCCATCAGATCTTCCGGATGCTCGATTCCGCCGATTCGCGAAAGACAGTTCTTGACTTTGTTCCATTTGTAATCAAGCTGTTTTTCGTAGCTGACATGCTGCAAGGTACAGCCTCCGCACGGTCTTGCCACCGGACATTTCGGTTCTACACGATATGGTGACGGCTTAATTACTTCCACCAATCGCGCATACACATACTGTTTTTTCACCTTCGTGATTGCGGCACGAATCGTATCGCCCATCACGGCATCCTTCACGAATACTGCAATGCTTCTGCCGTCCTCGGTCGCTACATGTCCGATTCCTTCGCCGTCTGTACCCATATCCTCTATTACTAATTCTATGCTATCGTTTTTCTTCACTTTCGTTCCTCTTTTTACCTAATTCATATTTATAAATTCAACTTATCATAGTATACTATATTTATAATTTGAAAGAAAGCAACAAATTACACACACCGCAAAGGAGGGTTCACCATGTTCCAGTCCATTGAATACAAACATCCGAAATTCTATCAGGTATTCCGGATCTTCATCGTTATCCTCGCGTCCATCATCTTCGCATGGAACCTGTGCTGTTTCGCACGTCCTGCAGGATTATTTCCGGGCGGTTTTTCCGGCTTATCTCTGCTTCTGCAGGAGATCTTTCAGAAATTCCTGCATATTCATGTTCCATATACATTGTTTAATGTCGTCCTGAACCTCTTCCCGATCTACATCGGCTTCAAATTCATCGGGCGGAAATTCACGCTCTACTCGATTCTCACGATCATTCTGTCAAGTATTTTCGTCGATGTACTGCCTGCCTATGTATTTACGCAGGACGCCATGCTGAACAGCGTGTTTGGCGGTCTGATCAATGGATTTGCCATCAGCCTGTGCTTAAATGTTGGCACGACAACCGGCGGTACAGACTTTATCAGCATCTATCTATCCCAACGCAAGGGAATCGATGCCTGGAACTATATATTATTCGGAAATGTCATGCTACTGATTCTGGCCGGTTACCTCTTCGGCTGGTCGATTGCGCTTTATTCAATCATCTTTCAGTTCTGCAGCACACAGGCGATTCAGATTCTTTATAAACGATACAAAAAGGAAACATTATTTATCATCTCGGATTACTCCGAACAGATTTATAAAACAATACGGGAAACAACCAATCACGATGCCACGCTGTTTCAGGGCATTGGCTGTTATGAAGAAAAAGAGAAAACTTTGATTTACTCTGTCATCAACACAGAAGCAAAACGCCAGCTCATTCCTCTGATCCGTTCGATTGATCCACATGCGTTTATCAATATCGTCAAAACAGAAGAACTCGCTGGCAGATTTCATGATATACCAAATGATTAGTTTATCTTTGCAACGATTTCATCCAATATCGCATTTGCGACATCTTCTTTGCTCATCAGAGGGAGTTCTTTTTCTCCCTCTTTTGTTATGAGTGTCATAATATTCGTATCGACGCCGAATCCGGCACCCTCTACCTTCAGGTTGTTTGCAGCAACCATGTCAATATGCTTCTTGTCTAACTTCTTCTTCGAATTTTCTACCATATGCTCTGTCTCCATAGAAAATCCGCAGATAAACTGTCCATCCTTCTTGTACTCGCCAAGATATGCCAGAATATCCTTTGTTCTTGTAAGCGGAACCGCCATATTGCCATCCTGCTTTTTAATCTTTTCCTCGCTGACATTTTCCGGGCGGTAATCGGCAACTGCCGCTGCCTTGATAATGATATCCATGTCTGCGCTCCGGCTTGTCACTGCCTCATACATATCTTCCGCTGTGACAACCTTCACCATATCGACAAACAATGGATCTTCCAGATTCGTCGGTCCAGCCACGAGTGTAACTTCCGCGCCACGGAATGCCGCCATACGTGCCAATGCATAGCCCATCTTGCCAGTCGAATGATTCGTGATATAACGAACCGGATCGATGGACTCCTGTGTAGCACCTGCTGTCACAAGCACCTTCTTACCTGCAAGGTCTTTGTCCATTGCGCAGGCACGGATAATATAATCTACAAGTACATGCTCCGGTGGAAGCTTTCCTTTGCCGATATCCCGGCATGCCAGATATCCTTCGTCTGCCTCGATGATCTCATATCCATAGGAGGCAAGCTTCTTCATGTTATCCTGCACGATTGGATTCTCGTACATATGTACATTCATGGATGGGGCAAGCATGACCGGACAGGTTGCAGGAAGCACACAGGTCGTGAGCATATCATCCGCAATTCCATTCGCGATCTTGCCAACTACATCCGCACTTGCAGGTGCAATCAGAATTGCATCCGCCTGTGTACCGAGCGCGATATGCGGTACATGCAATTCCATGCAACGGTCAAATGTATCTGTATAACAGTGGTTTCCTGTCAATACTTCAAATGTCTCCGGTGTGATAAAATGTGTCGCATTCTCTGTCATCACAACATGGATGTCTGCATGCAGCTTGGAAAGCATGCTTGCAACATTCGCCATCTTGTAGGCTGCGATACCACCGCTCACACCGAGCACGATCTTCTTTCCTGTAAGCATAATGTTCCTCCTAGTCCAAGGTATATTTTCTCCTGCAAATGTGAAAGCAAACTGTATATATCCACATGTATTCCAATATTGATTCATACCCATATACGATATGTTTGAGAGTTAGAACTTCTTAATCTCAATACATTGTATATGGAATGAATCATATTGGAATATATGTTTTTCATATACAGTTTGCTTCACATTTGTTCTACATATCCTCTAGTCTACCATGTTTTTCGTAATTTGTCAGTCTCGAAATTTTATTCTCCTCATCCACAAATACAACCTTCGGCTTATGTGTCTGTACCTCTTCCGGCGTCATATCTGCATAGCACATAATGATGATCTTATCTCCGACACACACCTGTCTTGCGGCAGCGCCATTTAAGCAGATCATACCGCTTTCGCGCTCACCGGCGATCACATACGTCTCGAAGCGGTTCCCATTTTCGATATCAACGATCTGCACCTTCTCATATTCGAAGATGCCAGCCGCCTCCATCAGTGCCTCATCAATCGTGATGCTGCCGACGTACTGCAGTTCTGCCTGCTTTACCGTTGCGCGATGTATTTTACTTTTCAGCATATTGACTGTCATACATGTATCTCCTTTTTATCTAACCTTATACTGTATAGTGGAAATTATCAATAAGTCTTGCCTCGCCACCGATGTTGACTGCGATCGCACACAGAATGTCACCCTTCAATGTGTCGATACTCTGCATGGTCATACCATCTACGATCTCCACATAATCAATCGTTGCAAGCGGCATTGTGTTGATCAGGTCGGTCATAGCCTTCTTGATCTTCGCTGCATCACGCTCGCCATCTTCTACCATCTTCTTACCAAGGAAAATTGCCTTGGACAGGATCACTGCCTGCTTTCTGGACTCTGGAGAAAGATACGTATTTCTGGAACTCTTTGCCAGTCCGTCTGCTTCACGGATGATCGGACATCCAACGATCTGGATATCCATGTTCAGATCGGTAACCATACGCTTGATCACAACAAGCTGCTGTGCATCCTTCTCTCCGAAATATGCCTTATCCGGCTGTACGATATTGAACAGCTTATTTACTACGGTACATACACCACGGAAATGAACCGGACGTGACAATCCACACAGTGCATTCGTCAGTCCTGTCATATCAACGAAAGAACAGAATCCATCCTTGTACATTTCCTCTGGTTCCGGGTGGAAGATCAGGCTTGCACCGGCTGCCTCACACAGCTTTGCATCCGCTTCCAGATCTCTTGGGTAGCTTGCCAGATCCTCAGTTGGTCCAAACTGCATTGGATTTACAAATACGCTGACTACAACCGCATCATTTTCTGCAACTGCCTTGTCGATCAGGCTCTTATGTCCCTCATGAAGATATCCCATTGTCGGCACCAGACCAACCTGTTTGCCTTCCTTCTTCCATGCCTTGACTCTATCCCGAACTTCCTTCACTGTTGTTACGATTTCCATGTTATTTTTTCCTTTCAATATTCAAAGTTTTATTGTTAATCAACGAAAACATAATAGGTGTATATGGAGTTGTACATAATTCAAATTTTAGCGCAGACCGTTGAAGCACGCTGGTACTTAACAAGTGACAGCCTGTTGTCACGAGTTTAGTACCATTGCGTGCTGAACCGAGCGAGAGCGCGTCTGCGCGAAATTTGAAATTATGTACAACTCCTTTAGAACACGTAAATGTTTTCGCACCTTAGTACAATTTCTCGATCACATCATCTGCAATCGCATATGTATGCTCTGCGGAAGGATACGTGCCTTCCTTTACTTCCTTGATATACTGCTCGAATCCCTGCTTCATCATCGCGCCGGTCTCTGCGAACCGCTTTACAAATTTCGGTGTGAAATCACTGAACATGCCAAGCATATCTGCATATACAAGCACCTGTCCGTCGCAGCCATTTCCGGCACCGATGCCGATGGTCGGAATATTTAACTTCTCTGTCACAAGTGTAGCCAGCTTCTCCGGTACACATTCGAGTACCACTGCAAATGCACCCGCATCCTGTACTGCCAGCGCATCCTCGATCAGCTTCTGTGCGGCGGCTTCTGTCTTGCCCTGTACCTTGAATCCGCCAAATGCATTGATGGACTGTGGGGTAAGTCCGATGTGTGCACACACCGGGATACCTGCCTGTGTGATTGCCTTGATCTGTGGTGCAACTTCCACACCACCCTCTAATTTCACTGCATTGGCACGGCCTTCCTTCATCAGACGTCCTGCATTTACAACTGCATCATAGACCGATGTCTGATAAGACATAAACGGCATATCGATCACGACCAAAGCTTCCTTCGCACCACGTGCAACCGCAGCTCCGTGATGAATCATATCTTCCATCGTTACAGAGACTGTGTCCTCATATCCAAGCACAACATTTCCGAGGGAATCACCGACCAGAATCGAATCCACACCTGCCTCATCCATCAGCTTGGCTGTCGAATAATCATACGCTGTCAACATAGTAAGCTTCTCACCGGAAGCCTTTGCCTTTGCAAAAGTAGTTACTGTTTTTTTCATGGTTTACTCCTTCATATCCAATATAGTTTGAATTGTCTGACTGTCTGCATTACACAATTGCTTCGAAAGCAGCCGGTACACCTCGCGCGCATCGCCGTCAAGTGCCTGCAGATGCTTCTCCACCGTTGCCACATCGCCACGGCTGACCGGTCCCGTCAATGCCTTCTCGCAGCCAAAGCGTTCCATGTTCTCTGCATTATTTGCAAAGAGCGGCATCAACGCATGCTCTGCCTCCTCCGGTGTAAACCCACACTCCGAAAGAAGGGTTGTCCCCTTCTTATAAAGTCCGATCACCAGATTGCTTGCAAATACTGCCGACGCATGGTATTTTGCCTTTTGGTCTGCGGAAATCTGTCGGATCGTATGCCCCATTTTCTCAAACAGGCATATGAGCTCCTGCGTCTTCGTTCCTTCGCCTTCAATTGTCATGTAACAGTCTTGGAAATGTATGTAGGAATCCGTCTTCGAATTCACTGCATAAATAGGATGTATTGAATACCCGCTTACGCGACTACCCATACCAGAAAATATATGTGAGGAAAGAGCCCCACTTGTATGAATCATCGTTTTTCCATCCAGACACACCAAACTAGCTGCAATCTCTTCTGCCACATTCGCTATCTGTCCATCCGGAACCGTTAAAAATATAGTATCACACGCCTGAACCAATGTCTCCATGTCTTCATAGTATTTCGTACCAGTAAATCTCGCTGCATCTCTTGCACTCTCCGGATTCCGACTGTAAAAGCCCTCCACACAGAGCATCTCTGCATGTGTCTTTGCGAAATCGGATAAATGCCTGCCGAGCGTAAAGCCCATTCTGCCAGCTCCAATCAATCCAATCTTCATACCATCACCTCTTCTTTCTGACCAAAGGGGTGTGCACCATATTCATTTCCCAGTATAGTTTCTTTCGAATACCATCCATTTGGCAATATAACATTTTGTATACAATTTGTAAACCGATTTTCCCGCGATAATTGTATAGAATTTGATACAATCAGACAACCGGAAATAATTGCATAAAAAAGACATCCTGCAAGATTCCTCTCACAGAATGTCTCTGATTTCTTTATCGTATGATCTTCCGATTACTCTACACTGTAGTTTGGTGCTTCCTTTGTAATCTGGATATCATGTGGATGGCTCTCCTTCAGAGAAGCGGCTGAAATCTCAACGAACTCTGCCTTCTCATGAAGCTCCTCGATTGTCTTCGCGCCACAGTAACCCATACCTGCACGAAGTCCACCGATCAACTGGAATACAGTATCTTCAACAGTACCCTTGTATGCCACACGGCCTTCAACACCTTCTGGTACAAGCTTCTTTGCATTTGCCTGGAAGTAACGGTCTTTACTACCATTCTCCATCGCTGCGATACTACCCATACCGCGGTATACCTTGTATTTTCTTCCCTGATACAGCTCGAAATCTCCAGGGCTCTCATCCGTACCGGCGAACAGGCTTCCCATCATACATACATTCGCACCGGCTGCAAGTGCCTTTGTGATATCGCCGGAATACTTGATACCTCCATCCGCGATAACAGGGATTCCTGCTGCATGTGCTGCCTCATATGCCTGCATGATTGCTGTGATCTGTGGAACACCGATACCCGCTACGATACGTGTTGTACAGATAGAACCAGGTCCGATACCGATCTTTACAGCATCAACGCCTGCATCGATCATTGCCTGTGTACCAGACTTTGTAGCTACGTTACCAGCGATAACATCAAGATCCGGATACTTCTCCTTGATCATAGCAAATGTCTTAAGAACGTTCTCAGAATGTCCATGTGCTGTATCGATAACGATTGCATCAACCTTGGACTTAACAAGCTCATCTACTCTGTCGCAGATATCTGGTGTAACACCAACGGCTGCAGCACAAAGAAGTCTGCCCTGACCATCCTTTGCTGCATTTGGATACTTGATCTGCTTCTCGATATCCTTGATTGTGATAAGTCCCTTCAGCATCATGTTATCATCGACGATAGGAAGCTTCTCTTTTCTGGCTTTTCCGAGAATTGCCTTTGCTTCCTCCAGTGTGATACCCTCTTTTGCTGTAATGAGGTTCTCAGATGTCATAGACTCCTTGATCTTCTTTGTGTAATCTGTCTCGAACTTCAAGTCACGGTTCGTGATAATACCTACCAATTTGCCGTTTTCTGTAATCGGTACACCGGAAATACGGAACTTCGCCATCAGCTTGTCTGCGTCATCGAGTGTGTGCTCCGGTGAAAGAGAAAATGGATCAGAGATAACTCCGTTCTCTGAACGTTTTACTTTATCAACTTCCTCTGCCTGCTGCTGAATTGACATATTCTTATGAATTACTCCGATTCCACCCTGTCTGGCCATGGCGATTGCCATTCTGTGCTCTGTGACAGTGTCCATACCGGCGCTCATAAGAGGAATGTTCAACTTGATTTTCTTCGTGAGCTGTGTTGATAGAACAACGTCATTTGGAATAACACTTGAAAACTGTGGTACTAACAGAACATCATCAAATGTGATTCCCTTACCAATAATCTTACCCATTTTTCTTTTCCTTTCCTTTCTTTAGTCTAATTATATTAGGTAATTCGAACCGATGAGGGTTCAGGCATTACTTATCCTCGTAAACACAGATATAAAGTCCGATGTACTCTTCCCCTCCATACATCAAAGGAACTTTAATTCCATCTATATCCGACTTTAACTGTAAATCATTGCCATATACAGCAAGTGGCGGTGTGATATCTATGATAATTCCAAGTGTGGAAAATATCGTCGCCGTGTTGCCCATAATCATATTCCCAAGTTCGTTCAATGCGGAGGATGCAATCTCATCCAACTCATTCACTGGCATTCCAAACATCATGCGGGATGCAATCTCCTTTGCATTGTCCTCCCTGATTGCCAGAATCACCTGACCTTTCATTTCTCCAACTACGCCGACATGGATTGCATAATATCTGTCATGTAAATGAAAATCTGTCATCTCAGGCTTTCCAACTGTCATCTTCACCTGAGTTACGCTTTCAACAATAGAAATACTCGACTGCAAAAAAGGGTTGATGTGCTTTACATCGATTGCAGGTACCATATGCCCTCTCCTTAGTTTATTTTGTAAATAGGTTAACGATAATTATAGCATACCCATATCGAGTATTCAAACACTAAATCCAATTTGCTTCCAATTTATTTTCGTTATATCTCAGTGAAATACATAACTATCACTGGAACTTAGAATATGTCCAGATTCATCCACCTGCTTGACTGTAATCTCAGCGCCATCACTTAACGTCTGTCCCTGTACCATCAATGTATTGCGGTCGACATAGACGGTTTCTAATTCATCCTCGCCATCATACACCTTCGAATATTCGTTGAAATTTCTTCCCCGTACTACAGCATGATTTCCTTCATTTGACACGCGGCTGATGCCGATTTCCTCCAGTCCCATGATGATCTGTCCCTGACCGACCTCCGGCACGGGCGACTGACCATCATAGATGTAATCCTCGCCATACAGCATATCATAGGCAAGTAACGTAACCGCATGATCTAACTCATCCGGGTCATCCTTATACAGGCAATGTGCCCGCTGCACATACCCCATATTCAGATTCAGTGCCTTGAATATTTTCGTTGATATCTCACTCGCCCGGATATCTTCATCCGGGATGTCTAGATTCATGTTATTAACCAGAATATATTCTGTCTGGAACTGGCTGTGTGGAAGCTGATCATCGTCAAATGTGATGGTCGGCAGATGATCTCCATACAACAGCAGCACATACTCCTCTCCAGTGTTATCCAGAACCGTGATCAGATCATGGATCATCTGATCCATCTCATGTAATTGGTTTACATAATAGGTAAGCTGATTTTCCTTCACCGGATCCTGTGGATAGCTGACCTTGATCTGCTCATCACAGGCACCTAACTCTTCGGGATATTTTCCATGTCCCTGCACGCTGATCGTGAATACAAAATCCGATCCTTCCGTACTGCGCAGACAGTTCTTGATATTATCCACCAGCACTTCATCCTTCGCCCATCCGGTCGAAGTCTTCTCTACATTGTACATATATTCCAGCGAGATAAACCGCTCAAAGCCCATCTCATTATAGACATCCTTCCGGTCATAGAACGAGGACTTGTTGTTATGCATGGCAAAGGTATGATAACCTTCCTTCTCAAGCAGACTGCACATGCCCTCCACTGGCACTTTATTGACCGTTGTCTTATACGGATACTCTCCTGCTCCGAAATATGCTGAACGGATTCCCGTCAGTACTTCGAATTCGGAATTTGCGGTACCCGCTCCAAGCGCTGGCATCGTGAAATATCCGGACGGAAACTTCTCTTTCAGTTTCGTAAAATTCGGAATCGGATTCTCCGAGAGTGTCAATCCCTCTACTACATTGGGATCAAAGAAAGACTCCAGCTGCACACAAACAATATTCGGTGTCTTTTTCTTCGATGCATCGGCGTCCAGTTCCTTGCTGTTTAATTTGTTTCTCAGATGCAGCATCGTTGATTCATCATAATCGTCTGGCTTTGAAATACCATTATCAATAATACTGTTCGTAAAGCAATATGCAAATCCGTAATCCTGATATGCCATACCGAGATTTGCAAAATCATCCGAGATAATGTTATGACTCACATTAAAGTTCGTAAAGAGCATAATGCCAACCCACATGGCAATACAGACAATCATTGTCCGCATAACATGCTTTTTGCCCTCAAACTTCGGAGATTTCCGGAACAGGGTCACGATTCCCGCGATCACTGCCACTGCCGCTACGACTAAAAGCACCTGTTGAACCTTGGAGAAATACACATCCAGCATGGAGATCACGTCCTTGACCATCAGAAGATCAATCGCTGCAAATGGTGTAATACGGTATCCAAGCACAACAAAGTTCGCTATACCGCAGATCAGCCAGACAACACTGATCAGTACAATACCAAATACCCGTTTCCTTAAGAAAAGTGCAAACAATAAGGTAAAGAATATGATTGAGGTATTATACAAAAATACAATCGGCGATGAAACCATGAACTTCACGCCAAGTACCAATGACCGTCTGCCCAATATCTCCATGAGCAGCTCCAGTCCAAACGCAATCAGGAAACACCGCACAATCCAGGTCTGAATTGAATATTTCAAAAAATGCTTTACCTTTGACCAGAAGGATGGCTTTGCATCCACTCTCTCATTTTCTTCATTTTTTACAACTTCTTCGGACTCTGCTTTCTTTTCTTCTTTTGTTTCCGTTGAATCCTTTATTTTCTTCTCAGACATCTTACCGCCTCTTCAAAATAAGTCTTTGTAATGATACTCAATTATAGGAGAAATATCTTTATAAAGCAAGCCACAATTTTTTAAATTTTTTCAAAAAAATTGTTGACATATATAAAAGCTCTATGCTATTATATAACACGTCGTCAATACGAAGTACAAAACGACAAAATGCGCGAGTGGCTCAGCGGTGGAGCACCTCCTTGCCAAGGAGGGGGTCGCGGGTTCGATCCCCGTCTCGCGCTCTTATACATAAAAGAGGATATCTCGATGAGATATCCTCTTTTTATATATTCGAGCACATCCGTGCTCGAAGGTTCAATCTTCTCGTCTGCCGACTCGGTCCGCGCTAAGCGGTTGCCACAGGCAACCAGCGCCGTCTCGCGCTCTCATAAAGTATTCCATAGTAAGTTAAGAAAAAAGAATTTTATCTCTTGACATGAATACCATGTTATGATATTATTCTATTCGTTGCTGATACAACATACGCGCGAGTGGCTCAGCGGTGGAGCACCTCCTTGCCAAGGAGGGGGTCGCGGGTTCGATCCCCGTCTCGCGCTCTTTTTATTTTATAAAACCCCTATTGCAAAAAATTGTAATAGGGGTTATTTTTCTTCATCTATGTACTTAATAATATCGGAGATTTCACAGTTTAACAACTTGCATAGTTGATTCACGGTATTGGTAGATACGCTATTTCCCTGACGTATAGAATAATATGTAGCTCTTGAAAAGCCCATCTTTTCTAATCGATATGATGATATATTCTTTTTCTTCATTGTCTCAAACAATGGTTCATAACTAATCATTCCTACATATCCCCTTTTATTACTTGTATAAATCTTATTTTATAAATAATTTGTTGACTATGTACGAATATCCGAGTATATTGTTGCATAGAATAATATGTTTATTTATTGATTTTACGGAGGATATCAAATGATGAAAAAACAAACGAAAAAGATACTTATTGGCGTTGCGATTTTTATTGTGCTTGGGTTGGGTAGTGTTGTAATCTATCATGGTATAAATAAGAATGTAACAGAACCAATAGGAAAAGCAACCGATACAGATGCCTATGTATCAAATAAAGAAAATGCTGGAAATGATATTGCGACCACTGCCCTTACAGATATTTCCGCAGACAAGGAATCAACCACTGAAAAGACCAAAGACGATAACATGAACACATCAACCGAAATGGTATCGAATACAGGAAATACAAGTTCTGCAAAGGATGATTCTGCAAATACAGGCAACCATACAACAACTACAAATAATGGTGGAACGCAAAATACAAATAACGGAAACTCTAATAATTCTAGCGGAAATACGAATGTTAGTACGAAACCAAATACAACAGAAAGTTCTAAACCGAATAATACAACAGAAGCATCAAAACCTAATACAACAACCGAAGCTGTAAAGCCAAATAATAATTCAAGTCAAAATAGTAGTTCTAAAGAATGTGATCATAAATGGGAAAAGGTTACCAAGCAGGTTTGGGTAGAGCCTGTGGAACATACAGAGACGGTAGAAGTTGTTGTTACCCCTGCAGGGTATACGACAGAATATGTAGAAGAAGCTCACGCATTCTGTCGGAATTGTGGTGATATGGGAATTATGTCTGAAGATGGTATAGCTCACCATGTTTTATCTTGTCAGGGAGGAAAGTCAAGTTATTGGTATGATGCTGTTAGTGTTCCGATACAGGTATGGCACGACGCAGTTACTAAAACAGAAACCAAAACAGTTGTTGACAAAGCAGGCTACTACAAAGAAGAAGTCACTGGCTACAAATGTACCAAATGTGGTGCCACGAAATCTAAGTAATTAAGAATTAAAAATACATATACAATAAAAAATCTAGTCAGAGGTATTTCTACCAATGGCTAGATTTTTTTATTATTTGTAGACAAATTGCAGACAGCAAGGAAACTACATGTTTTTCCCCCTCTATTTACTGGCTTTTTTGATGGGGTAAAATTTGATCTTCTCGTGCTCTGGATGAGTCCCTATTTGAGTCCGCGTTTGGAGTATTATCTCCTTTTTCATGTACTTGCTCCAAACAGAAAATTTGCTACTGCTTGAAATTGGAGTAAATTTCTAATTACGCAGCAATCTACTCCAATAAAATTTTTCGCTGTTTTTTCAAATTTGGAGCAAGTCACTCTAATTAAGAAAATAGCTCCAAAAACCACCTACTTCTATTCAACCTGCATTGGAGCAATATGAACGTAATCAAGTGTTTTACCCCAAGTCAAATTTTCCGGCAATCATCCTATTGGAGCAAACACCGCATGAATCTTAAATTTACTCCAAAACAATAGAATAAAATTTTATCCTTATTCCTACAAAGAATCCACAAACCGCATAAATGCAGCCTGACCCTCATCTGTCCGCTTATACACGCCCGCACATTCAAGTACCTTTACGAATACCTTGCTGATCTCGTCGTGCAGGATCTCTGTGATATTCTCCGCGGTAATCTCATAATTGCCAATCCAGGAATCTACCCAGTCTGCATGCTTCTCAATCAGCGCATTCTTGCGGATATCCTCGCCTGCTAATATCGCCTTGGATAATTCTGCCATCTCGCCCTTCAGACGCGCTGGAAGAACTGCAAGTCCCATAACCTCGATCAGTCCGATATTTTCCTTCTTGATATGGTGCAGGTCTGCCGATGGATGATAAACGCCCCACGGACATTTCTCGGTTGTAATGTTGTTCCGGAGGACAAGATCCAATTCGAGCTTATCGCCGTGCATCCGCGCAATCGGTGTGATCGTATTGTGCGGGACACCGTCTGTCTCACTGAAGATAAATGCATCCGCATCGGTGTATGTTCTCCAGCTTGTAAGGATATGATCGGCTGCTTTCGCCATCACATCCATATCATCGCCCTGCAGACGAATGACTGACATCGGCCATTTCACGATACCGGCTGTGACACTTTCGAATCCCGGAATCACAAACTTACGCTCATAGTCTGCCTTTGCCATCGCGAACACATAGCCACCACCCTGAAAATGGTCATGACTCAGGATTGAACCTCCAACGATCGGAAGGTCTGCGTTGGAACCTGCCATATAATGTGGGTACTGTCTGACAAAATCCAGAAGCTTGCGGAATACCGCATAATCAATCTTCATTGGGATATGCTGCTCATTGAAGATAATACAATGCTCGTTGTAATATACATATGGTGAATACTGTAAATAATAGTTCTGTCCATCCAGCTTGATCGGGATCACACGGTGATTCTGTCTTGCCGGATGTGAGAAATGTCCTGCGTAGCCTTCATTTTCCTTGCAGAGCAGACAAGCCGGATAACCGGATTTCTTCGCCTGTCCAGCCTTTGCGATATCTCGCGGGTCTTTCTCCGGCTTGGACAGATTGATCGTGATGTCGATCGGACCATATTCGGTGTCTGTCACCCATTTCTCATCCTTCGCGATACGGTCTTTCCGGATATAGTTCGTCGCCTGACTAAACCGGTAATAATAATCGGTTGCTTCTTTCGGGTTTTCCGCATAACGCTTTGCAAATTCTGCCCGTACCTCGCTTGGTGGCGGCGTAATGCAGCCCATGATCTTCGTATCGAACAAATCCTTTGCAGTTATGGTATCTTCCTTCAGGATGCCATTTTCATGCGCATATGTCATCATGTCCTCCAGAATCTCACAGACAGCTCTTGGCTCTGTAATCTCCGGATTCTCCTCATACTCCATCACGTCGAACAACTCCAGCAGGCGGTTCGTCGTATATACCTCATCTGCCTCGCAGATCAGACCATTTTCCTTTCCGTATATCACCAATTCACGAATCAGATCTGTAATCATAGTGATTCCTCCATTCTTCTTCCATCCTATTTTTGCAAGCGTAATGCTCACTTCATCCATTCCATTTTTTCGATATCAATTTTGCATCGATTGAAACTACGCCAGCACCTTCATACCGCCATACTTGCGGATCTTAAGCACCTTGCATGAATCTGCGCCAAACAGACGATCCATCGCTGCACGGTATTTATCTACAGCGTCATTCTTTACAAATGCCTGGATAGTTCCTGCAAATCCGCCTCCGTGCACGCGGGCAACACCTGCCCCATCTGCAAGCGCGATCTCACTGACTGCCAGCGCCAGCGACACATTCTGATGCATCACATCATGGCTTGTATAGACATTCTGCAGATACTTGAACGAAGAATCACCGGATTCCTTTACCTTCTGCAGGAATGCATCGATATCTCCTGCCTTTAATGCATCTACTTCCTCTTGTACCCGAACATCCTCACATAAGAAATGCAGCGCACGCAGTACGGCACGATCGCCAAATTTCTCGCGCAACTCCTGTGCATGGCTTAAGATATCCTCGATCGTAAGACCAAGCAGAACTTCCTTGCCGAAATACGATGCTACCGCTTTCATCTCTGTTGGAATCGCCGCATAGTCTGCGGTCAGATCTGCATGGGACCCCTTCGTATCTGTGATGCAAAGGCTGTATCCGTATGCATTCATATCGAACTCGACTTTTTCTACCTTCGGATTCTTTACATCTGCAAAATCAATGTGCACAAGATTTCCGACGGAGCATGCCATCTGATCCATCAGTCCGCAAGGCTTTCCGAAATACACATTCTCCGCATACTGTCCGATGATCGCGATCGTGATTGCATCAATGCCGCCATCGTTATACAGATAAGAAAGAATCGTTCCGATTACCGTCTCAAATGCTGCCGAAGAAGAAAGTCCGGCACCAATTAAAACATCACTTATAATATATGCCTGGAATCCACCAACTGCATAGCCACGCTCCTTTGCGCCTGCAAGCACACCTTTGATCAGGGCCGTTGTTGATTCCTTCTCCTCTTCCTTTAATGTCAGGTCATTTCCATCAATCACAATCTCATCGTATCCATCGGATACCAGACGGATCTGCATGTCCGGAAGCTTCTTCACGATTGCAATTGCATCTAAGTTGATGGATGTCGCAAGTACCTCGCCGTGCTGATGATCCGTGTGATTTCCACCAACCTCACTTCTACCCGGTGCACTGTAGATTTCAACTGCATCCGCTCCATATAATTTCTCATATGTCTCAATGGCTGCCACATAACGATCCTTCTGATATGGGAGCACATCCGCATCTACATAAACATCAAGCAACACATCATCGTATGCACCTGCCTGTAAATTCTTCTTTAATTCTGTTGTCTGTATCATATTGTTCCTCCTTTTATAATATGTAATGCCTGTACATTTTGGCAAATCATCGTAACCGATTCTGAACATGATCATAATGGTTCTTGCTTGTTACATTGAATATACCACCTGTTTAGTAAATGTGTCAATGCATTTACTAAAGTTTACTTTAAATATTTTCAAAATATATATAGACTTTATCAATCAATATGTGGTATATTGTGTTTAGTAAACATTTGAAAGGAGTTTTCTATGGCTACCATTCGTGATATTGCAAAAGAAGCTGGTGTATCGGCAGGCGCCGTATCCAGAATATTAAATAATGATGCTACTTTAAGTGTCGCTCCTGAGACAAGAGAACATGTACTTGCGATTGCTAAAAAATTAAACTATACCAAGTCCTCCCGTGCAAAAACGATGGCAAAGCCTGTATTTACGATGGGGATTGTCCTCTGGTATACGGCGGAGCAGGAATTAAAAGACAGCTACTATCTCCGCGTCAGACAGGGCGTGGAAGATTTCTGTATGAAGAATGCCATCCGCGTCGTGCGTATCTTCCCAAATGAACCGGATGGTCTGGCACAGCTTGCCTCTGTCAACGGACTGATCTGTCTTGGAAAATTCTCGAAAAAAGAGATTGATTCATTTCTGGATATCTGCAGCAATATAGTATTCCTGGATATGCCAGTCGATGGATATGATATCATATCCCTGACACTTGATTTTGAACGTGCTGTCTACGATGTCATGGATTACCTGACCGGACTTGGTCACACAAAGATTGCCCTGCTTGCCGGTTGCGAATATGTCGGAGATGGTGAGCGGCTCATCGATGCAAGAACGGTCGCTTATAAGAAATATATGGAACATCGGGAAATGGACGCTGAGACCTATGTACGGGAAGGAAGCTTTACCTCGCAGTCCGGCTATGATATGATGATTGATCTGCTTGACAGCGGCAATCTGCCAACGGCTGTATTTGCAGCGAACGATGCGATTGCACTCGGTGCTATGAAGGCAATCAAAGAAAGAGGTTATGAAATTCCACAGGATATCTCCATCGTCGGATTCAACGATGAAGAGTCCAGTACATTCATAACCCCTCCACTTACAACCATTCATGCCCCATCGTATGATATGGGACAGCATGGTGCAAATCTCGTCTATGTTGCTTCGAATCTCAGCATCAAGACACCACTCAAAGCCAAGATTCCATGTCCGCTTGTCATCCGGGAATCATGTGCCCGTGTCAAAGAGAACGGCTAATAATTGATTTATTCGGATAACAATATTTCTTTTGCCCGGCTGTACTTCTCTCTCCAATGCAGAATCTGCTTTTCGGAGCAGCCGGCCGCTTTCGAGCGGATCTCATCAGAATTATGCGCGAGATCTGCCAGTTTTACCTTCTTTGCAACCGCATTCGGTTTCAGATTCCGTACATAATCATAATAATCTACAGATTTGTCGTGTGTCAAAAGATGCACGGCTTCCGTTACAGCCGGAGGAAACTCCTGTTCCAATTCTTCAAGCGTGACTTCCGTATCTTCCACGACATCATGGAGAAGCGCCACCGTACAGCTTACCTCCTCATCCATCTGTTCTGCCAGATGAATCGGATGGAAGATATACGGCACCCCGCTTCTGTCCACCTGTCCCTCATGTGCATGATAGGCAAGCTTCATTGCCTTGATTGTCATACTTGTATAAACCACGGATTTCCTCCCACTGTCACTGTCTGTGTGATTCTCTAATCATTTGCACCCGGCATCTCGTAGAATGCTTCGGTCTCGTCAATATCATTGACTGGCGGCTTCAAGCCTTCAATCGTGATGTTATGCTTCTGTGCATAATCCCAGAGTGCTGCATGAACGGCTTCCTCTGCAAGCAGAGAACAGTGTACCTTCACTGGTGGCAATCCGCCAAGTGCTTCCATAACTGCCTTATTTGTAAGCTTCAAGGCTTCCTGAATGGATTTTCCCTTGATCATCTCGGTTGCCATACTACTTGTTGCAACAGCCGCACCACAGCCAAATGTCTTGAACTTGCAGTCACGGATGATCTGGTTGTCATCGACATCGAGATAGATACGCATGATATCGCCGCACTTTGCATTTCCGACTGTACCGACACCACTGGCGTTCTCGATTTCTCCTACGTTTCTTGGGTTCGTGAAGTGTTCCATAACCTCTTCACTGTAATCTATAATCTGACTCATCGTCATTACCTCCTTTTTGTAATGCCCCCTCACATGCGTTCGGCGGCAGGTCGTCGGACACATCCTAAATATGTGCTTCGCACATATGCGTCCTCCTAAAATCCTGTGTATGGGCTTACTGCTTGTTCTTCTTTACGAAGTCCTCATAAAGTGGTGACATGCTGCGCAGACGCTCTACAACCGTCTTGATTGCCTCTACGGTATAGTCGATTTCTTCCCTGGTTGTCTCATCGGACAATGTCAGACGCAGTGATCCGTGTGCGATCTCATGTGGCAGACCGATGGCAAGCAATACATGCGATGGATCGAGTGATCCGGATGTACATGCAGAACCACTGGATGCACAGATCCCCTTCTGGTCAAGCATGATCAGAAGTGACTCACCCTCGATGAACTGGAAACTGAAATTTACATTGTTAGGCAGACGCTTTACCTTGTCGCCGTTTAACTTCGTATATGGAACCTCGTCTAACACACTCTTGATCAGATAATCACGCAGCTCGACTTCCTTCTTTGTACGCGCTTCCATCTTCTCTTTTGCGAGTGTTGTCGCACGGCCAAAGCCTACGATACCCGGTGTATTGTGTGTACCGGCACGTTTTCCACGCTCCTGTGCTCCACCATGTACGAATGACTCGATCTTCACACCATTTCTTACATATAAAATACCGGTCCCCTTCGGTCCGTTGATCTTATGACCGCTGGCTGACAGAAGGTCGATATGATATTCGTCTACGTTGATTGGCACATGTCCATAAGCCTGTACCGCATCTGTATGGAACAGAATCTTATGCTTCTTCGTGATTTCACCAATCTCCTTGATTGGTTGGATGCTTCCGATCTCATTATTTGCAAACATAACGGAAATCAGGATTGTATCCTCACGGATTTCCTTCTCCAGCTCGTCAAGCTTCAGGATACCGTTCTCATCTACACCGACATAAGTGATCTCGTAGCCAAGCTTCTCAAGATACTCGCATGTATGCAGGATTGCATGGTGCTCAATGGCTGATGTGATGATATGCTTACCCTTGTTGCGAAGTGCAAATGCAAGCCCCTTCAATGCCCAGTTATCAGACTCACTTCCGCCGCCTGTAAAATAAATCTCATTTGGCTTTGCGCCAAGGAAATCTGCAACTTCCTTTCTTGCATTCTCAACCGCTTTCTTACTCTCGCCAGCGAAGCGGTATACACTTGCCGCATTTCCGTAATACTCCTGGAAATATGGATTCATTGCTTCATATACTTCCGGTGCAACTTTCGTTGTCGCCGCATTATCTAAATAAATTAACTCACTCATTGCTATGAATGCCTCCTTAATTCTTTACTTTTGTCCATGAGAAATTATAATCAGACATGTTTCAAAAGTCAACGAAACCGTCCGCTTTTATAATGAGAATAAATTTCATTTGCAGCGTTTCTCATACTGCTTTAAGATCTCAATATAACGGCTTCCAAGATGGCTGAGCGGGATTCCCTTTCGTTTCAGATACCCGATCGTCATCGTCTCCTCGCCTGCAAACGGCACCGCCGTATAACCATCTCCGTTTAACTCCTCACAGATAATACCGGAGCAAAGCGTATAGCCGTTTAATCCGGTCATCAGATTGAGCATCGTCGCCCGGTCATCCGCCTTGATCGTCTGCTTGTATTCGAGGTTGCTCAAAACCTCCTCCGCAAAATAGAAGGAATTTTTATTGCCCTGTTCAAACGACAGACACGGATATGGCTCTAAGTCCGTGAAGGAAATTGACCCCTTCCCGGCAAGCGGATGTCCACTTGCGAGATACACATAGACCGCGCAGTCAAACAAGGGCTTAAATTCCAGTTCATTTGCATCAAATACCTTTTGCAGTGCTTTCTGGTTAAAGCTGTTCAGATACAGGATGCCAAGCTCACTCCTGAAGTTCTTGACATTCTCGATGACCTCGCCGGTCTTCGTCTCGTGCACGGCGAGCTCGTACTCGTCAAGCGAGAAATTCCGTGCCAGCTTGATGAATGCTTCCACTGCAAAAGAATAATGCTGCATGGATACGCTGAATTTCCGCTTATGTTCTGCGGCGCCCAGATATTTTTCCTCCATCATCTGCTGCAGCTCCACCATCTGTCTGGCATAGCTTAAGAACTCTTCGCCCTCCGTCGTCACGACGATACCGCGGTTCGTCCGCAGAAAGATCTCTATCTGTAATTCTTCCTCTAAATCATGAATTGTATTCGATAATGCCGGCTGTGATACAAAAAGCTCACTTGCCGCCTTGTTCATCGACTTCATATCTGCAATTGTCACTGCATATCGTAGCTGCTGTAAAGTCATACGCCACTCCTATTCTTTCCTTTTACTCACACCTTGAATCACCATCGCGATTCCAAATGTCACGACCTCTGTGATCGGGAATGCCATCCAGACACCGGTCACACCAAAAAGCTTTGACAGCACGAATGCCATCAGGCTGATCACAACGATACCTCGTGAGACCGCAATCAGAGAAGATGCAAGCGCCTGTCCGGTCGCACTGAAAAATCCCGCTAACACAATATTCACCGCTGCCACTAAGAATCCTAAGAAATAAATCCGGAGTCCCGGCACGGCAAGCTTCGCTAACTCTGCCGACTGTGCACTGTTGAAGATATCAACCAGTCCCTGCGCGAACACCCACACCGCAGACACTAGCACGATTGACAGAATAACTGCGATCACAAGTGACTGCCGTAAGATCTTCTTGACATCCTCTTTGTCACCATGTCCGTACGAGGTGCTCGCAAGCGGCTGTAAGCCCTGCGATACACCATTAAAGATCGCTGTTCCGACAAGTGCAATGTTCGCGATCACACCATATGCAGCAACTGCGTTATTTCCGGATAATGCAAGCAGAATAAAATTAAATACGAGCGTTGTGATACTGTTCGCGATCTCTCCGACAAACGCCACAACGCCAAGGCTTGCCGCGGAAGCAAGCAGCTTGAAGCTTGGCAGATGCCATTTGAACACGATCGTATTTTTCTTCGACAGATAATGGATCATGCAGATACCGATGCTGATGATCGGTGACACGCCGGTTGCAAGTGCTGCACCACGCATCCCCATATGCATCGGGAACATGAATACATAATCAAACACAATATTGAACAGGCTGCTAAGTAACGTTGCCGCCATCGCAATGTTCGGCGCGTTATCATTTCTTACAAATGCGGTAAATGTATAGTTTGCGATGAAAAATGGCGAGAATAACATCGCGATACGCAGATAATCCGTACCGATCGACAGGATATCTGCATCTGCTCCCATCAGCTTCAGAATCTCTGCAGGAAAGGAATTTCCAAGCAGTGTAAATCCAATTCCGATCAGAACTGCGAACATCACAGCATTTGAGAAATACAGCTTCGATGTCTCGTTATCGGTCATCTTGCAGAGCGAATACCGCGTCGCAGAACCAATTCCGATTAAAGAACCAATGGCAAATAGCAACCCATAGATTGGCAGCGTCAGATTCAACGCTGCGATACCCAGGGTTCCATTTGCCACGGAGATAAAAAATGTATCTGCGAGGATGTAGCACGACATGCCCATCATCGCAAATACATTTAAAAATATGAACTTTCTTAATTTCTTGCCTGCGTTCATCTACTCGTTGTTATTTTCTGTGAAATAACCCTTTCTTCTCATAAGGCTTGTGCTCGATGCCAAGTACCTTGTAGCCAAGCTTCTCAACTTCTTCTGTAAATTTTGCATCATCGAAGCCTTCCTCAGCTACGATCACAGTCTCCTTCTTCGCATGGGAAGAGCTGACTTTCTTCACCTTGAAATTATTTCTTACCATGTCGTTCATATGTGACTCGCACATACCACACATCATACCATCAATCTTTGCAATAATCTGTTCCATTTTGTTTTCCTCCTTAAACTACATGAATTTATATAGAATGTCAACCTCTTCTATGCTGTCTCCCGCTTCTTCTTTCCGAATTTGAACAGATTCAGACGAAGCGCATTGGTAACAACACAGAAGCTTGACAGACTCATCGCTGCTGCACCGAACATCGGATTCAATGTCCAGCCAAATAAATGAACCCACGCACCTGCGGCAAGTGGGATTCCTATAATATTGTAAATAAATGCCCAGAAAAGATTCTCGTGGATATTCCGCAAGGTCGTACGGCTCAATCGGATTGCTGCCGGCACATCGGATAACCGGCTCTTCATCAGCACAACATCCGCCGCGTCAATGGCAATATCCGTTCCGGCTCCGATCGCGATACCCATATCCGCACGTGTCAGTGCCGGAGCATCGTTCACACCATCGCCGACCATCGCAACCTTTCCTTTCTTCTGCAGATCCGCGATCACCGCTTCCTTTCCATCTGGAAGCACGCCTGCGATCACTTCATCGACACCTGCCTGCTTGCCGATTGCCTGCGCCGTCTGCTCATTATCACCGGTCAGCATAACAACATGGATACCCATATTTTTAAGTTCTGCGATTGCTTCCGGGCTGTCCTCCTTCATCACATCGGCAACTGCCACCATACCAAGGATCTTACCATCCTCCGCGAAGAACAATGGTGTCTTTCCTTCGGTTGCGTATACATCTGCCTGCTTTTGTAGCCCAGCTTCTTCCTCTTTTGCTATCTTGACCTGACTGGAAATATATTTCCAGTTTCCACCCTGCAGATGTTTTCCATTCCGGACGCCCATCAGACCATTTCCGGAAACTGCCTGAAACTCCTCAACACCTGCTTCTGTCTGGTTGTTCGCATCGCCCCATGCAATGATCGCCTTCGCGAGTGGATGCTCACTTTTCTGTTCCAGCGCATATGCGGCATGCATCAGATACGACTCCTCACAGCCAACCGGATAGATATCTGTCACACGCGGTTCGCCCTTTGTGATCGTACCGGTCTTATCGAGTGCAACAATCTGTACCTTTCCTGTTTCCTCCAGAGAAACGGCTGTCTTAAACAAGATTCCATGCTTTGCACCCACACCATTTCCAACCATGATGGCAACCGGAGTTGCAAGTCCGAGTGCACACGGACAGCTGATAACCAGAACCGAAATCGCTCTTGCAAGCGAATATCCAACCGATCTGCCGACAAGCATCCAGACCACAAATGTCACAATGGCGATGCTGATAACGATCGGCACGAATATACCGGATACCTTATCTGCCACCTTTGCGATCGGCGCTTTCGTCGCTGCTGCATCGCTCACCATATGAATGATCTGTGACAGCGTCGTATCCTCACCGACACGGGTTGCCTCACAGAGCAGATACCCGGACTGATTGAGTGTCGCAGCAGATACCGGATCACCCGGATTCTTGTCCACCGGGATACTCTCCCCAGTCAGTGCGGATTCATTGACTGCACTGTTTCCTTCCTTGACAAATCCATCCACCGGGATATTCTCACCCGGACGGACGGCGAACAGATCACCGATATGAAGCTGCTCGATTGGCACAGTCTGCTCCTCACCATCCTTGACTAGAACAGCGGTCTTTGGTGCCAGCTTCATCAAGCCTTTTAATGCATCGGTCGTCTTGCCCTTTGACTTTGCTTCGAGCATCTTTCCGACTGTGATCAGTGTCAGAATCATCGCCGCGGATTCAAAATAAAACTCATGCATGTAATGCATAACCATTTCGTCCTGTTCCTTGACAACTGCATCGGTCATTGCAAACAGTGCATACACACTATAGATAAAGGATGCTGCAGAACCAAGCGCCACGAGCGTATCCATATTTGGTGCCCGGTGTATGAGTCCTTTGAAACCATTTACGAAGAACTTCTGGTTTACAACCATGATTGCGATTGTGAACAGTAGCTGTACAAGTCCCATCGCTATGTGATTGCCATCGAAGAACGGCGGCAATGGCCAGTTCCACATCATATGTCCCATCGACACATACATGAGCGGGATCAGCAGGACTACCGACGCAATCAGGCGTTTCCGCATCAACGGTGTATCTGTATCTTTCAGTACATCGGCATCATCCTCCGCGCCGCCGGATTGTTTTCCGGCTTTCATCTTCGATGCTTTATAGCCGGCTTTCTCGACCGCCTGTATGATTGTCGCTGCATCTGCCGTTCCTTCCACGCTCATTGAATTGGTGAGCAGGCTCACGGTACAGTTTGTCACGCCTTCCACCGCCGAGACCGCTTTCTCGACACGTGCGCTGCAGGCGGCGCAGCTCATCCCCTTCACTTTATATTGTTCCATGTAATAAATTCTCCTTTCCTAATTGTGAAATTGCCAATATATCTTTCACATATATTTCCATATTGGTTCATGCCATATACAATGTATTGAACCTAAGAAGTTCTAAAATGTTCTGTTTTACATATTCATAAAATACGCCACCACCGCACGGGTATTGCCCCCTCGCTTTGCTCGTCGGCAGGTTGTCGGGCGCATCCTAAATATGAACTCCGTTCATATGCGCCCTCCGCTCGCCATCCATGGCTCAGTGGCGGTTTGTTTGAACATCGTGTTCAAACATGGCTATATCACATACAGAACATTAAGAACTTCTAAGCTTCAAACATATCGTATATTTTCATGAATCAATATGAAAATATATGATATACATGCACTTAGCAATTACACAATTATTTCTGATTGCTTATATTTACATCTTTACTTCATCAGCTTTTGTAAAAGCGTTACTAACTCGTCGATCACTTCGTCGTTTCCTTGGCGGATGTTGTCTGCCACACAGGTTTTTACGTGGTTGGCAAGCAGTACCTTATTGAAGCTGTTGAGTGCCGATGTGACCGCGGAAACCTGGATCAATACATCCGTACAGTATGCATCCTTTTCCAGCATATTCTCGATGCCTCGCACCTGTCCCTCGATCCGCTTCAGCCGGTTCATCAAATCCTTTTTTTCTTTTTCCTGTCGTTCTTTATGTTTCCCAGAACAACAAGGACAATTCTTTTCTTCTTTATTTTCTTCCATAAATCAAATACCCCCTACAGGTATATAGCCTATACCGGTAGGGGGTATTTGTCAATAGGTTTATTTGATACGATTTTTCAATTACTTCTCATTTACGTAAGCTGGTGTTGCATTTCTGCCAAGCTTTGCCAGCATTTCCTTGTCACTTGCAATTGTCGCGCAGGCAACGGTTGTCAGCATATCGCCCGTGATCGTTGCAGATGCACCAGACTGGAATGCAATCTCGCCATCGTTTGTCAGAAGTGCACGTCCGGCTGCCAGACGGATATTTGCCTCCGGGTTGATGTAACGGAAGAATGCAATCGTACGCAGGATATCATCCTCGGTCAGAGACTCACGATCTTCAAGCGGTGTTCCCTTGATTGGCATCAATGCATTGATTGGAATAGACTCCACACCTGCTTCTGCCAGATCAACTGCCATGCTCAGACGATCCTCCCATGTCTCACCCATACCGATGATACCACCGGAGCAAGGACACATGCCCTCTGCCTTAACTGCCTTGAGTGTCTCGATCTTCTGATCGTAAGTATGTGTGGTACAGATATTCGGGAAGTTTCTTCTTGAAGTCTCGATATTATGATGGTAGCTTGTCACGCCTGCCTCATGTAGACGGTGCAGCTGCTCTGGTGTCAGGAATCCCATAGATGCACAGAGGTCGATCTTACATTCCTTATGCATCCGCTCAAATGCGTGAATGGCTTTCTCGAATTCTTCTCCGGTCAGTGCACGGCCACTTGTCACGATCGAGAACCGATGTACTTCATGCGCCTCGTTGAAACGACATGCCTCCATAATCTTCTCCTCGTCCAAGAAATCATACACTTCACAGTTTGTATGGTTGTGTGCGGACTGCGCACAGAACTTACAATCCTCCGGACATCTGCCGCTTCGACCGTTGATGATTGAACACAGGTCTACATCCTCACCAATAAAATATTCCCGGATCTTATCTGCGCCTGCACGCAGCTCATCCAGATCACATGTCAGGAATATAGACAGATCATCATCCTTTGTGATTCTCCTTCCCTTTATGATTTCCTCTGCCAGTTCCATCATTGTTGCCATTTTTCTCGTCTCCTTTTTCTCTTGTATTTCTATCAATTGCAGAATATATTCCTGTTATTTTGCAACTGTCTATTACGTATTTTCCATCACTTCATCTGCGGATTTCATTTCTTATCATAATCATCTAAGAAATGATGTTTCACGCCATTCTGCTTATACGCGATTACTGTACTTAAATTAACATTCTCCACACTCTTGAAGATGTTTCCTTCCACAAACGGATTCGTCTTCGCAAGCTCATGGATCAGTTTCTTCACTTCCAGACGTTTGGAATTGCTCTGTCCATCCTTATCACACGACGAACAAGTATCCGTGAATTTGCAGGCACACTGAATAAAATGCAGATGATTCGCATCCCGCCACGCCTTGATATCATCCTCACGCACAAGATACAACGGACGGATCAGTTCCATGCCCTCAAAGTTCGTACTGCGAAGCTTCGGCATCATCGTCTGTATCTGTGCACCATACAACATTCCCATCAGGATTGTCTCGATCACATCATCGTAGTGATGTCCAAGTGCAATCTTATTACAGCCAAGTGCCTTTGCCTGACTGTACAGATGTCCGCGCCGCATACGCGCGCACAGATAACACGGTGATTTCTCCACATGGAATACCGACTCGAATATGTCCGACTCAAATATCGTGATTGGAATATTCAGATTCTTCGCATTCGTCTCAATGACCTGCCGGTTCTCCGGACTGTAGCCCGGATCCATCACGAGAAACTGCACCTCAAATGGAAACTTATTATGCCGCTTTAACTCCTGGAAAAGCTTCGCCATCAGCATCGAGTCTTTGCCTCCGGAGATACAGACTGCAATGTTATCACCGGGCTTTACAAGTTCATATTCGTTGATTGCCTTCGTGAACTTGCACCAGATTTTTTTGCGGAACCGCTTCCGTATGCTTTCCTCCACATCCTTTGCGAAATCAGTATCTGGCTGTTCTGCCGGCTCCTGCATGGCAAGCATCAGCCACGCCATATAACCGCCTTGTAAGTTATAGGTCTCCACGCCCTGCTCCCGCAGCATCAGCACCGCATCCGCACTTGCTTCTCCTCGCTTGCAGTAAATCAATATCTTGCCCGCATTCTTCCACTCATCGATATACGCAGAAAGCTCTGCCTGTGGCACGGAAATGGCTTCTGGCAGATGTCCATATGCATACGACATACTGTCCCGGATATCCACGATCGTATATGCCTTATAATCCTTTAATTCCTCTGGTGAAATATCGTACATGTCCTTATCCTCCGAGCTAAAATCCATGTAACTTGCTCCGAGCCGAAGCTGTTACTGCATTGATGACCGGGCTTTATGCAGCTATCTGCACCCGCCACCCATAAATGTCAAAAATTCTACCACATCGCCCTCTTGCAATCTGGTATCTGCGAATTGCTCACGTTCCACAAAATCATCATTTACTGCCACCTTCACATGCTCTGGTGTCTCCAGCTGCTCCTGTGCAATCAGCTCCGCCACCGTAATGCCATCAGCGACCACCTTCTTTTTTCCGGCTAATTCTATATTCATGTGGGGTTCCTCCCTGTATAAAAATTATAACTGTTTCCTGTTACCTTTTTGCAGGTATACATGGCAGCATCTGCACACTGATATATCTTTTCAAACGCATGCTCCCGATCCGGTGCACAAAGCACGGCACCCATGCTGACAGAGACTGCATCCCCTTTCATCTTCGGGATTGCAATTTCACGAATCCGTTTAAAAAATGCCTGTATCATTGTTTCCGCCTGTATCCGCTCCGTTACTTCTGGTGCATACACAGCAAACTCATCTCCGCCAAGCCGCATACAGACACCCGCTTCCTCAAAAGTCCGCTTCAAAGCATCCGCTACTTGTATCAAAACCTCATCACCAATACTATGCCCATATGTATCATTGATATGTTTAAACTTATCGACATCAAGCAATAAGAACATACCATTTTTCTTTGCCTTTAACAACTTCTCGATCTGTGATTCTCCATATCCGCGGTTGCAGATCTTCGTCAAAGAATCCATTTGGGACTGCACAAGCAGACGTTGTTCAAACTTTTTATTTTCTGTAATATTCATGGCGCTTGTCAGACTGACACGATCTCCATTTGCAAGTGTAATCAGCTTCGTATGACAAAGCACAAACACACGCTCATCGCCCCGCATGACCTCATATTCCCGCACATACGGCTCCACAAGAGTATCACGTACTGCCAGATACTTTTCCAGTGCTTTTTTATCCACAAAATGAGATAGAAAATCCTCATGTGTAAGCTGGTTTCTCTTTGTCTCATCAATTCCAAGCATCTCCATTAGTGCACGGTTGATCACAAGAATCCGATTTGTCTTAATCTCGACTGCAATCACCCCACCACTTTGCATCTGAAGCAGTTCCCCATAAATTTCATTCTGGTTTTCGAGTGCCTGCTCGAGTGCTGCCTGATATTCGAGTTCCCTCTTTTTTTCTTCGTCAATATACTGCACACCAAAAATCACATTATTCAGATCACCATTTTCCAAACGATCAACAACGATTAAGTTGGCACGGCACCAGCGATCCGTCGAGCTATAAAACTCATGACTGATATAATCACATTGCTTCATCCGTTCATTTAACGTCGTAAGCTCTGAAAATGCAAGTGTTCCATCCCAATACTGTGGATCTGTCAAATGCTCCATCACGGAACGCATCTGCTCTGTTGCATGCTCCGTCCGATTTATATACCGACGCACATCATTGTTGCTGTTAAACTCCTTCTGCGTATCTGCCGGAATATTCAAAAGATGCATAGAAATATATATATGTGCCAGAGCACTAATCACGCGCTGTTCCAAAGTGATTCGCTTCTGGATATCATTGACAATCAACGAAGCAACGGACCGGAGCAACAACAACGTATATGTGTTATCCTTCGGATTGTCAACGCCGATAAAACCAATCAGTTTTGTCTCTGAATAAAGAGGTGCCACCATCAGACTCTCCACCCCCTGTATCTTAAGCAGCCAGTACTCCTCGGAGCTTTCATCCAGTTCTCCATCTCTGGAATTCAAATACACCTCTCCCTGCTCCTTGAATAGGGCAATCCATCGGTCAATCATGGATATCTCAATTCCCTGTAGCATATCTTTCTCCGGTGTAATTCCAGCCTTACAATATTCATAGGTGTTATCCATATGAATTTCATCTTCCGCAAACTCGAAAATGTATGCACGATCTGCATCGTGAAATTCTGCAATGATTTCCAGCAGGTTCTGAATCGCATGATCCATATCGCTGCCAGTGCGAAGCGTATGGATACACTGCATCAAAGCCTCATCAAATTGTTCATGCTCCATTTTTTCATCCCCTTTTTATCTACAGTTTCAAATCCCGGTATGTGTTCACGAGCTCTGTGACCATATCAGCATTTTCTGATGCTGCCGCCTCAGAAAGTGCCTGTAAAAATTCCAGATTATCTCCATCATAGCCATAGCTTTTCAGGCGATCCAGGTGCGTTCTTACCTGTTCAAAATCCCCTGCCTTGGCAAATTCCGCTATTTTATCGAGCACCGCGATTGAAATTAGTGTCAGATCCTCTGGTATCTGCATAGCCTTGTCGGATTCAGCCTGCTCAGCATCTTCATTTTCCGCGATAGCATCCTTTTCGCTTTGCTGTGCCATCTTTGCCGCATACTCTTCATCCGTCATGCCAGACACCTCATCAACAAACCGCTCATAATCCTCCAGGATCAAAAGCAGATATACAAGCTCGTCAATGAATCCCCGCAGATTCTGCCGCAGCTGATCACGCTTTCCGACATTGATTGACGTCTCCATCCTTGCAGCATATCTTGCAAGCTCATATGCGCCAATGCTATTCGATAACGTACGAATCGAATGAATCTTCGTCTTAAATGCCCGGATATCCCGCGTTGACTTCTCTGCCAGGGTGTTCGCTACATCTTTGTTCTGTGAATAAAATGCCTGTATCAGCTTATTATACACTTCAATGCTTCCACCAATACGCTGAATTGCCTCTTCCACATCCAGCGATTCCTGCAGACGAATCAGTCCTTCCCGGAACCGTGAACCCTCAATCAAAAGGCGGATGTCATCCGAACGCTCCTGTAACTTATCCTCTGGCAGACAATCCTTTAATATCGCTGCCACCCGTCGTGGTTCGATTGGTTTTACCATACTGTCTGTAAATCCAGCCGATATATGACTGCCACGGTTTCCCTCAATAGCATCTGGATCAAGTGCAATAATCGGTAACATCGCATACTTGATGTCATCCAGTTCCCGAATTTCCTTCATTGCATCAATACCACTCATGATCGGCATGGACAGATCCATAAAGACAACATCATACTCATGATTCAATACCATATCAATTGCGCTGAGTCCCGATGTTGCAACATCCAGCTTCATATCAAAGGATGTAAGCACCTTGCGGCTGACTTCAATGCTGACCTCATCATCATCCACCAGCAGCGCGGATACCTCAGGCAGCCATAGCTTCTCCGCATCCTCTTTGGATACAGTATCCTCGATTTTTGATACGACCTGTCCACTGCTCAGCTTTACAGCCGGCTTCTGGTTCAATGACAAAACAAAGGTCGAACCAGCGCCATACACACTTTCCACAGATAACTCCGCATCCAGAATATCCGCATATCCCTTCGCAATTGCAAGTCCAACGCCATGTCCCGGATGGGTACTGTTTTTCAAGCTGTCTCCACTCTCGTACAGATCAAATATATTATCCAGCCGCTCTTCCTGAATTCCAATGCCAGTATCTGCAATCGTAAATACAATATTTAACATATCCTGATGTGCATGATCGGTATATTCATAACTATCCACAGACAGGGTAATACTTCCCTGCTTTGTATAGCGGATTGCATTGTCCAGCAGACGCACCAGAATATTTCGGATCTTATCAACATCGCCAATCAGATTATCTGTTACATTTTCACCAAGCTCTACAAAGAACTTTACAGACTTATCCTTATCTGCCAGCTCCTGCAATGCAAGCTCTGACATATCCGCTACCAGATCAGAGATTGCGTAATTACTCTCCTCCAACTCAAAACGTCCAGATTCAAGCTTGGCAAGCAATATAATATCATCAACACTCGCCAGAATATCATTACCGATATCATAGATACCACAGATATCCTTTCGATACGGAGAATCCTTATCTACCATATGCAGAAGTTCGTCTGCCTTCACCATCATCGCATGAATTGGTGTCTTGATCTCATTACTCATGTTTGCTAAGTAATCATTCTTCGCGGTACTTGTCTTAACCGCTTCTTCATGTTCTCTCGACAACTGCTCCAACGCAGAGGTCTTGGATTTCAGCATCCGCCTGACACGGATCACCGTGAGCACCAGAAGCAGGAAAACGATTACCAGACTAAAAACCAAGATAATGCGTGCCATCGGACTTTCAAAGACACTCTCCTCCTTTTCAATCACAAACGAAAGCGGCTCTGCACACGCAGTTCCGTCGCCATTATACGCGTTTACAGTAAATGTGTAAACACCACCGTCCAGATTCGTGTAAACCGCCTGCAGCACATCGTCACCATGCAGTTCGGTCGCATTGGACTCAAACCCTTCCAACCGGTATTCCACCTTGATGTTTGACCGGTTTGTATAGGAAAAGACTGCAAAATCAATCGTCACCTTCGATGCATCACTTTTGATCACAAGACCATCGTTCAAATCATCAAACTCATAAGAAGTTCCGTCAATATCAATCCGTGTCACCTTGATAATCGGCTGCACTTCGTTGTACCAGATGTGTTCTGTATCTAAGACCGAAATACCTTCATTACAACAGATATACAGCTTTCCGGTCGTATCAATACAAGCATTTCCGGTCGTATTGATCGTCTTTGTCAGACCATCTCCCGTTGCAAAATACCGCCCGGATATTCCGTTACTTCCAAGCAGCTCATCCTCCGAAGAGCGAAGCACGCCCATCGAACCAATCAGCCAGACAGACCCACGTGCGATCTCGATATCATACACACTGTTTGAATATTCTACATTACTGATCATGCGAAACGCTTCGTTGTAGAAGCACAAACCACTGTCTGTCCCAATCCAGACACCCTGATTGCCCTGTGCAAAACAGGATACAACATCCGAATTCAGACCATCCTCCGTGCTGTAATGCAGCAATATATCCTTTCCGGCTTCCAATTCATAGATTCCTTCACCGTCCGTTCCTGCCAGTATATCGCCCTCCTGTGTCTCAAACAGCGACAATATATTAACCTCAGCAAGTTCCTCTCCGCTACGATAAACCCGTTCCACTTTTCCGGTCTCATCCAGAATCGCAAGTCCTTCTGTCGTAGCAACCGCAAGCCTGCCATCAGACAATGGAAGCGTACAATTCACTGCCATGCCCGGCAATCCATCCGACCTTCCGTACACTGTGATCGTTCCGTCTGCCTGATATTTCACAACGCCATATTTTCGATTGGTAGATATCCACAATGTACCAGAATCGTCCGCAGTGATATGGCGTACACTAACATTCTTCAGGAGTTCTGTCAGATCATTGACTTCCTGTTCTTCCTTTGCATTGTAGATATAAAGTCCATCATCCGTTGCAATGTATTTCTTCCCACGATATTCATATACGGCATTTACCATGCTTTCAGCCATGCCACTTGCCATATTGTAATCAGAAAATTTGCTCTTCGTCAAAAGCAGCAGCCCAAGACGAGAAGATGCAATCCAATAATTTCCCTCGTAATCCTGAATCATATCTGAGATATACGTATCAATCTGGCTGTCATTGATGCGAACGAAATTTGCCTGCTTATCAAAATATCCATAACCGTTATCTGCACACACCCACAGTCTGCCTTCTGCATCCTGCATGAAATTGTTGATGCCCTCAACACCGGCTGCCAGCGTCCGTTTGCTTGTTGCTGTCCGGTACGCACGGACTTCCCTGCCACTGCTTCCTACATAGACATAATCCTGACAGGTCTGAATCGTGTTCCATTCCTCTCCCGACTCTTCCTGCTCTGTAATCTCATGCAGCACATTTTCCTGATTAAATACATAGATTTTTCCACCTGCAGCAAGTCCCCAGATCTCATCGTCTTTTGCAGTCAGCCCACGGAATTCCATACTTGCAAGCACCGCATCCGAATACGCAGCGAGACAATACGCCGACGTATCGGAACGTTTATCCTGATCTGCCTGCGCAATCACAAACAAGCCACTTGTACATGCCACATAGATTGTCCCATCCTGTCCTTCCGTGATTGCCAGAATCGTTTTATTTCCATTGTAATATTCTTCCTGCAGATGATGAGTCTGTCCACCCTCGATATAAAACAATCCATAGTTATCCGTGCCAATCCACATCCGACCATCCTGATCCTGCATGATACAGTTGATTGAATACAGATCCGTACGATCCGTATCCCACAGGTCAATACTCTGAAATCCGGAACCATTGGAACGATAAAGTCCACCATCCGTTCCTGCCCATATATATCCAGACGATGACTGATACAGACAGTTTACCTCATTGCTGCCGATGCCTGATTTCTGATTATATACAGACTGCATATAACCAGCCAGAAAAGAATCCTTCGCATAGGACATAACCGGATTCCAGAAAGAAAACAGCAGAAAAAGGCATACCATAAGGAATGCCATGCTTTCTGCTGCCAATTTATGATTGTTCCACTTATTCTTTATCATATTGGTATCAATCTTTATCTTTCATTTTTTATGCTTCTTTTAAGAATACTTTATAGCATTTATATGCCTCATAGATATCTGCCTTGGATGTAATCTCCCATGGTGCATGCATGTTTAAAACAGCAACTCCACAATCGATCACTTCCATACCATACAACGACAGAATATATGCAATTGTTCCGCCACCGCCGACATCGACCTTTCCAAGCTCAGCCGTCTGGAAGCAGACCTCATTTTTATCCATCATCTTACGGATACGTGCAATGTATTCTGCATTTGCATCGTTGCTTCCGGACTTTCCTCTGGAACCGGTAAACTTGCTGAATACAACGCCACGTCCAAAATAAGATGCGTTGTTTTTCTCAAATGCATTTGCAAATAAAGGATCATACGCTGCATTTACATCGGAAGAAAGCATGCTGGAGTTTGCCAGACATCTGCGCAGCGATAACTCACTGAATTCTCCCATTGCATCCATCAGTTCTGCCACAGAATTCTCGAAGAAACGGGACTGCATGCCTGTCGCACCGACACTTCCAATCTCCTCTTTATCTGTAAGCAGACAACAGGTTGTCTTTTCTACCTCATCGACTTCCAGCATCGCTGCCAGAGATGTATATGCGCAGACACGGTCATCCTGTCCGTAAGACATAACCATACTGTGATCCAGTCCTGCCTCCCGCGCATGTCCGGCTGGAACAACCTCAATCTCTGCGGACATGAAGTCCTCTTCTGTCATATCATATTTCTCTTTCAGAATCTCAAGGATGCCTTCCTTAACTGCATCCTTTTCCTTTCCTTCCAAAGGCTTACTGCCTACAAGGACATCTAAGTTTTCTCCCTCGATTACCTTGTTTGCCTTTTTCTCCATCTGCTCACCAGCCAGATGAATCAGCAGATCGGTCACACAGAAGACGGGATCATTCTTATCCTCGCCGACATTAACAGTGATCACAGTTCCATCTTTCTTTACAACCACACCATGCAATGCAAGCGGCAATGTTACCCACTGATATTTCTTGATACCACCATAGTAATGGGTATCCAGATATGCAAACTCTTCGCTCTCATACAACGGATTCTGCTTTACGTCCATACGAGGCGAATCAATATGTGCACCTAAGATGTTCATACCCTTTTCAAGCTTCTTCTTTCCGATCTGGAACAGGGCAACTGTCTTGTCCATGCAGACACTATATACCTTGTCACCTGCCTTGAGTGCCTTCTTATCCTTTGTGATATCTGACAGATTCACATAGCCTTTTTCTTCTGCCTGCTTTACTATCTGCTTTACACACTCACGTTCCGTCTTTCCTTTATCCAGAAACTTCAGATAGTTCTTACAAAGCTTCTCCATCTCGTCTAACTGCTTTTTATTGTACGTTGTCCATGCATTTTTACGTCTCATTGTCATAGCCTCCTGTCAAAAACACTTTACCTTCATTATACCAACTTTGATACAACCTTATGTAAAATTGCAAATGCATCATCGCATTCTTTCTCTGTAATATCGAGTGGTGGAACCAGACGGATCACATTTGGTCGAACCGCTGTGATCAGCAGACCTTCATCAGCTGCCTGATATTTCACATCCGTTGCTATATCCTTGTTAAACTCTACACCGATCATAAGTCCACGTCCACGTACCTCTTTCACACATGGAAGTTTCAAAAGTTCCTCACAGAAATATGCACCGATCTTGTCTGCATTTTCCGGAAGTTTCTGATCTATGATCTCTCCAATCTGCGCATAGCTTGCTGCACAGGCTACCGGGTTTCCTGCATAGGTGCTTCCGTGTGCACCCGGACCAAATGTAAGTGCAAGCTTTGCACTCGTACACATTGCTCCGATCGGCATACCGCCGCCCATTGCTTTTGCCATGCTGACACAATCCGGCTTAACACCATATCCCATATACGCCATCAGACTTCCGGTTCTTCCCCAGCCGGTCTGTACCTCATCAAATAGCAACAGCATATTACGCTCATCGCATAATTTGCGCAAGCCCTGTAAGAACTCCTTCGTTGCAGGAATAACGCCGCCTTCTCCCTGTACCGGTTCTACCATAATTGCAATCGTATCATCCGTACACGCATCTGCAAATGCCTGTACATTATTGAACTCTGCATAAGAAAAGCCCGGAATCATCGGATCATAGTTTCTCTGAATCGCTGTACCCGGCTGTCCGGTTGCTGCCAGAGTTGCAAGTGTCCGTCCATGAAAGCTGTTCTTGGCTGTTACAATATGATAACGGTTTGGTCCAAAATTATCCTTTCCGTATTTTCTGGCAAGCTTGATCATAACCTCATTTGCCTCTGCGCCGGAATTCTGGAAGTAAATCTTCTCCATGCCAATTGCGTCACAAATCCGCTGTGCCAACATGACCATTGGAATCGTATAGCAATAATTGGATGCGTGCATCATCTGCTGTGCCTGCTCTATGATTGCTTCCACAACCTTTTTATTACAGTGCCCGGCTGAGTTTACAGCGATACCTGCCATAAAGTCAAGATACCGTTTGCCTGTCTCATCGATCACATAATCATCCTCACCCTTTTCTGCAATGAAATCAAAGCGCTTAAATGTCTCATAGAAATACTTATTATACATCTCTTTGATTTCTTCTTTTGTCTTTCCGGTACTCTTCAAGTCCATTTCTCTCACCTCATATGCTATAAATTTCAGATGCCGACAGGAAACCTGCCGGCATAATATTAATTATTTGTTCCGTATATCTGACTTGCTACCAGATTATCCAGAATTCCAACCAACTGTCCGATTTCCGGCTTGCTGATCTGTGCATCTGCGCCAAGCAGATCACCCTTCCGCTTCATATCCTCATTGATCAAAGATGAAAATATCACAATCGGAATCTGCCTCAAGCCCTCTGTCTCACGAATCTTCTTGATCAGATGATGTCCATCCATCTGTGGCATCTCAATATCTGTAATCAGGCACTTCGCACCATATTCCACACCATTGTTTTTCTTTAGCTCACACAGATAATCCCATGCTTCCTGTCCGTTGTTCTTGATTGTAAGCTTTGTATAACCGGCTCTGTGCAGTGCATCCTCGATCAGCTTACAGAGCATCATGGAATCCTCTGCAATCAGGATTGGAATGCTGTTACGCTCACGATCTTCCAACTCTGTCACCTGAGAAATCTTCAGACTTGTCTCCGGGCAGATACCTTCCACGATACGTTCAAAATCAAGGATAATCAGCAAATTGTCCTCATTCTTGATAATACCTGTCGCGATTCCGGTTCCCGGACCACTGACGGTTGCATCCGGCTTCACAACGTCCTTCCATGATACACGGTTGATACCCAGTACGGACTGTACATCAAATGCGATATTCAAGTTATTAAAATTCGTAACGATCAAAAAGTTATTCTGCTTGTCCGGATTGGGAAATCCCAGTGTCTGGAACAGATCAATGACTGTAATGATATCCCCACGTGGCATGAAGATTCCTTCAATACATGGGTGTGAATTTGGAACCGGTGTAATCTTCTGATATGGAAGAATCTCCCGCACCTTCTCTACATTGATTCCATAATGATTTCCATTTATGATGAACTCAAGAACCTCAAGTTCGTTTGTACCGCTCTCCAATAAAATGTTTGAATCCATATGTACCCTCCTCTATGTAAGACTGCTCTTACTATTCAAGCTGTAACACAGCACTTGTTCCGCCATATTTTACCTGTAATTTCAAGTCCGTCCATTTGTTTGCCACAGAATCAGAAACCGTATACAAAAGCACAGCTTCCTCCCGGCTGCTCGCCTGAATCGTCTTGTCATAGGTATACAGATCATCCGCTAAGATCGTCAGCATCTGCTTGGTTGTCCGGCTGTTATCCACGAAAATATTATAATTGACATCCTTATTATACAGATCAACTGCCTGATCTTCGTTCGTCTTGTTTTCCACCTCGAACTTCAACACCAACAGCTTATACCCTTCCGGTGCCTGCACCTCAATATACATACCATCCTGATCATACGATGGATAACTGTCCACCACCATGTAATATGCATACCTGACAGAGATACGGCTCTCTCCGATAAATGCGGCGATATCAAAATCCGAATCCACAGTTGCGCCGATGTCTTCCTTAACTGCCTCATCTGTTTCCGGCTGTGCCTGTGTCGTCTCTACATCCACAGGGACATCATGCTCTGTCGTTGCAGCCTCCGTTATCGCTGCCATCTCTGTAGTTGCCTCTGTCGTCGCATCGGTCTCGGTCATAGTCTCCGTCGTATCCTCCAATTCATCTGGATTGTAACGGGTATTATAATTGCGGTCGTATTTTAACAACAGCTCTGCCGCATATTCTGCAATCAGATGATTCTCCTCATCGGTCAAATCAATCACCTGTCCGCAGCCGGTTGTCACAAATACGCTGCATGCGATCAACCCTGCCAGCAGCCGCCGTTTCCATATTTTTTTATTTGTGTGTTTTGCTTCCTGCTTTTTTCTCATACTCTATCATCTCATGTCATATGCATTGCCTATTTCTTTACCCACAAGGATAAGATAATTTTACCACTTATTTCACTTATCGGCAAGCACATTAGCATCCAAATCAAAGTAAAAAAGCACTCCGTCCGCTACATTTTCTACGCCATATTTCTTTCCATGCGCTTCCATCGTCGCTGCAACGATGGATAGACCGATTCCATTGCCGCCGTACTCTCTTGTCCGCGCCTTATCCGCCTTATAGAATTTCTCAAACACACGGCCAATATCTTCCTCCGCAATCCAATCGCCCTGATTGTACACACAGACACGGATATCGCTGCCCATTGGTTTAAACGAAATACGGATCACTCCATCTTTTCTCACATAATGGATTGCGTTTGTCAGATAATTTGTAAAGACCTCCTCGATCATATACTCATCCGCCCACACATACACTGGCGGTTTTTCCTCAAAGATAATCTCCGCACCTTTTTCTTCTGCTAAAATCTTGGTTGAAGCCAGAATCGAATTGACAAAGCCAACCAGCTCAAACCTCTCGATATTGAGCTTCGTATCACCAAACTCAATCTCATTTAACGTAAGCAGACGTTTAACCATCGTATTCATCTTATGTGACTCATCAATGATAACATCCGTATAGAAATCACGGCTTTCCTTGTCGTCACACATATCATCCTTCAGGCCCTCTGCATAGCCCTGGATCAAAGCGATCGGTGTCTTTAACTCATGCGATACATGGGACAAAAATTCTTTTCGCATATCATCAACCTTACGACGTTCTGCAATATCCCGCTGCAGCTCGATATTAGCTGCCTTCAACTCTGAAATCGTCTGTTCCAGCTTCTCAGACATCTCATTCATACTGTTGCCAAGCTCTCCGATCTCATCGTTGCTTGTAACCGGAATTTTTACATCGAAATCAAGCTCACTCATCCGTTTTGCAGCCTTGGACATCCGCTTGATCGGTGCCGCAAAAATATTACTGAACAGCAGCATAAATACCGTTCCGAATACCATAAGACCGATACAGATATAGATAAACAGATGTGTCATAACCTGCATAACGGATTCCACACGCGCAATTGGTGTACGAAGCAGCACTTCATATCCGTTGTTCAGTCTTCCGATCAGATCATAATAATCTGCATTTGTTACTGTATCATGGTTCCTTCGAATGATGTATTCACCCGTGCCAAACTGACTTTCGCTATCCTCACTCCGGATACTGTTCATGAGGCTGCGCATGCCCTCCATCATCTGACCTTCATCATTGATGGACGTATATAATTTCCCATTATCTGAATCCACGATCATCACAACTGCATCCTGTGGATTCTTGATCTGTCCAAACAGATCGCCGCTTTCAAACGCATCTCCGCTCTCATCCTGAAACAGCTCATTGCAGGAATTATAGGTTGCGATCAGGTTGTTTTTTATACTATAACGGAACACACCGCCAAGTACATAACTGCAAAGCAGCCAGGATGCCGCAATTATAAATACCGAGAAAAAAACAACCATCATGGATATCTTGACCCGAATCGAATTCCGGGTCTTAGCCCTCGAACTTATAGCCCATACCCCAAATCGTCTTAATATAGTCACCCTTGCTTCCAAGCTTACTGCGAAGCTTCTTTACATGGGTATCGATTGTCCTGGCATCTCCAAAATAATCATAGTTCCAGACATTGTTCAGGATTTTCTCTCTGGACAAAGCCACGCCACGATTCTGTAAGAAATAATTCAACAGTTCAAATTCCTTATAGGAAAGCTCGATTGGTTCTCCGTCCACCTTTACCTGATGGGCTGCAATATCCATCTCGATTCCATCTACGCTGATCACATTTGATTCCGCATCTGCCTGCGTTCTACGAAGTACCGCTTCCACTCTTGCTACCAGAATCCTTGGAGAAAATGGCTTCGTGATATATTCATCTATTCCAAGATCAAACCCACGCAGCTCATCTTTCTCATCACTTTTTGCCGTCAGCATGATAATCGGCACATCGGACATTTTCCGTACTTCCTCCGCAACACCATATCCATCCAACTTCGGCATCATAACATCCAGAATAATCAATGAGATATCCTTGTCTGACATAAATACATCGACTGCTTCTTCACCGTCCGCAGCCTCCACAACCGAATATCCGTCTTTCACAAGGAAATCACGAACCAGTTTCCGCATACGACTCTCATCATCCACGACCAGTACTTTTAAATCATTCATCCCAGTTCCTCCTAACTACCATTTTCTATCATTTATTGTACCCGATTATAACATGTATTTTTGTCAATTTTGTGTCTTTTCGTCATTGATTTTTTCTGCCTGTTCGCTCAGTTCTTCTTCCCACTCCTGCAATTTCTTCTCGCGTGCATCCAACTGTTCCTCCCAGTACGCATATTTATCCTGTACCTTCTGTTCAGCATGGAAGTATCCAACATTTTTATTTGTCACCGCAATAAATATCATACCCACCACAGCCACCGCAAGTGCGACAACTGCGATTGTCAGCCGGATACGAAGCAGGTTCAGACGTTCCACTTCCTTTTCCATCTGTTCCTGTTTCTCACACAGCCGTTCATATTTTCTGCGCAAATGCGCATCTGTGTGCGTCTCTGATACCTTTTTATTTACCTGCGACTGCGGCATTGTATAAGCATCAATCTGGTAGCCATTTTTCACCAGATAATCCCGGAGCTCCGCCAGAAACCCCAATCCCACATCTGTCCGGAAATAGCTTTTCTCTGTCAGCTTCTGATAAAGGTGATACAGTCCGGTGACATCCTCCGGGTTCATACTCTTCTTTAGCTGTGTGATATATGCCTGTTCTTTCTTTTCACGTTCTATCTGTTCCATACGCAAATTCCTCGTATAACGCAGGAAAGCTGCCGGATGTTTCGCCGACAGCTTTCTTACCATTACTGATTTACTACAATTCCCTGCTCATTCGCAATTGCCTGAAGTTTTGTCTGGTAGTCACTCCGAAGTGTAGCTGCCTCTGCAATCAAGCTGTCTGCCTGTGTCAGATAGTCTGCATTTTCTCCATCAATCGCTGAGACAACCATCTTCATAGCTTCACATTCTTTCTGTACACTCTGCAAATAAGAATCCTTTAACGCCTTTACTTCATCTGTAGCAACTTCGATATTGGAAATCGTTGTGATACAATTCTCCATTGCCGGAATAGCGGTATCCTGTAAAGATGTCTTAAATGCATCAAGACCCTGATCACTGCCACCTGTAAAATACGCATTGTAAATGTCAATCGCATTGTCATGATCTGCCTTTGCTGCCGGAAGCTCTTCATTTACGAATTCCACAACATCATCTTTTACCGAAACGGCTGCATCCGCAGATTTCTTTCCACATCCTGCAAACAGACTGGCAAGTGCCAGTGTAACAACTGCAATATATACTCTTTTTTTCATGTCTTTTCTCTCCCGTTTTTCTTTCTATATAACAAAAATTATATACTATATTTCTCTGCAAGACAAGCAGTACTTATTCATTTGTCTGCATTTTTGTGCGTTGCTCCCGACGGAGCCGTTTTCGCTCTTTTTCTTCCTTTTTGCGTCTGCGTTTTTCCAACTCTTCCCGGTGTGCCTCCACATAGGCTTCGTACAGATCCGGGCGGCGTTCCTGCGTCCGCTGCATCGACTGCTCATACCGCCACTCTTCGATGTTCTTGTGATGTCCGGAAAGCAGCACCTCCGGCACTTTCTTTCCCATAAATTCTTCCGGGCGGGTATACTGCGGATATTCCAGAAGTCCATCATAGAAGCTTTCATACACAGCACTCTCATCACTGCCAAGCACGCCCGGCACGAGACGGCTTGTCGCATCAACGATCATCATCGCCGGAAGCTCTCCACCTGTCAGCACGAAGTCTCCAATCGACACATAATCCGTCACAATCATCTCCAGCACGCGCTCATCAATACCCTCATAATGTCCACACAAAAGCACGAGATCTTCTTCCTTCGCGTACTCTTGTGCCATAGACTGTTTAAATGGCTGCCCCTGCGGCGTCATATAAAGCACCCGCACCTTCTTGTCCTGCGCAGGCGTTCCATCTTTTGCCTTGCGTGCCGCGATCTGTGCAAGTACATGCTGATATGCATCATACACAGGTCCCGGCTGCATCAGCATGCCCGCACCGCCACCATAAGTATAATCATCAACATGTCCATACCGGTTGCCCGCGAAATCACGGATATTCACAGCGTTTACGCCAATTAGTCCCTTTTCAATTGCCTTGCCGGTGATGCTCTCATTTAAACCACCAAGCACCATCTCCGGAAATAATGTCATAATATGAAAATTCATATCTGCCTCCGATATCGTTAGTCCAGCAATCCATTCAACATGTGAACAACGATCTTTTTTTCTTCCGCATTGATGTCCAGCACACAGTCCTTAATAACCGGAAGCAACACTTCCCTGCCACTCTCCATCTTCACGACAAATACATCATTCGCACCCGTCTGCATCACATCTACCAAAGTTCCAAGCCTTTTACCATTGTCCTCGAACACTTCCGAATCAATCACATCCGCAATGTAAAACTCGTCCTCTTCGAGTGGAACCGCATTTTCCCGTGTTACATACAGCTCACAGCCCTTAAATTTTTCTATTTCATTTATATCATTAAATTCCGAAAAAGAAAGAATCACCATATTCTTAAAGAATTTACATGATTTTTTCTCTACTGGTACATCGCCACTTTTTGTACGGATAAAACAGTTTTTCAGCTTCTTAAACCGTGCCGGATCATCAGTCGTTGGAAATACCTTAACCTCGCCCTTCAATCCATGTGTCGACGTGATAACGCCAATTCGAAACATATCTTCGCTCATAAATTCCTCCGATAAAGTAATAATTCCCGATGCCTTCTGGCACCGGGAATCCAAGAATTATTTGATGTCTACAATTACCTTTTTATCACCCTTTGATGCAGCCGCCTTCACAACAGTACGAATGGACTTAGCGATACGGCCCTGTTTGCCGATCACCTTACCCATATCATCTCCTGCAACGTTCAGTTCGATTGTTATGGTATCTCCATCGATTGTCTCTTTTACAACAACTTCATCCGGATAATCAACGAGGGATTTTGCAATCAGTTCTACTAATTCCTTCATAACCTGCACCTCCCTTGCACATCAGTCTTACTTCTCGATACCTGCCTGCTTCAAAAGCTTAGCAACTGTCTCAGTAGGCTGAGCACCATCTGCAAGCCACTTCTTAGCTGCATCAGAGTCGATCTTTACAGATGCTGGCTCCTGATTTGGATCATAGGTTCCGATCTCATCGATGAATCTACCATCTCTTGGTGATCTGGAATCAGCTACTACAACTCTATAAAAAGGATGCTTCTTATATCCCATTCTTCTTAATCTGATTTTAACTGCCATGTCAAATTTCACCTCCTTAAAAATCTTTCGTCTATATATAATAGTTTTACTATTATCAAAAATTAGAATCCAAACGGAAGCTTGAATCCGCCGCGGCGTTTGCCACCCATCATACCGGACATCTGCTTCATCATCTTCTTGGACTGTTCAAACTGCTTGATCAGTTTGTTTACCTCGCTGATCGGAACGCCTGCCCCATCTGCAATTCGCTTCTTCCTGCTCGGATTGATGATCTCCGGATGCGAACGTTCCTGCTTCGTCATTGACAGGATGATTGCTTTGGGCATATTCATCGCATTGTCATCAATCTCCAGATTCTGGAGCTGTTTTTTATTTCCAAATCCAGGCAGCATCTTCAGGATATCATTCATGCCACCCATCTTTTCCATCTGTTCCATCTGATCAAGGAAATCATTGAAATCAAAGGAAGCCTTCTTAAACTTCTCTTCCATCTCCTTGGCTTTTTCCTCATCAATCGCAGACTGTGCTTTCTCGATCAGGCTTTCCACATCGCCCATACCGAGAATCCGGCTCGCCATACGATCTGGATAAAACTGTTCCAGATCCGTAAGCTTCTCGCCCATACCTGCATACAGGATTGGCTTTCCGGTTACTGCCTTGATAGAAAGTGCCGCACCACCACGGGTATCACCATCGAGTTTTGTCAGGATCACACCGTCAATTCCAATCTTATCATTAAATGCTGTTGCTACATTGACCGCATCCTGACCGGTCATCGCATCGACCGTCAGAATCGTATATGTTACATCCAGATTTTCCTTAATCTCCGCCAGCTCGTTCATCATATCTTCATCGACATGCAGACGGCCTGCGGTATCGAGAAATACAAGATTGATATCATTCTTTGCGGCATGCTCAACCGCAGCCTTCGCAATATTTACCGGCTTATGTCCGTCTCCCATCGAAAATACCGGGACACCAACCTTCTCACCATTGATCTCCAACTGCTTGATTGCCGCCGGACGATACACGTCACAGGCAACTAACAGTGGCTTTTTACCCTTATTCTTAAACTTGCCTGCAAGCTTTGCAACGGTTGTTGTCTTACCTGCACCCTGCAGACCACACATCATCACAATCGTGATTTCATTCGATGGCAGAAGTTTCAACTCTGTTGTCTCGGAGCCCATCAGCTTGTCCATCTCTTCTTTTACGATCTTGATTACCATCTGTCCCGGATTTAATCCCTTTAAGACTTCCTCACCGACCGCGCGTTCACTGACGGAATTGATAAACTGTTTTACGACCTTGAAGTTTACGTCTGCCTCCAACAGCGCACGCTTTACTTCCTTCATCGCTTCTTTTACATCCGCTTCCGTAATGGTTCCTTTGCTTCTCAGCTTCCGGAACACGTTTTGCAATTTGTCTGTTAAACTGTCAAACGCCATGCGTCTCCTCCCAAACAAAATCAAACATCCAACTGTTAAAAATCATCCAGCAGCCCAGTAAGATTCGTGTCAATATCCGCAAACGCTCCGTCCAGCGTCGGGTTCTCATTGCGTTCCCGCAATGCCTGAATCTCCGTCTGTATCGTGGCTACCTTCTCTCTGGCATTCTCAAACTTTTCCACTAATTTCAGTTTTTTCTCAAAGTCCTCCAGCTTCTTATCACATCGCTTCATCATATCAAACACGCCTTGTCTGGAGATTCCGTATTCCCTTGCCAGTTCCGAATAGGACAGGTCATTCATAACAACATCTTCGTATATACTTTTCTGTGTCTGCGTCAACAGCTCTCCATAAAAATCATAGAGCAATGACTGACGTACAAACTTCTCCATCTGAATCACCTGTAAAGTATTTTTCATTTACAAACCTTTTGCATCATACATGGTTTTCTCCTGATTGTCAAGTGTTTTTTCTTAACATGGATAATTTTTTATTTACATAATTTTCCGCATTTTTTCATATATTATATGGACGAAAAATCAAGGTATCTCATATGGATCAATATTCTAGTGATACAGGAAATCTAAATGTCATAGTCACAGACACCGACAGCTACTCTCCGCTTTCTTCTGCCACCATCGAAATCGCAAACACCGGGGAACCGAACCGGATCTTAGAATCCGTCAACACAGACCGAAATGGGCAGACCGGAAATATCGAGCTTTCGGCGCCACCACTCGAATACAGCATGGAGCCAACTGACAACCAGCCCTATTCCGAGTACAATGTAAAAATCTCTGCCCCCGGCTATCAGGAGGAAATTGTCTCCGGCGTCCAGATCTTCTCCGGTGAAAATGGATTGCAGTCCATCGTATTGCAGCCTTCCGAGCAGACACCCGACTATGTCTATAACCCGATCGTCATCGGCGGACACACGCTCTGGGAATACTATCCACCGAAAATCGCCGAGCCTGAGATCAAGCCTTTATCCGAAAGCGGTGAGATCGTCCTCTCGCGTGTCGTCGTCCCGGAAACAATCGTCGTGCACGACGGTGTCCCCGGTGACTCCACCGCCACTGATTATTATGTTCCGTATATCGACTATATCAAAAATGTTGCCTGCTGTGAGATCTACTCCACATGGCCGGAAAGCACGATTGAAGCAAACCTTCTGGCAATCATGTCCTTTACTTTGAACCGGGTGTATACGGAATGGTACCGGAACAAAGGTTATAATTTCACAATTACATCCTCCACCGCTTACGATCACAAATGGATCTATGGTAAAACCATTTACGAAAATATCTCGCAGATCGCTGACCGGCTCTACAACCGCTATCTCGCCCGTCCAAATGTCAAGCAGCCGATTCTCACACAATACTGTGACGGCAAGCGTGTCTCCTGTCCAAACTGGATGACGCAGTGGGGTTCCAAAGCACTCGGCGATGATGGTTTTTCTGCGATTGATATCATCCACTATTATTATGGATCCGATATGTATATCAATGAGGCTGAAATTGTTTCCGGAATCCCATCCTCCTATCCCGGCTATGATCTGACGATCGGAAGCTCCGGCGAACCGGTAATCACGATTCAGGAGCAGTTAAACCGTATTGCGCAGAATTACCCGGCGATTCCGACTGTTACAGTCGATGGCATCTTCGGCTCCGCAACTGCAGAATCTGTGCGTGCCTTTCAGTCCATTTTTAATCTTCCAGTAAGCGGAATTGTCGATTTTCCAACGTGGTATAAGATCTCCCAGATCTATGTCGGTGTCTCGAAAATCGGAGAAAATATACGGTGAATTTTCTGTGTATTGTGCTACTTTGCTTGCATAAATCCCGTATACCATTTATAATATCAGTATGTCATAAAACGCACAGGAGGGGTACTATTTATGGAAAACACAAATACATTCAAGGTACAGTCTACATCCAGCAACTTAATCTCACTGAATGTAACACCTGGTCACTACGCAACATCTTCTTCCCATATCAACTACTATATTGATATGACGAGTCTGAAAAGCCGTCGGAGCGAAGCACATGCCGCTGCCAAAGTACTGGCTACCCGCTACGCTGCTACAACGATCATTGATACGATCGTCTGCCTGGACGGTACGAATGTGATCGGTGCTTATCTCGCAGATGAACTTCTTAACACAGGTATCTTATCTGCAAACCTGCACAATACCGCATATATCATTTCCCCGGAGCAGCACTCTGGCGGACAGCTTATTTTCCGTGAGAATTATCTTTCCATGATTAAAGGCAAGCATGTCCTTGTATTGCTGGCAACTGCTACAACCGGAAAGACCTTGCAGACTGCTCTCGAATGTATCGAATATTACGGTGGTGAAGTCGTTGGTGTATCTTCGATCTTCTCTGCTGCCGATGAAATCCACGGCGAACAGATCAACACCATCTTCCGTACCGAGGATATCCCGAATTACGAGACACACTCTGCGGCTGACTGCCCACTCTGCAAAGCCGGCATCCCAATCAAGGGAATCATCAACAGTCACGGATATTCTTCTCTGTAAGGATTGATTTTCCAAATCGAAAAGTAATAAAAACTCCCTATTCAGAATATATTATACTAATTCTGAACAGGGAGTTTTTTATTATGTCATCTAAAACGAAAATCATCGTCTTAAAATCAAAAGAACTCATTTACACTGGCATATTTATCGTTCTCGGCATCCTGCTGATCCTGTTGCTCTGGTATATGTTCTCGCCGAAGGAGGACGAAAAAGATACCACGGATACAAGCGTCTCAACAGAGACCTTTGCCACATACCAGCCAGGTGTCTACACCTCACAGTTGAATCTCGGTGGCACAACACTGGAATTACAGACGACCATCGACAAACATGCAGTCACACATATCGAGGTGACAAACACAAACGAAACCGTCACCGCCATGTATCCACTTTTAACACCTTCTGTGGATGCCATCAATGAACAGTTGCAGATCACAGGTGATCTGGACTCTGTTACATATGCAAGCGACAACCAATACACCACACTGCTCATATTGGAAGCCGCCCGGCAGGCAGCACAATCTGCCCGCATTGACACAAAATAACTACTTACGCGTGTTTCTTCACGATCACGCCACCCGTCTTATAAATGCTTTCTGCCGGTACAAATCCACGTACCGGGGAAAGCGGATAGACATTACTGTTTGAGCCAATGACTGTACCCGGATTTAATACGGAATTACAGCCAACTTCTACATGATTTCCGAGCATTGCTCCAAATTTCTTCAAACCGGTTTCCAGATCAAACTTCTCATTTGTCTCTGGATCAATTCCTTTCACATGGACGAGTGTCTTATCACTCTTTACATTCGATGTGATCGAGCCAGCACCCATATGCGACTTAAATCCCAAAATAGAATCACCAACATAATTATAGTGTGGCACCTGCACATTATCGAAAATGATCACGTTTTTCAACTCTGTAGAATTACCAATCACGCATCCTTTTCCAACGAGCGCATTTCCACGGACAAACGCACACTGGCGCACTTCTGTCTCTGCCCCGATGATCGCCGGTCCAGCCAGATATGCCGATGCAAATACCTTCGCAGTCTTATGCACCCAGACATGCTCTGCTACCTCGGTATACTCATCCTTCGGAAGAGACTCCCCAAGCTTTACAATAAACTCTCCAATATGAGGAAGTACCTCCCACGGATACGTATACTGCTCCATCAAAGGCTTTGCCTCTGTATGAGAAAGATCATATAATTCCTTGATTGTCACTGCATTTACACTCTTCATTTTCTATCCTCCATCACTATCTCTTATTCATCCAACATTTGTCTTACATACATTCGCCAACCATATTATGATTTTTTCGCAGCTTTCTTCGTTCCTGCCTTTTCATAAAATGGCTTCGTCCGGTCAAATAAACGCGTGATCTGATTCTGATTTCGTATCTGCTTCACGGCATT